>PDVH01000311.1_pt1 | contig 12625 bp, 15 predicted proteins | sample 1369781 | NCBI WGS metagenome assembly PDVH01 (sample SAMN07795378, study PRJNA414565) | Alkali sediment metagenome, whole genome shotgun sequencing project. | isolation source: glacial lake sediment | place: Bosnia and Herzegovina: Donje Bare Lake | collected 2016-06
TGCTCAAACCGCGGTGCGGTGCAGGGGGCTGGCGTAACGCGGTAGTCAGAAATGAGAAAGAGAACACCGCATGGGAAGCGCTCTATCCGGATCATCCCTTCACGATCCGAGAAAAAGACAGAGGGCACATGAACGGGCGCGTGCTGGTTGCAGGGTTTGCAACGCGCCACGTGGCACAGTCCGCATTCCATGCCGGGTATTCGGTATGTGCGGTAGACCATTTCTGCGATCAGGACCTGTACTGGTACACCACTGACTGCCTGCGGTTCGATGACCTGGATGACCTTCCGTCTGCAATCGAGGAAATGTCAAACAGATACCGGTTTGACATGCTCGTGGTAACAAGCGGTGCAGAAGAGATCCCGACAACAATTCCCCTCTGTGGCACACCACGCAAGCATGTGATGCATTTTCTCGATAAACTGGAGATACAGCATTTTTTCGAGGGACTGAAGGTCCCTGTCCCACGGCTTGTTTCTGACGGGGAGTTCCCGGCAATGCTCAAACCGCGGTGCGGTGCAGGGGGCTGGCGTAACGCGGTAGTCAGAAATGAGAAAGAGAACACCGCATGGGAAGCGCTCTATCCGGATCAGCAAGTGTTTGCTGCGTAGCTGACGGCACCCGCGCCCGCGCGATTGCCGTAAACGAGCAAATCCTGCGGGGCACCGGGGACTCTGCATTCGGGTTCTGCGGATCGGTCACGCCGTTTTTCCATCAACACCATGACCGCATGATTACAATTGCCGAGAAGATTGCCGGATCGAGCGGATGTACCGGTACAGTTGGGATCGATTTTGTTGCAGGCGATGAAATCTATGCGATCGAGATCAATCCCCGTTTCCAGGCAACGGTTGACACGGTTGAGATGGCAACGGGATGCAACCTGTTCAAGATGCACCTGGATGCCTGCCGGGGAATTTTGCCCAACCTCCAGCCCCGTGCCACACAGTTTGCCGCCCGCAGCATCCTTTTTGCTGACAGGGATATCACGGTTCACGCAGATCTCAAACACCTGTCTCCAATTGTCGCTGATATCCCATTGCCTGGCACATTTTTTGAAAAAGATCAGGCAATTGCCAGTATTTATGGCACAGGTCCAACCCGGGGGGAAGCACTCGAGATGCTGGATAAGAATATTACAACGGTTCAACAATATCTACGGTGATGGATTCCATGGACAACGTGCTGGACGATCCGGCGATCCGTGCCTATTTATTCCGGCTGATCGGCGACGAGGGACTCGAGCTCCTGAAGCGGTTCCCGACTGAAGGGGAGCATAGCGATGAAGATCTTGCTGCAAAGACCGGTATCAACCTGAATTCAGTACGACACTCACTTTATACGTTGTATGAAAAACGGCTTGCGGAATATCACAGGATAAAAAATAACGAGACCGGGTGGCTCACATACCTCTGGCAACTCCGCATCGACAAAACCTATGATGCAATCAGGGAGGATCTTGAAGTTGTGCTCGACAAACTTAAACACCGTGCACAATTCGAAGAAGAGAATGATTTTTTCATCTGCAAGGAGTGCGGAATCATCTATCCCTTTGTACAGGCACTGGATAACGAGTTCAAATGTAATGAATGTGAGAACCCAATCGTGCACTTTGATAATGAAGCACTCCTTATTGCCCTCAAACTACGGATCCGGAGCATTGAAGAGTCCCTTGGGCATGCAGAGTCCTCGTGAACGATATGAAGCAGTGCTCCGTGATGCCGGCTGCAGTCCGGATGTCATCGCACACTGTTGCACGGTCACGGATTATGCGCTTACTCTTGCCGGGGATAATCCTCTAATCGATCGAGGCCTGCTGGAGGCTGGATCGATGCTGCATGATATCGGGCGGGCAACAACCCATTCCATCTGTCACGCACAGGCAGGTGCACAGATATGCCGCGCCCTTGGTTTTCCTGAATCAGTGGCGAGAATTGTTGAGCGACATACCGGTGCCGGCCTCACTGCTGATGAATGCACGCTTCTTTCTCTTGCGCCCCGGGACTGCATGCCGCGCTCAATTGAGGAGCGGATCGTCGCCCATGCAGATAACATGGTAAAAGGCACACACCCTGTCTCGGTTTTCGAGACCCTTTCTTCCGCGATCCACCTGCATAGGAAGACCCGGAACAGGATATACCACCTTTCACTTGATGTGGAACTCCTGTGCCAACGGTGAACTCTTTGAAATCAGATGATTACCTGTTTTACCTGAGGTAATGCCCGGATTGTTTCTATGATGCCAGTCGGCAGTGGATCTTCGACAATAATCACCAGCTTCGGCTCTTCTGACAGGTGCGGGTCAGTCACAAAAATCTGCCGTATCGAAAGGAGGTGATCGGAGAGCACCCGCACGGTTGCACCGACAATACCGCGTTCACTCGCATTTTTCGGGAGAACCGTGATGACCGTAAAACCAAGAGCTTCTGCGACATGGGAGAGGTCCGGTGTCGCCCGCATGTTGAGGAAGATCTCGCGCAGCATCGGGAGCTCGAGGATCCGGTGCGCTGTCGAATCCACCACGCGCCGGTCTGACCCGATCGCCTTTGCAATGGCAGTGGCCGGAACCTCGATACCGTTGCAGCTGACCCTGCCATCCTCCGTGACACCAAATCCGTTCTCCAAAAGGAACCTGACCACGCGGCTCTGGGACGGCGAATCCGCAAACTCATGGATGATGTCTGACCACATACAAAGCACTGGGTACAACGTATATAAATATACACCTATGTTGTTTGTTCGCCATTCTGATGCAGTTGATTCTGAACCCATCCGGCACCGTACGGGTAAGGATCATCCGAGCAGGTCGTGTATAGCTGCTGTCGGGGCTCCGTGATTTTTAAAAAGGAGGCACGTTACATAAATTTCTTTAACATAGACAACCTCTTTGATATGGCACGGGCGAGGGTTGCCAAGCCAGGTCAAAGGCGCAAGGTTGAGGGCCTTGTCACGCAGGTGTTCGAGGGTTCAAATCCCTTCCCTCGCATTGATGCTTTTTTTAATGAACTCTCTCTTTTATGGCAACCAGATGCACTACCGGGTTCTTCAGGATGTATCTGTTGTGATAATTTCAGATACTCTTCCTACACGACCATCCTTCAGACGGACTTTGATACCATGGGGATGAAAAAGAGCATTCGTAAGAATCTCCTGAACGGTGCCCCGTATCCGCCTTTTACTGCCCTGATCCCCTTTCTGGATAATATCCACCGTAAATCCCATTTGGACAGATGTACGGTACCTGCCATCCTGTGTCATAATTATTATATATTGAATTCCTGCTGTATACGCTGCAAGAAATCCGCTCTCGATTCACTCATTGAGGATATTATTCTCTGCTTAGATTATTATATCCAAACACCCGGCACATCATACGACCCGATACCGGTACCCACTGAACCTTTCGACGCGACCCACCCATGATGATCCCCGATTATGAACGCGCTTATGGATGTACGGTACTCGTTGAATGCAGGTTCGAATATCTTCCATTCATTCCTGCCTACGACTTCAGAACTTATCATCACCCGGGTAGTTGGTGAGGAAGTATAATCAGCATACATAGCGGTTGAAAAACTATAGCAGGTCCCCTTGCCGGTTCCACCACTGGTTGCGTCAGGGCATTTTATGGTTCTCAGATCCTCCACCGGACGGAACATCGCATCGTTCACGAGTGGTGTCCGAGTATCAATCGGGCGCGGGGAAGAGGTATTGATAATGAGTTCGATTGTGTAATTTGTCCCTGTTGTTCCGTTCTGAACCGGATTAATCAGGGGGGTTTTCACCTCTACCATGGTCCCTTTATTTGATCCAAGTAACGATGTTTTCCATTCCGGCGGAAGCCCGTTGACCTCACGCAAACTGAACCGTTCGAGTATCGGGGAATTCCCCCCATTATTCACAGGTATCGGAATGAACAACGTAACGTTCGTGAGCATTGCATCTGAGGATATGCTACATCTGTACGCATAGGTACTCACAAGCGACCTGTTGTATGCGTTCTCGACAAACGCGTTATACGCGAAAATAGATATAAAGACCACGAAGATGCTAATAAACACGGTTACCGTGATTTTGATTACCTTATCCATAGCTCCTCCCTATTATTGAATGAAATATTGACTGGCGCATTTTCCATGCAACATCGACTTGTGGGTACTGGGTGTTTTCATCCCTTACCTAAAAACCTATCGCACCAATTCCACCTAAGTATAATCCAAAATTGTGCGGTAAAAACATAATTCAGGCACCATCCCTATATTCTGAAATACGAAATAATGATGTAATGGCAACCAAGGCATCGCTGGTCCTGAAAAATGTCACCCTGCCGGAGGGCCGCATAGCTGATGTCTCACTGAGCAGGGGAGTTGTCAGCCATAGTGGGGCAGGACAGCCATCTGATGATGCAATCAACTGCAGCGGATAACTGGTTCTTCCCGCTGCCACTGATATGCATGTGCATATGCGCGGCGGGGTACAATCCTTTAAAGAGGACTGGATAAGCGGCAGCAGAAGCGCCCTTGCAGGTGGCGTAACGCTGGTTCTTGACCAGCCCAATACGATTCCCCCGATAACTACACCAGAATTACTTATTGGCAGGGTGCAGGAAGCCCAGATGCATTCCGCCTGCCATTTTGCAATCAACAGCGGGGTGAACGCAGGTATAGATTTTAACAAAATGTGGCATTTTGGGGCAATCGCATTCGGTGAGACATTCTTTTCCCCCTCAAGTTTCGGGGAAGCAATTGGCGAGGCACCACTCGAACAGGCACTCACCAGAATTAAAATGCTCGATGCCCTTGCAACAATCCATGCGGAGGAGATTGCACCGGTGCCTGACCTGGATCTCCGATCGCATGATCAGGCACGGTCAATTCAGGGGGAAGAACAGGCAGTCCTGACCGTGAACAGGTGCAATAGATCCGGCTGCCGGGTGCATTTCTGCCACCTGTCCTCTGCCGCATCACTGGATGCGGCATCGGGTTCTGTTGAGGTAGCGCCCCATCACCTGTTCCTTTCCCTTGAATCATTTGAAGGATCCAGCACCTTTGGGAAAGTGAATCCCCCGCTGCGGAGCGAGCAGGCACGTAAGAACCTTTGGGAACGATGGGATCACATCAACGTAATCGCGTCTGACCATGCCCCCCACACGATTGAGGACAAGCAGAATAATTTTCCCGATGCACCTGCGGGCATCCCCGGTGTTGAGACCATGATGCCCCTGCTGGTCGGGCAGATTCTTGAGAAGAGAATATCTGTCGTATCAGTCATCGAAAAAACTTCTGTGAACCCGGCAACGCTGCTCGGAATCAAGAAATCCGGCTTTGATGTTGGTGACCGGGCGGACTTTGCCCTTTATCCAAAAATCCCCAAGCCTATCCATGCAGATACCCTCCACAGTAAATGCGGCTGGACCCCCTATGAAAATCATGTGGCGGCATTTCCACGACTGGTCATCATGGGTGGTACAATAGTGTACCGTGACGGGGAATTTTTTGCCGGTTTACCCGAGTGGTTTCCGGGACGCGGGTATCATAAAAAATCATTCGGCAAACGGAAAGAAGGTTCCGATCCCCAAACACTAAATATCTGACCTGCATATGTGAAATGGTGCCGATATAGCGCTTCCATAGGTCCCCGGGTGATCGATTGGCGGATGCCTGGATGTGATCCACGGGACAACCCGGTTGCGCGACAGGCACTGCCCGGCTGAGGGTTAATTCACGGGTGATGAACGGCTGCATGCCACAGGTGATCCGCGTGTGTTTATGCCGGGCGACATCTTCCTTCTTTTAAGGCTGGTGTTCATGTGCCTTCCCTTGCTGATGCCATATCCGAAACCAAGAACGGTGCAATACTAACGATCGAAGTGGCAGCCGGTGCAAAAGAGGATGTCTTTCCTGCAGGGTTCAATGAATGGCGAAAGACGATCGGGTGCCGGGTCACCGCACCTGCAGTTGAAGGCAGGGCAAATAACGCAGTGATATCACTCATCGCACGCACGTTTTCCATTCCCGAGAGCACGGTGACGATTCATTCTGGAGTAAGATCAGCAGTAAAACGGATAACCATTTCCGGAAAAACAAAAGATAATCTCATTCTTTGTATTGAGTCAATGATTTGATATCCGGAGTATTCGGGACACTCGCGGAGTTGTCCTAAAACATACCTTTTAAGTAATTCCGGGTGATATATATATCTTATACCTATGATCACGCTTTTCATTCACCGCATGATCCATGGGGGTGCGTTTACTTGTATTCACCGGATACAACAAAGTATCTTATTCACATCAGCCTCAATGCAGACGGGGTGGTCGATAAACCCGACGTAGTTGGCGCGATATTTGGCCAGACCGAAGGATTACTCGGCGAAGACCTTGACCTGCGTGATCTCCAGAGGACCGGACGAGTCGGCAGGATTGACGTCCAGATAACAAGCAAGAAAGGCGAGACAAAAGGGGAGATCCTGATCTCCACCTCGCTCGACCGTGCAGAAACGGCCATTCTTGCTGCATCTCTTGAGACCATCGACCGTGTCGGACCCTGCGTTGCGCATGTAACCGTCGATTCAATCGAAGACATACGCGTCAGCAAGCGCAGGCAGATCGTTGACCGTGCCAAGGAGATCCTCATCGAACGCTTCGATGAAGGTACCATTGACAGTACGGTACTTCTCGATGATGTACGGCAGAGTCTGAGAGTTGAGAAGATCGACTCTATCGGTGAAGAAAAAGTACCTGCCGGCCCAAATGTCATGGATTCGGATGCGATCATCATTGTCGAAGGCAGGGCGGATGTGTTGAACCTGCTCCGGTTCGGTATCAAGAATGCTGTGGGGGTTGAGGGCACCAATATCCCGAAACTGGTCATCGAGCTCTGCGAGAAGAAGACTGCCACCGCATTCTTTGATGGGGACCGGGGCGGTGAACTCATCCTGCGTGAGCTGCTGCAGGTCGCGGAAATCGATTTTGTCGCATTCTCTCCGCGCGGGAAGAGCGTCGAGGACATGACGCGAAAAGAGGTGATTAAAACCCTGAGAAACAAGGTGCCCATCGAATATGTCCGGGACCAGTATTTTGAGGACAGTGCAAAACTGCCACAGGATCTGCATCTGCAGCGGGGGAACGAGAATTCAGAGAGTCCAGAAAAGGCAGGGAGATTCCGGTATCCTGCAAAAAAATCCCACGAGGGATCACAGCGTGTACCGCAGACATTGCGGGATCACATGGAAGATGTCCGCGGCCATCATCTTGCTCGCTTTCTTGGCTCGGATCTCACCGTGTTACGCGAGACACAATCCGATGAAATCGAAAAAGCAGTAGATACAATCGAAAGTCCTGTAACCGGACTTATTGTCGACCGGTCTGTAGACCAGAAACTCCTTGACCGCCTAGTTATGAAGGGACTTGAATATGTCGCAGCCAAGGATTTTAAAGGCATTATAAAGCGCCCGTTAACCATCAGGCTGATGAAAATGGGATTCTGAACCACCCCTCCAAGCAAAATATTTATCTTCACGTACACTACGGTACACGCGGAATGTGGTAGGGTGCATAAAGAAGAATTGATTCAGCTTCACCAGATGCTCTTCGATGTGAAGAGTTATCTTGAATCGGTCAACCCAAACCTCAAATTTTCCCAATATATTGCGTTAAAAATCACACCATCTCAGCAGCACAAGAGCAAGATGGAGCATAAATACGCGATCTTTGTGCTGGGGACTGAAATTGCAAACGCAATGAAGGATGTCGATCATCAAGCCGTATTTCCGCCCGCATGAAGGAACTCGCTGATACAGCACTCAAAGAAATGGATTACCCATAACTTTTTTTTGGATATTCAATTCTTTTTTTTAGGTACTTTTTTCCTCACTCCCGCGACGTTTACGGGCATATATTCAAATCCCATAAACAGCGATAACCGGATATGAAATATTACACCGGCACTGACAAAGGACTTGATCTTAAAGAGGTCAACCGTGTAATAGAGCAGGCATTTGCCGATCACGCGAAAAACCTTGTCCAGATGCCCCCCAAGATGTATGTGACGCTTCCGCAGGGCGATTTCCGGACGATGCCCGCATACCTCCCCTCACTCGGCATAGCCGGTGTGAAGATCGTCAATGTCCATCCCAACAATCCTGCCCGCGGGCTCCCAACCGTCATGGCCCTCACCATACTTCTTGACATTGCCACAGGAAAACCGGAAGCAGTCATCAACGCAACGCAGCTGACAGATATGAGGACCGGCGCAGCCGGTGCGGTTGCATCCAAGCATCTTGCCTTAAAAAAAGAGGTCGTTTTGGGACTTATTGGGACGGGGAGGCAGGCGCATGCGCAGGTTGCTGCAATTGCCCAGGAGATTACGATCGATGAGATCCGCGTCTGGAGCAGGAACCCGGTTCATGCTGATCGGTTCTCCCCGGGAATCACAGGAATCGAATGCCATAGTGCAACTATTGAACGTGCATGCGATTGTGATATACTGGTCACGACCACCCCATCAAGAGACCCTGTGGTGATGAGCGGCTGGGTTCATGAAGGAACCCATATCAATGCAATCGGTGCCGACGCGCCGGGTAAAGAGGAACTCGATCCTGCCCTCCTGAAGCGTGCTTCGGTCTTTGTTGATGATATGGAACAGGCCGTTCATTCAGGCGAGATCAATGTACCAATCCGGCAAGGATTGTATAAAAAGGAGAATATTTCAGGAACCATTGGGGAAGTAGTTATCGGGAAAAAGGGGCGGTCCCGACCTGACGAAATCACCATTTTTGATTCAACAGGACTTGCTATTCAGGACCTTGCCATTGCGAAGATCGCAATGATGCACGGAACTGCCATTGTACTGCCATTTCCGTGACAGAAGGAGGGGGTATATTATTATTTTTCACTGGTTTTGGCAAATTTTTTCCAGATTTGTTCACGGTATACCGGACCGCTGTTATAGGTGCAGAAGGGGATGATTCGCCCGTCCGGAGTCGCATAGTGGATGCAGCAGCGCTGTACGCGTTCGAGGTCATAGTTGTACCGGTCCATAAAGTGCATGGTGCCAATAAAAAGCGCGTTCCAGTGGAATTCACGGAGCGCCTCGAGGTTCTGACTCACGAGTGTCTTTGCGATCAACTTCCAGAACTCAGTGGTATTGCTCTGCTCTCCTTTCCTGACAGATTCATGAAGGTTTTTGACTCCTTCGATAAGCGCCTTGTACTTATTGAGAGTACCACCCTTTTTCAATTGATCTGCCATCTTCCCGATCGCCTCAAAGAGACTTTCCACATCAACCATGCGGTTGACCGGGGTGATACCATCTTTTGTGATAAAGACATAGGTGGCAGCACCGCAGTGCTGGTGAGCTGTGAACCTGACGTGCCGTCGGCCTGTGTACGCTTCAGCAAGATTGGAAAACGGAAGAACACAGGGAACCGGATAAAAATCATCTTTTTTAATGACACCCTGCATCTGCTCCTCGATTCCCGCAAGTACCTCAGGAATTGTGATCCTTGCTGTGTTGATATCCTCATCGCTCGCCGCACCGGTGAACGCGACAGGCTGAAAATTAACACCGCGGACCACGGATATATGATCGGCGGCAAACTGGATAATAGCGCCAAGTTCCCGGTCATTCCTGCCCCGGATCACTGTGGGAACAAGAACGCACCCAAGACGAACACTCTCCAGATTCTCGATCACTTTCTCATGCATCTTCAAAAACGGGTTAGTGGCTGGTGAAACACCATCAAAGTGAAGGTAGACCGTGTTGAGCCCTGCGTCTTTGAGGCGCTTGACATACCGTCTGTCCTTTGCGAGATTCACGCCATTGGTTGCAACCTGTACCTGAGGAAATCCCATCTCCTTAGCTTTTCTGATAATCTCGATAAGATCATCTCGCATGGTGGGTTCCCCGCCGGAGAACTGAACAGCAGGGGGAGGAACCGGTTTTTCAGAACGCAGAACCTCCATCATCCTGACAACATCATCAAAACTTGGCTCATAGATGAACCCGCATGCGCGAGCGTTGGCAAAACAGAAGTCGCAGTTGAGGTTGCACCGGTTTGTGAGATCGATATTTGCGAGCAGCGTGCCGGAACGGTGATTGCTGCAGAGTCCGCAGGCTGTGGGACAACTCCCAGCCAACGCAACATTCTGGGGATTGTCGATACCATTCCCCACTGCCTCGTAGCGTTCAAACTGGTGATACATAAAGGGGTCGGCCCAGTAAATATGCCGAAAAACCCCATGGTCCTTGCATGTCCGTTTCAGCCAGATCTTACCCTCTTCCTCAATAATATCCGCTGCTAATACGGATTTGCATATGGGGCAGAGGCTCTTTGTTTTTTTAATGAACATTGATGTCCCTCTTTGTTACAGGCCGGGAACCAAACAGGGTAACTTTAATGTTATTATCTTCTATTTATTACAAGTATTGGAGTGCAATATTATTAGTGTTGAGTCCCTGATAATATCATTGTTATCAGCCGTCTGGATCATGCTTCCTGCATATGTACCAAACCCGATTGCCGCGCTATGTGGCGGAGGGATCCCGATTGACTTTGGAAGGAACCTTCATGATGGCAGGCGGGTACTGGGTGAGGGGAAAACGTACAGGGGTTTTTTTATCGGTATTCTTGCCGGTGTTGTGGTGGGTGTGCTCCAGATGTACCTTGCCAAACAGTTCTTCTGGACAATACTCCCAATTCATACATACATTTCTGTGGTTGTTCTTGCGGTTGGAGCACTCTTTGGGGATATGTGTAAAAGTTTCTTTAAACGGAGGCTTGGGAAAAAGCGTGGTGAACGATGGCCGATCGCGGATCAGTATGATCTTGTTATCGGGGCTTTCTTATTGATGATTCTCATCGACCCCCAATGGCTTTTTTTATACGTAACAGTCCCTGTCATCTTAATTATTTTAATCATCACACCAATCCTTCACAGGCTGGTAAATATTATCGGGTATTACAGTGGGATTAAGGAGGTACCATGGTGAACAAGTTGGCAAACCTGCTCATCGAGCACCGTGCTATTGAATTTGGTTCGTTCCGCCTCGCATCAGGTGCAGAGAGCAGTTACTATATCGATATAAAATCGGCAATAACGCATCCGGCGCTGCTCGGTACAAGCGCAAAGGAAATTGCAAAAGAGTTCGAATTTGAGGTCATTGCCGGTGTTGCAGTTGGGGGTGTTCCCCTCGCCGTAGCGGTATCGCTGGAAAGCGCGAGACCCTTTGCGATCATCAGGAGCACTGATAAGAGCCACGGAAAAAAGGATGCCGTGATCGGAAAAGTGAGAGGGAGATCCGTGCTGCTTGTGGAAGATGTTACTACGTCCGGAGGATCGGCACTCTATGGCGTCGAAACACTGCGTGTATCGGGAGCACAAATTGACCGCGTGGTAACCGTTGTAGACCGGGAAGCAGGTGCAGCAGAGATGCTTGAAAAGAACGGGATCAAGCTCTTCCCGCTGGTGCGAGTCCACGACCTGCTTCAGGCATAAACAATTATTAGGGTGAACTCGAAGTTATGGATATGAAGATACTCGTGGTCGGTGGCGGCGGTCGTGAGCATGCAATCGCTGTAGCGTTATCACGCACGAGTGGTGTGGATATTTTTTCTGTTATGGAAAAAAGAAACCCGGGCATCTCGCGAATCGTAAAAAAAACCCTGCTGCAGAGAGAGACTGATATAAAAAAAGTGGTTGAATTTGCACAGACAATTGGGGTAGATTATGCATTCATCGGACCGGAAGCACCCCTTGAGGCCGGTGTTGTCGATGGACTCGAACATGCTGGTGTTGCATGCGTCGGCCCATCTCGGGCCGCTGCGAGACTGGAGACTGACAAGAGTTTCTGCCGTGAGATGATGGGTCGTCACAGGATCGCCGGCTGCCCTAAATACCGGATTTGTCAAGGGACAGACGAGGCAATCTCATTTATCCGCGAATATGATGGCAACCTTGCGATAAAACCCATCGGGCTTACCGGTGGAAAAGGTGTCAGGATCATGGGTGAGCAGATCGACCGTGCAGGTGCGATCTCTTATGTCAAGCAACTGGGGGGAAAAGTAGTACTTGAGGAGCGGCTGGTTGGCGAGGAGTTCACACTGCAGGCATTTGCAGATGGAACTCACTTGGTCCCCATGCCCCTCGTTCAGGACCATAAACGTGCCTATGAAGGGGATGTCGGACCTAATACCGGGGGGATGGGGTCATATTCGATGCCCGACCACACCCTTCCTTTTGTTACCGATGCCGATTACACTATCGCCCATGGGATCATGAAATCAGTTGTTGCGGTGATGGCAAAGATCGGACAACCGTTCAAAGGGATTCTCTATGGCCAGTTTATGAACACCGCCGAGGGACCGAAAGTCATAGAGTTCAATGCACGGTTCGGGGATCCCGAAGCAATGAATGTCCTGTCGCTCCTCACATCAGATCTATCCGGTATTGTGGTCAGTATCACAGAGGGAACGCTGTCATCTCAACAGGTGAGATTCGAGAACGCGGCAACGGTCTGCAAGTATATTGTTCCTGAAGGGTATCCTGATGCCCCCCATACCGGAGATCAGCTTACCCTCGGAAATTCCGGCGCTGCGTTACTCTATTATGCCAATGTCGATGAAC
>PDVH01000312.1_pt1 | contig 12550 bp, 13 predicted proteins | sample 1369781 | NCBI WGS metagenome assembly PDVH01 (sample SAMN07795378, study PRJNA414565) | Alkali sediment metagenome, whole genome shotgun sequencing project. | isolation source: glacial lake sediment | place: Bosnia and Herzegovina: Donje Bare Lake | collected 2016-06
GATTTTGCCCTCTTCAATCAACCTCTTGATAAATTGGGTAGAATGAAAGATCTCGATTTCATTCTTACACCCCTCCATCCAGGTGTGATAACAAGAGGGGCAAGCGAAGACAATCCTTTCTGCCCCCTTTTCTCTAACTTTTTGCAAGTTGTGTTGCATCAAAGCTTCAGCCTTTCCTTTCATTCCTGCGGCTATCAGAGGAAACCCGCAACACCACTCCTCTCCTCCCAGAAGGGTAAAATCGACCCCAGCTTTTTCCAAAATCTGGACCAAGGACTGAGGAATTCTCTTCGTCATTGGGAAATAGGCAGCCACACATCCAGTGAAGTAGACCACCTTGGCCTTCTCCTTTTCAAACCTATCCTTGGGGGCTTCGCCCAATGCCTGCACCCACATCGCTCGATCCTCGCTTGGCTCACCAATGATGTTATGCACCCTTTCCAAAGTCTCTGCCAAACGATCCATGCTCGGCGGGTATTCCCCTTTCTCAACCATGAACCTCCGAGCCGCAATTCTCGTATTTTTTGTATCGATAAACGAGGGGCATACGATCGAGCACCTTCCGCATAATGTGCAGAGGTAGGGGTGCTCAGAATACTCTTTCAGTATACCCTTGGCCTGGTCGGGTCTGATGGACATCCCTGGCAATCCATATGCCTTCCTGATAAAGGATTTGAGATTCGTATAAAATCCTCCCATCGTGGTCTCTAATTGTTGGGTTTGTGTGTATACCGGACAGACATTCACGCAGCTGCCACATTTCACGCAGGCGTCGAGGGAAACGAGATCTTTAACTGAAAGAGGTAGGGCAGCCCTTCGCCTCCCGGGCTTAAACGCCTCATCGGGCATCAAGTTGATAAACATGACAACAGGTATGGTAATCATATGCCATAGCTTTTTGTTAAAAGGAATGAAACCCACCAGAGTACCGAGGAATAAACCGGCTACAGACCAAAGCGGATAATTGATCGAGGACCACGGCAGCCCTAAAGGACCAATGATTTTACTCAGGCCAAAGGATACGAACCAATATTGGGCCACCGAATTCGGAAGGGAATAGGTGAGAATACTGGTTGCCTCACAGAAAAAACGAAGGATGAACCAGCCTCCTAACAGGTTCACTGCAACGATATCTCCTTTTGATGTTTTAAACGTTACCGTTTTTGCCACGAATCTTCTATAGATGGCGATGAACTCTCCCATCAAGATCATGGCTCCGAAAAGATCGAAGGAAATTGCGAAAAGGGCGTCGGAGATGTTTAAGGATGGGGTACCCACATCACGAAAAAAATAAAAGTCGCAAAAAGGTGCATAGAAGATTCGAGTCAAGAATGAGAAATTCTCTAATTGGAGCATCCCATCCGCTTTGAGATGGCCCGCGATGAGTATCCCGGGGTAGCCGATCATAATCAGAACCTTCATCAGCCATCTCAACTTATCCTGACCGAATAGTCTCCTTTGGAGGATACCATCCAAGATCATTATTTCTATCAGCTTCACAATCTTGACGCTGAATAGGGTTGAAAAGACACCCTTCACAAGGGGCCATAAATCCCACTGCCCTCGCCAGTAAAGGAATAGTCTCATGGCGAGACCAATGAAAAAAAGAACTGCCCCCAGCATAAAAAAGATTACGAAAAGTGGATGCCCGTTCCCCATAACTCTCTTCCCTCAGTTTTTTAGATCATTGCTTTTTGTGACGCGCCTTGCGTAAAATTTAAAATCCAGGTCAAACTCTTCTTCCCTTTCGAAAACCATGCATTGGAATAGTCTCCTCTTCGACAAAGCCGAAGATTTTTCATCAGCCTGATATTATTTAGCATAAAAAAATTTGTTTTGCTAAAAAATTGAGAACTAATCTATAGCACAATATTAACACTTATTTCAAACTCTATCCATGGTGATTACACAAAGAAATTAATGCTTTATACCCACTCTACTTGGTGCTACCTAAGAGGGCATCCACTAATATTAATTCTTTATTATTGTCCTAAAAATATGAAGTATCGTTGGCTTTACTTTTGGTTGAGGTCTTGGCAGATTGGAAAAGAGACTTTGATCCCCCCCTTGTCGGATTTTTTATTCCGTGTTATTTTAATTAAAAGGCAATCCATCAATGAATTTATCAGTTTTGAAATCCATTTTTGCCTCCATAGAACAAGGGGTCCTTTTTATTGATGATCAAAATCGGATCATCTATTGCAATCCAGCCGCCGAGAAGATTCGAAACATTAAGCTAGATCGAATATTAGGTCAATCCATCTTAGAGTGTCACCCTCAAAAGGCACGTCCAAAGGTTCTACAAATTATTACAGAGTTGAGATCGGGGCAAGTACAAGGACGCCACCTGATGAACATCGAGATGGTGGGTGGAAAATTCTATGACAATACCTATTCTGCTGTATGGGGGCAAAAAAACAAATACTTAGGTGTCGTCGTGGTCAGTCAAGAAGTGACTCGACGAAAGAAGGCAGAGGATGAACTTAAAGAGGCGTTAAAAAAATTAGAGATTGCCAATGAAGAATTAAGGCGTATCGATCAAATGAAGGATGACTTTCTCTCCAACGTTAGCCATGAACTGAAAACCCCTATGATCTCGGTGATGGGTTATATCGGTATGATTCTTAAAGAGAAGGTCGGCTCGTTGACCGAACAACAGAGAAAATTTTTAGAAATATCTTACAAGAACCTTCTGAAACTTGGAAAAAACATCGACGATCTTTTGGAATTAGCTGAAATGGGGATACCTCAAGGGTCCTGGGTATTCGAACCCATCGATCTCGTAAAGGTGATCAAATTTTCATGCTCAACCATTGAACCCCTGGCTAAGGAACACCAAATCCAACTCGAGGCTCAACTTCCAACGGAACCCGTAAAGATATCTGGGGTCGAGGACAAACTTAACCAGCTCTTCGACAATCTTCTCACCAATGCTATCAAATATAACCGTCAAGGAGGGAAGATTCGTGTTAGCCTCGATCAGGATTCTAAATTTATCTTTACCCGCATTACCGACACAGGGGTTGGAATATCCCATCAATCTCTGAAAGAAGTTTTCACACGCCATTTCCAAGAAAAAACAAAACCCCTTGGAAATGCCAAAGGATTAGGAATTGGTCTCTCCCTCGTTCAGGAAATTGTCAAGCTCCATCAGGGAGAGATCCAGATCGAAAGCGAATTGGGTAAAGGGACCACTTTTACGGTAATGATCCCCAAGAATCACTAAAATAAGTTCGGAGTTCTTCGTTGGGAGTTCGGAGCATTTAATTTGGGGTTCTTAGTTTTAAACTCTAAACTCCGAACTCATAACTCTTAACTATTATTTCTTCCCGCCTCCCAAAAATCCCTCCGGTTTCCCTAAATCGATGAGGGGAATCCCTCCTCCGGAAACCTGCGGCAAAATCCCATTCCATTTTTCAATAGTTTTATACTGAACCAGGATGGGACTGATCGAACGGGAGAGGGCTTCATTGGCCTTGGCTTGTCCCTGAGCCACGACTGAGATCGATTCAGCCTCTCCTTTAGCCGTGGCAACTTTTTGCTGAGCCTCGATCTCTCGCTGGAATAATACCTGTCTCTGAGTCTCCACCTGCTGTTGGGCAACCTGTTTGGCTTCAACTGCCTTCTCATATTCTGGAGAGAAGCGGATGTTGGCAAAGTAGATATCATCGACAATGATATGATACCTGGCCAAGTTTTCCCCCAGTTTTGTCATCGCCCTCTTCCGTATGTCCTCTCTTTTGGGAAGTATCTCGGTGATCTGATAGATCGGGACGACCTCCTTGACAAAGTCATTAAAAGCCGGATCGATGACTTTGTTGGCAAAGTCAAGGCCCACCTTTTGATAGAGATCATTGACATAGGATGGATCAATATGGAAGTTCATCATCCCGGTCAGCTTTACCATTTGATATTCCTTCGAAGCGGCATCAATCTCCTTGAATGGATGAGGCTGAACCCTGACATCGACCTTAATTACCCTTTCTGCCATAGGGACTTTGAAATTGAGCCCTTCGCCCATGACCCTCTTTTCTACACTTCCCCACCAGAGGACGACTCCTCTATGGCCTGCAGGGACGAGTGCGAAGGAACTCCATAAAAAAATGAAAATAATGAGAAGGATAATGAGGATCCCAATGGTTCTGGGCTTCGGTCCTTTGAATTCAAAAGCTTCTAAGGTTCTTTCCGGCATAGTTCACCTCCTATAAACGATTTGCCTTTAAATTGTTAAATTTCCAATTTTACCTCTCCCACATCCGATAAAATGATGAGGCATACCCATGTTCCAATCTTGCCACCCCTGTTTGAATGGCTGCCTCCCGTACATTATTCGACACCTTTTCTGGGACCTTCCGGTTCAAAACACTCGGAATGATATAATCCTCGCTCAATTCCTCCTCAGAGATCATGTGCGCAATGGCATTGGCTGCAGCGAACAACATCTGATCATTGATCTCTCTTGCTTGACAGTCTAAAACTCCCCGAAAAAGACCAGGAAAACAGAGGACATTATTGATCTGATTGGGATAATCTGAGCGTCCTGTGGCAATAATCCTCGCTGATCGGCCTACTTCCTCAGGCATGATCTCAGGATCGGGATTCGCCATGGCGAAGACAATCGGGTTTTTTGCCATTTTCTTGATATCACCTTTATAGAGAATACCACTTCGGTCGCATCCAATAATTTGCTTCACTCCTGCAGAAAGGAGAAGTCGTATGGAAGCAATTCCGGCGGCACCCAGACCGCTGAACACCACTCGGATATTTTCCGATCTCTTGTTAACAACCTTCAAGGCATTGATCAATCCTGCCAAAATCACTACGGCTGTTCCATGTTGATCATCATGAAAGACAGGAATATCCAATTCATTTCTCAATCGTCTTTCGATCTCAAAACAACGGGGAGCAGAGATATCCTCCAGATTCACTCCACCAAATCCAGGGGATATAGATTTAATCACTGTGACAATTTGTTTTGGATCTTTAGTTTTTAAACAGATGGGAAAAGCATCAACGCCGCCAAATTCCTTAAAAAGCATCGCCTTTCCCTCCATCACCGGCATCGCTGCCTCCGGTCCGATATCTCCAAGCCCAAGCACCGCCGTCCCATCCGTGACGATAGCTACGGTATTCCTTTTAATGGTCAGGTCATACACCTTCTTTCGATCCTCATGGATCGTCATGCAGACCCTCGCCACTCCAGGCGTGTACGCCATGGAAAGATCCTCTCGGGTGTTCAGGGGAATCTTATTTTTAATTTCGATCTTTCCTCCCTGATGAATCATATAGGTTCGATCTGTGACATTGAGGACATTGACTCCTTTCACCTGCTTCACCCGGTCCACCACCTTCTGCCCCATCGGGATATCTGCCACACTTACGATGATATCTCTGATGGTGGTGTTCTTCTTAAATCCCGCAATATCGATAGCACCGATATCCCCTCCTGCTTTGCCTATGGCAGAGGTAACTCTCCCCAGCATTCCTGGTTTAGAGAGTATCTCGACTCGAATTTGGATGCTATAGCTTGCACTGGGCGTCCTGATCATAAAATCGACCTCCTTATTTCAACTTCTACATGTCAACTCGGAATACCTTAGGGCCTCAGTGACCAACCATAAGGTCGAGCACAAAACTCCCTTGCGGCATCCACTCGATAAGGCGTCCTTTCGACATCCGCGATCACAGTAAAACAATGGTCAAATCGTTGAAATTGGTACCGTGTAAACGGGAAGGAGAAATCGAAAGCTCCATGGGGCAGGAGAACATCATTCAATTGGGCGATTACCTGATCACGGTCCTGGATCCTGAGGTTGGCACGGACAGGACTCCCATCATTTCTTAACCTTGCTTTGAAACGAACATCTTGCCCAGAGTTGACCGGATCTGGAACCATATCGAGATCCTCAACAAACAGGGGGCCCATACGGGGTACTGTCATGGACCATCCTTGATAAGTTCTCCGCGCACAAAATTCTTTTGCGACATCGATGAGCCTTCTCGTTCGTTCAATATCTACCTCTACCGTGAAGCAATATTCATTTCGCTGGAATCGGTATTTCGTCTGAGGGAAGGCAACCCGATTATCTCCCGGTCTGAGTACAACATCATAGACAGCAGCTACCACCTCATCCCTATCTTTAATAAAAAGGTTGACCCTCCCAGAATGCCTGGAGAGATTAGAGACGACAGCCTGAAAATTCACCCACTGACCCTCCTGGACAGGATCAGGGTTCATCTCTAACCGAAGGACCCTCAGATCACCGGGTTGGAGCATCGGTCCCAAGAGTCTTTCAAAATACTTATCCGGTTGCGATTGGACCAACGAGGGGAATAGGAACCAACACCCAAGTAATAAAATGACAAGATTTTTTTTCATATTGTCTCCTCCTCTTATAAATCTTTAAACCAGTTTCTTCTCTACCAAAAAAATCATCGCCTTTTGGCACGAGGTGGTGGCCAGGGAGATGGCTTCGGAAAAAGACCATTGAGCCTCTTGAAATTGGGACATCTGAATTCTCCCAATCACCTCCATTACTTTTCTTTCTAAATCAGCATAATGCCCTGATCCCAAAACATTCTCTGCGATTCGAATTTCCCGGAGCAATCCCTCTAAGTACCATCCCAATACCTTTTGCCCCCCGGAGAGCTTTTCTTCTCCTTTTAGAGACAACAGTTGATCTAAGAGGGTTGTTCCGATGATCAACCCAGATTTCATCTTCTCAGAATATTGAAAATCTAAAATCGCCTCTCTCGTCTCCATTCACCCCTCCCCTTTCTCATCCATTATTTTATCATCTTTCTCATCGCTTCGCCCTTTCAATATATTTTTTCGTGGCCACACTCACCTTCACACCATCTCTGACTTTGAAAAACTGAGGGACCTAAATCTGCATAGCATTGGAGAGGGTTGCAGGTTTGTACACTTCATCCTAAAGGCTGCTCATCTTTCCGCATCCCATATGATATTCGGTGGCAAGAACTTGATAGAGATTTTTCTCAATCTTGAGGATCTTTCCGGTTTTGAGATCGGATACTGGAACCATGTTCCTCTCCTTAAAGAAACGAAGGGGTGTATTAAAAGTAAATAAGGTAAGAAGGATCTAATGGCTGGAGAATTAGCAGAAAAAAGGAGAAAAATCAAGCCCCTTCCACGCCTGTTATGTCCTCCCAAGGAAGTGATGTTTAACGATACATTTTGAGTTTCTCTAACAATTTAGGATCGATGCTCATCCCCAATTTCGAAGCCTGATCGAAATGTTCAATAGCTAACTTAAAGTCCTTCTTCTCATAATAGATGATAGCCAGAGCATAGTAAGCTTCTGCATATTTGGGATTAATTTCCAATACTCTTTGGAAGGAAGCGATCGCCTCTTCTATCTTTCCATTCTCCCGATAGACACTCCCGATATTGTAATAACCCTTGGCATAGTCCGGTTTGATGTTGACCGTCTTCTGATACTCAGCAAGGGCTTCGCCGAGCATCCCCTTTCTGAAGTAAAGAATTCCAAGATTGGTATGGGCTTCGACATAATTGGGTTGGATTTGGAGGGCTTTCTGATACCGGGCCATTGCTTCTTTGAGATTTCCCCTTCCTTGTTGGGCTACCCCAAGATTAAAATAGGCCTCTGCAAAATTGGGGTCAATACGGATAGCTTTCTCATACTCTGAAATCTCTTTTTTCAACTTTCCCTGTCTTCCATAAATAATACCGAGATTGAGGTGGGCTTTTGCATTCTTTGAATCCAATTTCAGCACTTTTTGATATTCTGCGGTCGCCTCCTCCAAATTCCCTCTCTCTGCAGCACTGTAAGCTAATTGAAAATGCTCTTCAACGGTTACCGCTTTATCTTTGGTTACCGCTTTATCTTTCTTCTCAGACTTGCTTCCCCCTGCACAGGAGATCAGCAGAAAAATCATGGTAAAAATAAAGAAATATCTCGCTCTCATTTTCAAGGGTCCCCTTCCTTGCTTAAATATCTAATGATTCATTAACAAAAAAATAAAAGTAAATCAAGAAATATTATTTCTTGACCAATGAACCAAAAATTTTTAAATTGGTCTTTATCCATGATCCAGAGAATTCCTTCCCCCAAAAGAAAATTTTTTTATGGTTGGGTGATCGTTAGCCTCTCCATGATCTCCATGGCATTTTGGTTTGGTATCCGAACCACTTTTTCCGTTTTCTTTGTAGCTCTCATTGACCATTTCCACTGGAGCCGGGCAGAGGCGGCGGGCGCCCAGTCCATTGCTATGGTTGTTTATATGATCATGGCTCCAACCATCGGGACATTGGTTGACCGGATCGGCCCTCGTAAGGTAATTCTGCCAGGAATTATTTTGACAGGTTTAGGACTTCTTCTTTGCACACAAATTAAAACAGTCCTACAATTTTATCTCTTTTTCGGCATCATCGTTGGAATAGGTGTCACTTGTCTCAGCATCGCTCCCTTTACTGTGATTCTCGCTCACTGGTTCGAAAGAAAAAGAGGCACCGCCAATGGTCTCTCCGGAGTAGGAATTGGGCTTGGAATTTTTGTCCTTGTCCCCCTTATCCAATATCTGATCTCTTCCCGAGGATGGCAATTTGCCTTTTTCATCTTTTCTCTCCTCATTCTTGCCATTCCTCTTCCTCTCAACGCACTCTTTTTAAAACACCGGCCTCAAGAAATGGGTCTCTTTCCAGACGGCGATTCCTCGAGCGATTTAAATGAAAAGGATCATCAAAAGATCCAAAGCAACAAGGTCTTACACCCATCTCCTATTCAGAAGGATCAGGAGCTTAAGAAGATATTTAAAACATCCCAATTTTGGTATGTCATCTGTTTCCCTCCCTTCACGACTTTTGGTGTCTATATCATCATCGTTCACCATATAAAATATTTGGTAGATCTTAATGTGGATAAAATATGGGCAGCCTCCCTTTTCGCCGCAATAGGTGCCCTGTCTGCAGGATTTCGATTCTTTTGGGGATGGTTCTCTGATCGAGGCAGTAGGGAGGTCACCTTTACTCTTGGAAGTGTTTGTTTTTCTTTAGGGATCCTATTCCTTCTCCTGTTTCAATATATTCCTTCTCTTGTCCTTCTCTATTTATTTACCTTCTTTTTCGGTGCAGGATGGGGTGTTACTGCCCCCATGTTCATGTCAATTACAGGAGACCTCTATAAAGGAAAAAACTTTGGATTGATCTATGGGATGGTCGAAGGGGCCATTGGTTTAGGATCTGCCTTAGGGGCTTGGGTTGCCGGATATATCTTCGATCANACCCAGAATTATTTATGGGCCTTTGTCCTTGCNATTCTTCTTAATCTTATNTCCATCCNACTGGTTTGGCTAGCTGCTCCTCGTAAATTCCATAGACNTCATCCTTTGCCATNTTGATCTTCCCTATGCGCTATGCCCTCTNATTTACANCTATTGACGCACATCCCGGCATGGTGTAAGAATGGATTAAAAATAGAAGAGGGAATATCCGTACGAAGTCTATTCTAATTGTCGAAGATGAAAAAGATATTGTTGATCTGATTGCTTATCATCTGAAGCAAGCTGGTTTTTCTATCTCTACGGCTCTGGATGGTGCGTCGGGACTAGAGTTGGCAAAAAAGGAACGCCCAAGCCTTATCATCCTAGATTTGATGCTTCCACAAATGGACGGGAAAGATGTCTGCAGAGCACTCAAATCAAATCCACTCACGCGATCCATCCCCATCCTCATGCTCACTGCAAAGGTGGAAGAGATGGATCGGGTAATAGGGTTCGAGTTGGGTGCGGATGATTATGTCACCAAACCCTTCAGTCCAAGGGAATTGGTTTTAAGGGTGAAAGCAATCCTTCATAGAAAAGAAGCTCCCTATGAAGGTGAAAAAACGATTCAGATAAACGACCTCTTGATCGATATTGATCGCCATCTGGTTTCTTCCAAGAAAAGACCCATTCCATTGACCTCCACCGAATTCAAACTTCTAGTAGAACTCGTAACCAACAGGGGACGTGTTCAAACTCGTGAACGTCTTCTGGACAAAGTTTGGGGATACACTTATGAAGGGTATGCCCGGACAGTGGATACGCATATTCGCCGATTAAGAGAAAAACTTGGGCCTTTGGGTAACTCCATCGAAACCATCCGAGGAGTGGGATATCGATTCCGAGAGGAAAAAGAATGAACCTTCCTTTCCAGAGGAAATTGATAGTTTTATTTATCTTTCTCTTCTTTTTGCTTCTTTTGATTCAAGGGTACCTCGTCTATGGTCTAAAAATATCTTTCCTTCTTTCTTCCTTTATCAGTCTTGGTATCGTCACTCCTTTGGCTTATATGATTTTGAGATATTTCACCCAACCGATCAGAGAAATGATGGATAGGGTGAAGCGGTTAACTGGCAGTAAATCGGATCGAGACGCTCATGTCTATTCAGGGGGTGAGCTGGGAAGACTATCGAAGTCAATCGGTGAGATGGGTACTCAACTTCAAAAAAAGATCGACGAGGTTTCCAAGGAAAGGGATTATCTTCAAACGATTCTTAAGGGTATGGTTGAGGGTGTTCTCGTCGTGGATGAAAGGGGTCGCATCTTGATGGTGAACGATGCCCTCCGAAAGATATTGTCTCTCTCTTCGGAGATCGTTGATAAAGCACCTTTGGAAGCTATCCGTAATGCGGAGTTAGAGGAGGCGATTCGAGAGGCGATTCAGGAAGGAAAAAGTACAGCCTTTGAATTAACCTTTCCATTATCCGGAGGGAAAACACTCGAGGTCAACGTGGTGGGAATTTCTCCCTCCCCCGAAGAGATGGGTCAAGAGGGTGAAAAGAGAAAAGGGGCGATTGCTGTCTTCCATGATATTAGCCGATTGAAGGAGTTGGAAAAAATTCGCCAGGATTTTGTGGCCAATGTCTCTCATGAATTGAGAACTCCATTGACTACCATCAAAGGTTACACAGAGACACTTTTAGAGGGAGCCATGAAGGAAGAAGTGGCACCTCAATTTCTCCAGGTCATCCAGAAACATGCTGATCGGTTGACAAAAATTGTTGAAGACCTTTTGATGCTTTCGAAGGTCGAATCCAAAGAGTTTTATCTGAAATGGGAACGTCTTCCCCTTTCTGAGTTGATCGATGACGTTTTGGATTTTGTCAAAGAAGCGGCAGAGAAGAAGAAAATATCCATCTCACGAAGTATCATCCTCTCTTCTCTTGAAGTGATAGGGGACCGAATCTATTTAGAACAGGTATTCATCAATCTTCTGGATAATGCCATCAAATATACCCATGAGACAGGAGAGATTTCGATCTCTGCCCTTGAGAAAGAGCAGGGGGAGATCCAAGTTATGATTAAAGATAATGGCATAGGAATTCCGAAAGAAGATCTTTCCAGAATTTTTGAACGTTTTTACAGGGTAGATAAAGGAAGGTCCCAAGAATTAGGTGGAACGGGTCTCGGGCTTTCCATCGTCAAACATATTATTCAAGCCCATGGTGGAAGGGTGTGGGCAGATAGTAAGCTCGGGGAAGGGTCCACCTTTTATATCGCTCTGCCTCGCACCACCTTGGATGCAAGGCAATACCCGGTGAAGCTCTAAAACTTAAATGGCTGAGTGGGATTAAAGGTCCTTGAAAGAACTCTCAATTCGGCCCAAATCGGATTCTACAATATGAACAACAAAGATGGATTCATTAGCATTCTCCATCGCAGAACCGTAGATGTAGTCGATATTCACATTGGCTTCGCCAAATCTTTTCGCCACTCTTCCAAGAATTCCTGGTTGGTTCACTAATCTAAATACTAATACCTGGTCTGTATCTACCATATGTTTTCCTTTGAGCAATACCTTCTCCGCCTCGACGGGTTTGTCAACCAGAAGCCGGATCAGGGAATAATCTGAAGAGTCCTTCAAAATACCCCGATAACTCTCAGCCAGGGCAATCCGCCTACCCGTTTTTTCTCTCATATTATAAAGCTCTTTAACTGAATCCTTAGCATTTTGAATGCTCATACCTAGGATGTTAATATTTGCACCCTTCAATACATCGCAGAGTTTCGAAAGTTCCCCAGGCGCATTCGTTAAAATCACTGACAGTTGAGTTTTTTTCTCCATCGCCCCCTCCCCTCTTCTTAACCAAGAAATAACGAAATGGTGAATGAAAGGTAACAAATTGACGGTAGAAGGTCAAGCTTAAAAGGATTAAATGTCACATAATTTTCATTTTTTTGACATATTCCTGTCACATTAAGGGCTTAATCTATAAGTTGATATGATTTTCCAAGAAGGTGGAAAAAGATGATTAAAAATATTTTGAAAATGGAAATGAACAAAGAATCGACACGCAGAAGACTAAAAGGAGGAAGTTGAATGAAAAAAAAATGGATTGTGGTGTGGATATTGGTAATCGGTCTCGCTCTTTGGGGATCGGCCCATTATGGGTCCGAAGTGAACGCTCAAAATATGATTCAAGTGAAAGGTTCCGATTCTGAGGTCAACTTGGTTCAAAGATTAGCCGAGGTTTTTATGCAGAAAAACCCTGGGGTGAACATTGCAGTCACCGGAGGGGGATCTGGA
>PDVH01000229.1_pt1 | contig 12526 bp, 11 predicted proteins | sample 1369781 | NCBI WGS metagenome assembly PDVH01 (sample SAMN07795378, study PRJNA414565) | Alkali sediment metagenome, whole genome shotgun sequencing project. | isolation source: glacial lake sediment | place: Bosnia and Herzegovina: Donje Bare Lake | collected 2016-06
CCTATCATGAACGGTAGCCCTCGGCATCTCGAGCTCCCTGGCGATTGCCTTGGTTGACTTGCGGGAGTCCTTCATCAGCTCCTCGAGGATATGAGAGTCCTTTTCGTCCAACATGTTCCGTCCTAATGACGGAATATGTATATCAATATTGACTCATTACCGAACAATAGCCGAATATTCTGTCGAAATGGTGATATACTGTCCTTGCATGTCCGTCTTCCCTCAAAGGGGTAGAAATGCAAGAGGCGATCTCGCACATAAGATCTGAGAAGCTCACGAACATCCTCTCTGTACAGAGCGCGGCACTCAAGGCGATCCACGACTACATGTACGATCACCACGTGGTCCAGGCAATGCCGATAATCCTCTCCCCAGAGACAGATCCTCTGAACCACCCGCACTTCGACGCATCGGTTGTCTACTACGGCCAGAAGCTGCACATGACAAAGAGCATGATCCTCCACAAGCAGCTCTCGCTCCTGAACGATGGCGTGGACAAGATATACTTCATGTCTCCGAACGTTCGACTGGAGGAAGGCCACCTCAAGGAATCTGGCAGACACCTTTTCGAATTCACACAGGTCGACATAGAACGCAAGAACCAGACCAAGAAGGATTTCGTCAAGTTCGTGGACGGATTGATTGACTACGTCTTCAGATTCGTCAAGAGAGAGTGCTCAGATGAACTGAAAGCGCTCGATAGGGTTATTGCCGCCCCGAAGCTCCCTCTGAGAGTCTACGAATCGGAGGACCTGAAGACGAAGTACGGCGAGCATTTCGAGAGAATCGTGTCAGAGAAGGCCAAGGATCCCTTCTGGATAATGAATTTCAAAAGAGAGTTCTACGACCGAGAGGACAAGAGGAGAAGAGGGTACTACCACAACTACGACGTTCTCTGGCCTGAGGGATATGGCGAGGCTCTCTCCGGAGGGGAGAGAGAATGGGAACACGAGGAGATTGTCAGGAAGATGATAGAGAGAAAGACGGACCTCTCCAGATATGATATGTACCTGAAGGTATCGAGCCAGGGCCTGATCCCGAAAACGGTAGGTGGCGGGCTCGGAATCGAGAGGATGGTCCGGTTCCTGACCGGGCAGAAGCATATTCGGGACGTGACTCTGTTCCCCAGAGTGCCTGGGGAGAAGATTGTGTTCTAGGATCAGAGAAGACCCTCATCCGAAGCTCTCGACTTTCGCACCAGTGCCTGGCACCGTTATGAAGGATTCTGACCTCAACCCAGCGGCCTTCTTGAAGGCTTCGACCATCGCCCTCCTTATCGAGACCGCCCTGCCCTGCGCGATCGCGAACACCGCTGGCCCGGAACCCCCGATCGATACTCCGAATGCGCCTGCCTTGAGCGCGCTTTCTCGCACAGCCTCATAGCCTGGTATGAGCCGGACTCTGTAGGGAAGCGCGAGTCTGTCATCCAGATACGCGCCTATCATCCTCACATTGCGTTTCATCATGGCGTGAAGCATCCCAGATGCCCAGCCAACATTGCATACCGCATCACTCAGTGCAATCGAATCCGGAAGAATCTCTCGAGCTCTCCTCGTCTCGACCGATATCTCAGGAAGTGCCACGATTATCTGGAACCTCGGAGGTCTTATCTGGATGATGGTCCTGGACTTGAGATCTGAATCCAAGCAAGGTGGCCATCGCCAGCGCACCACCGGCTGATGATGCCGCGCTGCTGCCAAGACCACTTCCAGGTTTCATGCCCTTTCTGATGGTCATCGAGAACCCTGCGTCGTCGTGTCCACATAACTCTGCTAGTCTCATCGCCGCGTATGATGCTGTGTTCTGATCAGGTCTGTTGGAGAGCTTATACTTCCCGAGAACCCTCACTTCGTGCCTGCCTTTCGGGAGTCTTCGCACCGCGATCCTGTCGCAAGGGGATTGCAGACAGAGTCCGAAGGAATCGAAGCCCGGGCCAAAGTTCGCTATTGTAGCGGGGGACAAAACCACCGCTTTCTCGCACGGCATTTCTCGCACCTGGCTGAATGGGCATGGTCTGCTCGAATATTAAGGTACTCCGAATGGAGATACATGAACAGAATTGTGCAACACAGACTATGCCAGACGATGCTTTGGACTCTATGCCAGTATCATCCAGCTGTGCGAAGGGCTTATATTGCCACTAATCATAGCAGTCGCATTAGGTGGGGAAGCTATGGCCGCTTCGTTCGAGATGAGATGCATCGAATGTGGCAAAGTCCACGACATGACTAGGCCTGCCTATGCATGCACGAAATGCGGCAACCTTCTCGAAATCATAGTGAATCGTGACGCGGCTCTTGACCGGCTCTCGAATGTCGACTGGAGGAGGAGGCCCATCTCAGTCTGGAGATACAGGGAGTTGATTCCTGTCGGGGGAAAGGCGGCCGTGTCTTCGCTCAATGAAGGAGGGACTCCACTCATCGAATGCCATAACCTGGCGAATGAACTTGGGATGAAGAGCCTGAGAGTCAAGTTCGATGGCATGAACCCCACTGGATCCTTCAAAGACAGAGGGATGACCGTAGGCATCACCAAAGCCAAGGAACTCGGCATGAAAACGGTGGCTTGTGCGTCCACGGGGAATACGTCAGCATCTCTAGCAGCATATGCAGGACTTGCAGGGTTGAAGTGCGTCGTCCTGATTCCCGAAGGCAAGGTTGCACTCGGGAAGCTGGCGCAGGCGATGATGCACGGAGCCACCGTGGTCACTGTGAAAGGCAACTTCGATCAGGCGCTCGACATAGTGATGAAGGCGTCCGCGAAGCTTGGCATGTACGTGCTCAACTCGGTGAATCCATTCAGACTGGAAGGACAAAAGACCGCCGCATATGAGATAAGCGACCAAATGAACGGTACGAGTCCGGACTACCTCTACATACCTGTCGGAAATGGAGGCAACTCCGCTGCTTATTGGAAGGGTTTTGCGGAGTACGAGTCTCTGGGATTCACGAATGGACTTCCCATCTTCAGAGGCATCCAAGCTGAAGGTTCGGCACCAATCGCTCACATGTTCGAGAGCAAAGCGCGGGAATTGTCACCAGTTCAGAAGCCAGAGACCGTCGCAACGGCCATAAGGATAGGCAATCCTGCGAACTGGAAGAAGACCGTGCGAGCCGTCAAGGAGTCTGGAGGGACCGTATCCACCGTCACAGACCGCCAGATCCTAGATGCGCAGAAGGCTCTTGCCAAGCATGAAGGGATCTTCGCCGAACCCGCAGGGGCGGCAGCTCTCGCTGGTCTGGTAGATGATATCGAATCAGGCAAGATCGACAAGAGCTCCAGCGTCGTCTGCGTCTCCACGGGACATGGCCTGAAGGACCCCGATGTAGCGATTTCCCAGAGCGAGAAACCAAGAACAATCGATGCATCAATCGAGGCTCTTCAGAAGCTTCTGCGGGGCGATTGAATTGAGGATCATCCTAGTTGGATTCGGTGTGGTCGGCCAGAGTTTTGTCGACCTAGTGGATCATGACGCGAAGACGCTGGATCACGACTACGGCCTTCGACCGAAGATCATCGGGATCGTAGATAGGAAGGGAGCCGCAATCTCGCCAGAAGGCCTCGATGTCAAGAAAGCGCTGGCCTCGAAGTCTGGAACGCTTGAGCGACTCGGACACGATATCTATCATGAGGGGAGGACTGGGGTGGATACCATCAAGGACCTCGAGTGCGAGGTGGTCATAGAGACAACCCCCACCGAACTCACCAAAGGCGAACCGGGACTCAGCCATGTGAAGGCCGCCATGATGGAAGGGCGGCACGTGGTCTGCACGAACAAGGGTCCCCTGGCAATAGCCATGCCAGCATTGATCGAGCTTGCACACCACAACGGTGTCGTCTTCAAGTTCAGCGGAACAGTGGGAGGTGGAACTCCTATCCTGGACTTCGCGAAGAAGTGTCTCGAGGGCAGCACAATCAAGTCGATATCCGGGATTCTAAATGGAACCTCAAACTACATCTTGAGCAGGATGGCGGCGGAAGGTATCGCGATGGAGGATGCGCTCGCGGAGGCGCAGAAGCTGGGATATGCTGAGGCCGACCCGACCTACGACATTGGAGGATTCGATACGGCGTGCAAGCTGGTCATCACATCGAACTATGTTCTGGGATCGAGCATGTCCATCAAAGACCTCGACATCAAGGGAATCGTGGGCGTCTCCCAAAGCGACATCGAGAAAGCAAAGGAGAGGGGAAATGTGATCAAGCTCATAGGCAGAGTCGAAAAGGCCGCCAAAGTGGCGCCCCAAGAGATACCCATCACCCACCCCTTGAATGTCAGTGGCACATTCAATGCGGTCTCATTCGACACCTATCCAGCAGGAGAGGTGACCCTTGTAGGAAAGGGCGCTGGAGGCAAGGAAACAGCGAGTTCGGTGCTCAGAGACCTGATCGAGATAAGGAGGACATTCGCCCGATAGGTATTTTTGTCGGGCTCCAATTCGGGTAGGTCTAGAAATGAGAATCGTCATGAAATTCGGCGGAGTCAGCATCGCAGACGGCGAGAAGCTCAGGAAAGTCGGTACCATCGTAAGAAGATTCCACAAAGATGGCCATGAGCTAGTTGTCGTGACGTCCGCGATGCACAACATGACCGACTCGCTCTTGGAGACTGCGAAGAAGGCGTCCAGAGGAGACAAGAAAGCTGTCCACGATTTCAAGGATGCCGTTCATACGAGACACAGGAAGGCGGCCGAAGCTGCGATATCGAATGAACAGGTCCTGAGCGGAACGATGGCTGCCCTCAATGCCCGGGTCGACGAGCTGAACAACATACTGCTTGGGATCGCACATATTGGTGAACTAACGCCGCGTTCCGAAGATTTCGTTGTTGGATACGGGGAAAAGCTGTCCGCTCCACTGCTTCAAGGAGTGCTCGAGGATCTTGGGATAAAGTCGAAAGTATTGACCGGCAGTGAGGCGGGAATCGTCACTGATGATCGATTCGGAGATGCCACACCTCTGATGAATGTCACGACGCACCAAGTAAGACAGACACTGGATCCTCTCCTAGAGGAGGAGGTCGTTCCTGTGATCAGCGGGTTCATCGCCTCGACGCAAGATGGAATCCAGACAACCCTGGGCAGAGGGGGCTCGGACTATACCGCGTCAATAATCGGCGCTGGAATCAAGGCAGACGAGATCTGGGTCTGGAAGGACGTCGACGGACTGATGACCGCCAATCCGAAGATCGTCAAGTCGGCGAAGATGATCCACGCTATCTCTTTCGCCGAGGCGATGGAGCTTGCGCATTTTGGCGCGGAGGTCGTCCATCCCAAGGCACTGGAATGCGCTGCAAAGTACCGAATACCATTCAGAGTGAAGAGCCTCCGCGATCCGGATGGCAAGGGGACGATTATCGAGAGCGAAGTCAAGGTGAAATCTGGGGACGTTGTCAAGGCAATCACGAACATCAACGATGTGAGCCTCATCACTGTCAGCGGTGCAAGCATGGTGGGGACGCCAAGGCTGGCCGCAAAGGTGTTGCAGATCCTTACAGATGAGGACATAGACGTGCTGATGATATCGCAGAGTTCGTCAGAGGAGAGCATAACGCTTGCGATTCCCAAGGCGAGCGGTGCGAAGGCTCAGAATGCTCTGGAGCTTTCCCTTTTGGGCTCCAAAGAGGTTAGAGAGGTTTCGATGGAAGATGGCCTTAGCATCGTCGCGGTGGTAGGGGCGGGCATGAGGGGAACGCCTGGCGTCGCAGCACGCGTATTCGGCACGATGGCCGGGAATGAAGTGAACATACGAGCCATCGCCCAGGGTTCATCCGAATTGAACATATCGTTCATAGTCAAGAAGGTTGACGCCAAGAAGGCTGTAGAGGCGTTGCACACTGATTTCAAACTAGGTGGGTGAACATGCCCAGGGTTCAGGAAAGCGTCCCGCTAAGAAGCGATTCGATGAGAAAAGGGCTTTCAAGGGGGCTCCTCAGGGCCCTGGGTATGAACGACAGTGATTTGGACAAACCGATGATTGCGATTGCCAACTCGTTCAACACCATCGTGCCAGGCCACATGCATTTGAACAGACTTGTGGAAGAAGTGAAGAAGGGAGTCGACGAAGCTGGCGGCGTCTGCTACGAGTTCGGTGTCCCAGGCATCTGCGACGGCATAGCCATGGGTCTGGACGGAATGAGATACTCCTTGCCCTCAAGGGAGATCGTTGCGGACGGAATCGAGGCAATGGTCGAGGCTCACGTGGCGGACGGATGGATAGGGGTGACAAACTGTGACAAGATCACGCCGGGAATGCTCATGGCGTGCGGGCGTGTCAACATACCTTCTGTTATGCTCACCGGCTCCATATTCGAGGCGGTGGGGGAACTCAAAGCTGGAAAACTTAGCGAAGATGACTTTGAGGAAATCGAGAAAAGGGCGTGCCCCGGACCCGGATCGTGTTCAGGCTTGTTCACAGCCAACACGATGGCATGCCTGACCGAGGCTCTGGGACTGAGCATTTCGGGATGTGCATCATCCCATGCCATCTCCGAGGGAAAGCTCGCCATAGCACGGAGGACTGGAGCACTTGCTGTCGATCTGGTGCGCAAGGGCCTCAAGCCGCGCGATATCGTGACCCGAGAGAGCTTCGAGAACGCTCTCAGAGTGGACAACGCGATAGGGGGATCCCCCAACACGTGCCTCCATCTGATGGCGATAGCGAAGGAGTTCGGAGTTCAGATCGAACTTGACCTGTTCGACAGGATATCGAGGGATACCAAGCACATAGTTGCTCTGAAGCCCAGCGGAGAGCACTTCATGATTGACCTGGAGAGGGCCGGAGGGATTCCAGCGGTGCTTTCAAGGCTTTCTCCTAAGCTCAAGGACGCACGCACCGTCGAAGGAAGAACGATCTTGGAAATAGCGCGGTCTTCGCCGGTGAAGGACCAGGACGTCGTGAGGGATCTCAAGAACGCATACCACGAGGAGGGTGGCATTGCGATCCTTTGGGGCAACTTGGCCGAAGAGGGATGCGTTGTCAAGCAGTCGGCAGTAGTCGCATCGATGAGGAAGTTCGAGGGACCCGCCAAGGTCTTCGATTCTGAAAAGGATGCGACCGACTCCATGCTCGCAGGCAAGATCAAGCCAGGCGATGCTGTCGTCGTTCGCTACCAGGGACCCAAGGGAGCTCCGGGCATGCCGGAGATGCTCGGCCTGACCGCAATCCTCGCAGGTATGGGATTGGGAGAATCCGTGGCCCTTGTGACAGACGGCAGATTCTCAGGAGGAACTAGAGGATTGTCGATCGGTCACGTCTCCCCGGAAGCCTATGTTGGCGGAGCACTCGGTGCAATCCGAGACAAGGACATCGTGAGAATCGATTTGGACAATAGGGAGATCGAGGTCCTGATTTCTCAGAAGGAGGTCAGATCGAGGCTGAAGGATAGACGGCTTCCCCGAATCGAAGTCCCAGGATACCTCAGAAGGTACCGGGACATGGTCAGCTCTGCAAGTCGAGGCGCCATCCTGGAGCCCCGGAGCTGAGCGAACTTCTGTGCATTCGTTTGCCGTCAAGGTCTCCTGCCCAAGTGCATATCCCAAGGAAACGAAGGGGATGCTGACCACATTGGTCCCGTGTCCTGATGCACGACATGTTTCGTGCCCTGTTCCGAAACAAAGAGCACAATAGACTGTTTTCACCTTGGAAAGATACTTGACCTGCAAGGCAAATGACCTAGTCAGGCCCTGATGAAAGATCTTGGGTGCTGATCATGGTCGAGATTTCGGATTTCGTGTTGGAGATACTCCCCGGCCTCATCGGCTTGGTGGTCGTATCCTACGTAGTCATCACGGTATACACGCTGAAGGCACGATTCTTCGAAGTCATGCGGAGTTGGCTCCTCCTCATGTTTACGCTCTCCTTGATGGTGCTCTGGATTCTGGAGATTGCCGCCTCCACCCTCAACGGATGGTCGGTCGACCTGCATGCATCCGTGGACCTAACATTCGTTGTGATCTCCGTATGGCTGTCCCTTTCGACAGTTCTCCTCACCACAGTCTATTCCAAGTACAGCTCGGTCAAGCACTTCAGGGCTTGGCTACGACTTCATCCATTGAACATGATCACTGGTTGGGGAATGCTTGGCGCTGCGCTCGTCGTCCTCGTGTGGACAAGTGATCTCGAGAATGTCGCGAGCCTGGATCAGAATTCGTGGATACTGATCGCAGTCAGTGCCTATTTCGTCGCAACCGTTGCTCTGGACATACTGCTGCCCGTCTCGGCATCGAGAAAGGGTACAACCGCGAGACTTGACGAAGCTGGCAGAAGAAGCATGTTTCTCCTTGCTTTGACTTGGACAGCCATACCATTGACAGAGCTTGTGTTCGATGTGATACTCAACATCGGGAAGGGCTTCGAGGAGTACAACCCGTATTCTTGGATCATGGTTGCCTTGTTCCTCGTCGTGGCAAGAGCCGTAAGGGGAGGGGGATTCATAGCCATCACTGTTGACGGGGAGGTTGAAACCTACAAGAGAGATGGATTCAGGAGTTTCGATATTCCGCGAGGAGTCTACCTCATCTATGACGACAAGCCTGATTCGGCGTTCGGACTGTTCTCAGACTTGGTCAGTCTTCCCTTGAGACCTGATGCTGACGTCCCTTTCAAGGAGGATTCTGCATCCGCCACGCTCGAATTCCTCATTCCCCGGGGCCTTGTAGTCACTCGCGAGTTTCCAGACAACGTGAGGAAGGAACGGAATCTGCAGGTGACTCCCATCATTTGGCTGACCGAATCCACGGGGGAGAGAAGGATCGCCCCGACAAGCCTGGCCGTGCTGACGGACACGATCATTCGATTCATGGAGACGAACCCGAACAGCATAGTCCTGATGGAAGGAATCGAGTACATAATGACATTCAACGATTTCAGGAAGGTCATGAGATCTCTCGATTCCCTGAACGAGACCGCGTGGATTTCTAAAGCTCGACTTCTTGTCGCCGTTCATCCCAAAGCGTTCGAAGACAAAGACCTTGCCTTATTGGAGAGAAACCGGACCATACTCAGAGGAACCTCCGACATCGAGGAGCTCAAGCGAGAATCGATGATTGCCGGAGCCACTATCTAGGAGCGCTTTGAGCTCGTTCAAGGAGAATGGAATTCCTTCGTGCCATTGCTGCATTTGAGCGCTGGTAGTCTCTACCTGAATGTGTGTATCAAAATAGGTCACTATGATTGGATGCGGGTTAGGTTTGGTGAATTAATGGCCATTAGACACAGGGCTGATATCATCTCAGAACCGAGGATCTTGACGAAAGCGCCCGTCTTAAGGAGACCGCCAATTGCGGCATGGCAGTTCGGATCGTCCATGCTTCCCTCGAAATCCGCATAGAACACGTAGACCCATGGCTTGTTCTTCCTTGGCCTGGATTCGAGTTTCGAGAGGTTCACATTGCGCGAGGCGAATTCGCCGAGGCATTTGTGGAGCGCCCCGGGTGCGTTCTTCGTCGCGAACACAATGGATGTCTTGTTCGCACCATCAACAGGCCCAGGATTCTTCTCGAGCACGAAGAAGCGAGTGACGTTGACGTCCTCGCTCTGGATGTCATCCTTGAGAGTCTTCAATCCATAGACGCTTGCCGCGCGCTTGCTCGCGATGGCAGCGACGTCGGTTCGCTTGGATTCGGAAACGATCCTCGCGCTGCCCGCGGTGTCGTAAGATGGAATGACTTTCCATCCAGGGTGATTCGCCAGGAACTTCCTGCATTGGCCAAGCGCTTGCGGATGGCTCAGCACCTCTTTGATGGTCTCCATTGAGGCATCGCCGTACCCCATCAGATAGTGTTTGATGGGCACGATCGCCTCGCCGGAGATTGTCAAATCATGGTCTAGTAGGAGATCGTTCACCTGAGCCACGCTGCCCTCGATCGAATTCTCAACTGGAACCATGGCGTGGGTGACATCGTCGCGCTCGACTGCCTCGAAGACTGAATGAAAATCAAGCATCGGCTTGGTCTTCACCTTGCTGCCGAAGAACTTGAAGCATGCATCTTCCGAATATGCCCCCCGCTCTCCCTGGAAAGCCACCAAAGGATCCTTGCTCAATTGTATCACGCGCAGTACCTTGAACAAGGTATTTCTAATCTTCCAATACTTCTGGATGGCGCTGGATTGTACAGAACTGTCCAGCCAGCACTATGGTTCCAGCCACTGTCCGGGGCCGCAAACATTTATATCAGTCCAGGCCATGAGGAGACTTGTCACGCCTTAACAGGGTGTGGCTCCACTGTATACGGAGGCTGGGAATGCCGCACAAGAGCAACGGTTTGCTTATTCTGCCCTTGGGGCTGCGTATCCTAGCCTAAGGGCTGCAGTGAAGGTTTTTGGAGAGTGTTTTGATGCCAACACAAACTCCGAGTGAGACCGCTCGAGAAATGATGGAACCCACATTCAAGATACCCGATACGGGCGTGTTCGTGAGTGAATACAACAGGAAGATATTCTCTGCGACGAGGATGCCGGAGACAGTCAAGATCCTGGACACAACGCTGCGTGACGGAGAGCAGACTCCGAACGTTGCGCTTTCGAGCGATGACAAGGTCAAGATAGCACAAGCTCTGGATGAACTGGGCGTCGATATCATCGAGGCTGGGTTCCCCATCAACTCCGAAGGCGAAGCAGACGCTGTCAAGAGAATAGCCGGTTCAGGACTCAAGGGCGAGATATGCGCATTGTGCAGGGCCAGTCCAGGAGACATCGACGCAGCGCTGGCATGCGATGTTGATTCAGTCCACATCTTCCTCGCGACGTCCAAGGTCCATCTGGAGAAGAAGCTGAAGATCTCTCAGGAGGAGGCGAGGGACAAGGCCGTAGCAGCCGTTCAGTATGGGAAGGATCATGGCCTGACGGTCGAGTTCAGCTGCGAGGATGGTACTAGAACCGAACTCGATTTCCTCAATGTAGTTCACAAGGCAATACAAGAGGTAGGCGTCGACAGGATAGACATCCCCGACACGGTGGGTGTGATGACTCCTACTGCAATGACACAGTTCGTTGCGGAGATCAAGAGAAACGTGAAAGTGCCTTTGGCCGTCCACTGTCACGACGATTTCGGAATGTCGGTCGCCAACTCGTTGGCCGGCGTGCTTGGCGGAGCGGAAGAGGTGCACTGCACAATAAACGGCCTCGGAGAGCGCGCAGGAAACGCAGCGCTCGAGGAAGTCGTGATGGGCCTCCAGGCATTCTACAACATCAGAACGAACATCAACACGCGGAAGATGGCTTTCGTTTCCAGGCTCGTATCCCAATTGACGGGAATTGCAGTCCAACCGAACAAGGCTATAGTCGGAGAGAACGCGTTCTCGCACGAATCCGGCATCCATGTCCACGGTGTCATGAGCGACGGATCAACCTATGAGCCAATGCGACCTGAGATCGTTGGGAAGGAGAGGACTTTCGTCGTTGGAAAGCACTCGGGTGTCCACGCAGTCCAGAACAAGCTCAAGGAATATGGTTTGGAGCTCAGCCACGACCAACTGAAAGAGGTCGTCGCGAGGGTCAAGAAGTGGGCAGAATCCGGGAAGAAGCTGGACGATGCGGAACTGCTCGCGGTAGCGTACGATGTCATCGGTCAGGAGTGCGCGATAAAGGCAGCCGTCTCGAAGAACATCGTACTGAAGGAGTACAGGCTGGAGGCAATCACTGGAGGTTCGAACGCGCTGTGCGAAGTGACCGTGAAGCTCGGAGACTGCGAGGATGCGCAGCTCCTGTCGCTCGGCAGGAGCGTCGGCTCAGACATAGTCACGACAAGCGTGGACGCAATGGTCGAAGGCCTGAACAGACTGTGGGTTCGAAAACTGGGCATCTGCAACGGAAAGGAGAAGAAGAGGGCTTACTGACCAGGTGGGCTATCTGCAGAGGTGAATCGAGTGAGCAAGACAATCGCCGAGAAGATACTGTCCGCGAAATCCGGCAAGGACGTCCATGCAGGAGAGATCGTGGAAGCGAAAGTAGACTATGTCATGGTCAACGATATCACAGGACCCGCCGCCTTCGATGAGTTCGAAGGACTGTGTGCACCGATCATCCGCAAGAAGGTCGTCCTCATTCCGGACCACTATATTCCGAACAAGGATCTGGCCTCTGCGAAACAAGCCAAGAAGATGAGGGATTTTGCTCGGAAGCACCAAGTCAAGAACTACTTCGAAGTAGGCTCTGGGGGCGTCTGCCACCAGCTAATGATTGAGCAAGGATTCGTCGCCCCTGGACGGCTCATCGTGGGAGCTGATTCGCAGAGGAGTTCTTTGGTTCAAAGTGCCGGAATCAATGAAATTCACCATCGACGGGAGGCTGGGCAAGCACGTATCCGGAAAAGACGTCATATTGACAATCATCGGGGACATAGGCGTTGAGGGAGCTCTGTACAAGTCCATGGAGGTGCAGGGCAGTTCGATATCCTCGCTTCCAGTCTCAGATAGGATCACTATCTCGAACATGGGCATCGAGGCCGGGGCAAAAGCGTGCATAATCCCGCCTGATTCAAAGGTGGACGCATACCTTGGCAAGAGGGTGAAGGGAACCTACAAGC
>PDVH01000314.1_pt1 | contig 12464 bp, 12 predicted proteins | sample 1369781 | NCBI WGS metagenome assembly PDVH01 (sample SAMN07795378, study PRJNA414565) | Alkali sediment metagenome, whole genome shotgun sequencing project. | isolation source: glacial lake sediment | place: Bosnia and Herzegovina: Donje Bare Lake | collected 2016-06
TTTGAACCTGACATATTTCTTCTTTCATTTGAAGAGGGGTGGAAATCAATTTGGATTGAAGGATATCCTTTAAAAATTTAGCTCCATCGTAACCNAGGGCTTCNAGAATTTCAGGCTCTCTTTGGTAGTTTTTTCGAAATTCNTCAACGAAACGAACNACCAAAGGAGAAGAATCTTTTTTAAAGAATAGATCGACGAAGATGGCTCCCTCAGCGGCTCTTCCGGCAGTTGAAATCAGACNTGGGCCATTCCATGCATTGGTTCCCAAAAAAGTTCCCTTTACATCGTAATAAGCCATTTGAGAAAGAATCATGGCTACGCGATCATGAGTGTCAGGAATGAAAATTCCATCGACAGAGCGGAGGGGCTTGAACTCCTCTTCTTTTTTTCTCTTGGAGTCGGATTTTTGGATGGTCTCTATTTTAAAAAACCCCTTGATCTCTTGACTGAAATCTGTCTGATCCTCTTGATAAGCGACAACCCCTGAAATCTTTCCTCCCCTTCGAGACACCTCTTGAGCAAAAAGGTTCTTGAAATAGAGTCCATAGGGAGAGTTTGGATAAAAAACTGCAAAGGTTCGAAGATCCAAATCTCTGATCGCATATTCAACAAGGGTTTGGACCTGATCATAAGGTGTGAGGGAATTCTGAAAAAGGAAATCACCCTTTATCTCCTTTTGAGAGAAGGTGAGAAGGGGGACTTTCATCTGTTGAGCCTTCTTGGCCGCTCTCTCAACTGTGCTACTCAGTAGAGGGCCAATGATGGCTATCACCTTTTCTTTGGTTACTAATTCCTCGATTGCTCTCTCCGCTTCCCATGGACTTCCCTTTGAATCTCGGATAGCCAATGAAATCAGCGGAATTTTCCCGGGCACTTCGGTTTCTTTGATAGCCAATTGCAGCACTCTTTCTCCAAAGGGTTGATGGGTTCCGCTCAAAGGGAGGATCACTCCCACCGTATATTTGGATTTGGGAGGGAGTGGAATCGATTCCGAGAGTTCTTTTACCAAAGGTCCATAATCCACACCCCGATACTCTTTTTCAAATTCCATCAGTATCTTTCTAGCGAGGGTATCGTTTCCTTGACGCTTGGCCAACCGGACCAATTTCAATTTTGCATAACCTCCTGCATAGGCGCCTCGATAGAGGGATTCAATCTGGTTTAATTCCTCTCCCGAATCATAGGTATCAATGATTGACCTCATTTTTTTCTTCAGCTCATCGTTGGGTTGTCCAGGAACGAGAATTCCCTTCCCATACCAATGAAGAGCGGTAAGTCGATCCTTTAATTCGAGGTGGTTGTCTCCTAACAGAATGAAGACCTGAACCATTCTGGATGGAGAAAGAAAAGTGGGCAGGAGTTCTGTGAGAATACGAATGGCATCTTGAGGTCTTTTGAGTTGGGTATAACAGATTCCCATTCTGAATTTGGATTCATTGAGGAGAGGACTCTTGGGAAAATCTGTGATTAACTTCTTGAAACGCCAGAGGGCTTTTTCCGTATCACCTTTTGAGAGGAGAATCTCGCGCTTTGCATGAAAAACAGGAAAAGGAGGGCGAGGATCAATTTCCATCCTCTATTCCTTTGGGTGATCGATGGGAGTAACATAATAAATTTCTGGTAAGTAGCGATAGTTTTCGTTGAAGTCAATCCCGTAACCTACGATAAAGTTATCCTCCACCTCGATTCCAAGATAATCCGCTTCCATCTCTACCTCTCGACGGGCCTTCTTATCTAAAAGGGCACAAACCTTGATGGAACGGGGATTTAAAAATGCCAACCGGTCTTTTAGGAACTGGAGTGTTCGGCCACTGTCAATGATATCTTCGATGATGAGGACATCCTTTTTCTCAATCGGAATTTCAATATCTTTGGTGATCTCAATTTTTCCAGAGGTTTTCATCCCAGATCCATAACTGGTACACCGGACAAAATCAACCTGGATAGGAATCCGGAGGTGGCGGACCAAGTCGGAGAGAAACATGAAAGCCCCCTTCAGGATACAGACCAACACCAATTCTCTTCCCCTATAATCCTTCGAGATTCGATCGGCCAAATGTTGGACGATGGAAGAAATCTGTTCCCGAGAGAGCAATGGATTGAGACGGTATCCTTCCATATGTTTCACCCTTGTTAGAAAAGCACACCCTTTAATCAAGGCTGAATATAAATCCCTTTCCTTAAATCAAGAAAAGGTTGGGTCTAAGCCTCACCCTTTCTAACGGGGTTCACAGGGCGTGTTCTAAGACCACAATCTCCATCTGCTGAGGAAGGGTCGCTTTGTCGAACGTTGCTTCGCTGGCCTTGGACCGCTTCGTGTTCGTTTTCCCTTTAAGGAAATCTTCTACCGGTGCGATGGGAAATCCGCATTTCGCCGTTTTAAAATGCATAGGGATGAGGATTTTCGGCTTGATCTGTTCAGCGACACGGGTCGCTTCTTTGGGGTCAATGGTGAAAAACCCACCGACAGGGATTAGAAGAATGTCCACCGGACCGATCTCAGCCAATTCTTTATCGCTCAGGAGATGGCCAAGGTCTCCGAGGTGACAGAGTTGAAGATTGTCGATCTTGAGTGTGAAGCTGGTGTTGGCTCCTCTTTCGCTTCCCTGAGAAGGATCGTGATAGGTTGAGATACCCTTCATCGAAATTCCTTTTGCCGTTTTAGAACCGCTTCCCTTTACGATCTGAGGCGTTCCAGGAAGATCCTTTGTGTAGTTATGATCGGCGTGATCATGACTGGTTAAAACAATATCCACCTGGTCTTTAATCTTCCCGTAAGAAAGTTGGCCCCCAAAAGCCCCAGGTTCATAAGGGTCTATAATGATTTTGGCCCCCTGATCGGATGTGATCAAAAATGCCGAATGTCCATACCATTTAATTTTCATATAAACCTCCTTGGATAAAGGGTGTTTTCAGTATAACGAGGAGAATAAAAAAGTCAACCCTTCGACTCCCCAGCATAAATGCTGGGACTTGCCTTTCGACAAGCTCAAGGCCCCGAGTACAGCCGAGGGATTCAGGGTTGACCCTAAACGGCGCTCCTTCACCCCACCTTTAAAGGCGATGAACGGTGCCGCCGAATGGGTCAATTCCTCACTCTTAACTTTTTCTCTTTAATTTACTTTGGACAGCTCTTTTTTTTCCAGAAAGAGTCCCTTTTTTGTCTCTTCGATCATCAATCTTTAATGTAGTCAAAACTCGAAGAGCCCCTTTTTTAAAAGGGACCTGGTGCATTTTGAGGGCGATGTCGAATAGGACTTTAAGGTCCCCCTCGATATTGGTTCCCATGGAGGAGAGTTCGTAACGAACTTTTTCTTTTCTTAAGATGCGAAGGCAATCGGCCACATAAGCACTGAGGCTCGTATCACTCGTGCCAATTGGGACGACACTGATTTCTAAAATTGCCATGATTTTCCCTCCTCAATAAGTTTTTTAAAAAATTATCATCAACTCAATGAGTTGTCAACGGTATTGAGGCACACAATAAAAATATTTTTGTTTTGATGAGGAATGGTATATAATGATATTCAGTTCTCTATGAGCCAACCACAAGAAATTTCAGGGATGATTGCTTTTTCTGCAGGACTTCTCTCCTTCGCCTCGCCCTGTGTCCTTCCTTTGGTTCCCTCTTATATCACTTACATCACAGGAGTTTCCTTCAATGAACTGACGGATGTAGAAGCCAGGTCGAAGTTGAGGTGGGCCACCATCTTTCATTCCCTATTCTTTATCATGGGGTTTTCACTGATTTTTATCCTCATGGGTGCTTCGGCTTCTTATTTGGGGCAGATATTGGCTCAATATCAAAACTGGATCATGAAAGGTGGAGGGGTGTTGATCATCATTTTGGGTATCCACTTTACCGGGATCATCAACATTCCTTTTCTCCAAATGGAAAAACGGTTTGAAATGAGGAAGAAACCTTTGGGTTTTGCTGGTTCATTTCTTGTGGGGATGGCTTTTGCAGCAGGATGGACCCCTTGTATTGGGCCGATTCTCTCCACGATCCTCATCTATGCCAGTACATCGCAAAGTTTTACGACGGGAATCCTACTTTTGACTTATTATTCGATTGGCTTGGGAATACCATTTTTTCTTTCCTCTCTGGCCTTTAATTCATTCCTTTCCGCCTTTGATAAAATAAAACGATATATGAGGGTGATCACCATCGTGAGTGGTCTTTTCCTGATCGGTATTGGAATTCTTTTTCTGACCGATACGTTCAAAGATATCAATTCCTACCTGAATGCCCTGACCAATCCCTGATTCAACTTAGAAATGACGAATATCAGAATCTTCTTGGTCATTAAGTCACTAAATGACTAATGACCTAATGACTCAATAACTTTGTTATTTGATGCTTCTTCTTTATTGTCTGATACTCATCAGAGTGAAGATTCCAGCCAGACCAAAGAGGAGGAGAGGACCCCAGATTTCCCGAAGGATATAAAAATATAAAAAATAACACCATAGGAAAAGCCGATCATCACACTCATCCCAATGCTCAAAGCCACCCCTCCAGATCGGCTGGTTTTCAAAGCGAAGGGAATACCAATCAGGATCATGATCAAGTTTAAAAAAGGGGTGGAAAGCTTAGAATAGAGATCAACAAGATATCGGGTCGCGTCGTAGCCTGCGGCTTGGATCTTCTGGATGTAAGTCCAAAGCTCTCCGTAACTCATCTCTTCAGAATATCGCCCGATTCTTCGTAAAGATTCCCAATCCTCCCCTAAATCAAGTTCTATTTTCTTAAAAGGAGTGACCTGAGTGGAAGCGCTCTCTCCGAAATCGCGGACGGCTCCGTCATAGAACCACCATCGACCCTCTATCCATTTTACCTCTCTGGCATCAATCCGTTTCGTACAATGAAAATTGTCATCAAATTGATAAAGAGTTAAACCGTTCAAGACCTTTTTCTGAGGATCGAGAAGTTGGATGTTCAAGATGCGATTGTCGCTACGATACCATATCTTATAATTCTTAAAATAACTCACTGGCATTTCTTTTCGAACCTGAACATCCAGTAGATATCGTGTTTTCTGGTAGGTGATGGGAACGAGGTATTCATTCCCGAGGAAAGAAAAGAAACTAATAATGAGGGCAATGAAAAGTAATGGAAAGGTAATGCGGTAAAGGCTGACGCCCCCTGCCTTCATCGCTGTGATCTCACTGTGTCGAGAGAAGGTGCCGAGAGTAAGGAGGGTTGCTAATAGGATCGCATAAGGAAGGGTCCAGTGAAAAGTGACCTCCGGAATTTTGTAAAGGAAGTAAACGAAGATCAGGTGGAAAGGAGCATTATACTTGCTGAAGAGATTCATCTTTTGAAAAAACAGCACGATGATATAGATGAGGATCAAGCTGCTTAGACTTAAGCCAAATATCTTCAGAAATTCGCGAATGACATAGCGATGGAGGATTCGATGTTGATCAAACATAGTTAAAAAAGCTTTCTCCATTTTTTCTGGAGGAAATCGAGACCTTCGATCACCCATACGGCTGGTTTGAAGGGTGATTCATTGGCCGCCTTAATCAGGAGGTAGATGCCCAGACTCCCGAACAAAAAGGTAGGAAACCAACCTGCCAAGAAGGCGGGAACAGTTTTGTTCACAGCGAGCATTTCGAGGGCGATGAGGGAAACATAGTAAGCCAATAAGATGAGAATGCTGAAAACGAACCCATAAGACTTTCCTGAACGTCGGGGTTGGATACCGAGAGGGACTCCAATGAGACCAAAAACGATACAAGCAAAAGGAATGGCATATCGTTTGTGGATTTCTACTTCCTGTGAGGTAGTGTCTTCTCCTTGTTTTTTCATCTTGGCTATCTTTTCTTTAATCTCATCAATCGACATCTCATGTTCTTTAAGCTTCCTTTCAATGGCAGCGAGGGTCTTCCCCAATTCAATTTTTAGGTCATAGGCTTTAAATTCCATTTTTTGATAGGCCCTCGTCTTGGGTTCAAACCGATGAATATCTCCACTGAGAAGCGTTAATACCACTTCCTGAGAGGAGGGATTGCTGGTGAGAAAACCTTCTTTGGCAAAGATGGTATTGACCTTATCCTTGTTTCTTTCATCATAAATTAAAATCCCCTCCATTTTTTTTCCTTGAATGGGAACTTTGTCCACATAAACGATGAGGCCATTGAACATATCATTGAAAACTCGCTCTTTGATTTCAACGTCTGGTTTGGATTGGGCAAGGAGATAGAGCGTAGCCATAAACCCTCGGTTGCCCCATGGGAGTCCGTAAAAGACCAAAAAACTCGTAATGAGAAAAGCACTGATGGAAAAAACAGAGATGGGGATAAAAAGCTGATAAAGACTTATTCCAGAAGCTTTGAAGGCGATAATTTCACTATCCTCTGACAGCCGGCCAAGGGCAAGGAGGATTCCGAGAAGGACCGATATGGGGATAGTAAAGGTGAGAAAAGAAGGGGCGATGAAGACAAGGAGCATCAAGATGTTTGTAATATTTCCACCCTTATTAATAATCAATTCGATCAGCTTGAAGATTTTATCCATCAAGAGGATGATGGTGAAGGTCATCAGACCTATCAGGGAGATAGGAATAATTTCCTTCAAGATATAGAGGTAGGTGGTTTTCTTCATCAGGATTCCGTCTTGTGACACGGTACCGTCTTTAAAGTATTCTACGGGACGGTTGGGGGGTTGTCAACCTTTTAGCCCCCAAGCACAAAAGCTGAAGGATGCCTTCACCCCATCGAATAAATTAAGGAAGGTCTGGGAAAGCTTGACAAATTTTTATGAATAGATTAGAAATGAAATAGATCGCGGGGTGGAGCAGTCCGGTAGCTCGTCGGGCTCATAACCCGAAGGTCGCTTGTTCAAATCAAGCCCCCGCTACCAAATCTTTTAAGGGGTTGCGGCCATGTCGCAGCCCCTTGTTTTATTGGTTGGAACTAAAATATTTTTAAAGAACATGAAGAGAAGCTGCACAATAAATGGTGCGGCTTTTTTATTGAGATTTAAGATGCCTATTACGCATGAAAACAACAGGAAGTTCAAATCTACCCCCGCTACCAAATAATTCCAAGGTATTAACTCAAAAGAGTTACATGATGAGCTTTCATCAATGTTTAGGTGAAGGTAAACTTTTTTACTTGACAGAAGGAGGCGTTTTTCCTATAGGTAAGTAAAAAATGTCTCTAAAAGGACCTATCCAAAACAAATCCCAATATAAAGAACGTCGCAAAGGCGATCGAAGGAAGATGCTTCGCCGAAGCGAAGATCAGGTACAGGAACAAGCCCGCACCACACACGCCCGTAAACTTCATTCTTTGCTCGAATTGGGTCAACTGATTGGCCTGGATCTCCAACTCAATGATATGCTTTTACAGATTTCCAAAAAGGCCTGCGAGGTCATGGAGGCAGACCGTTGCAGCATTTTTCTCCATGACCCTCATACGGATGAACTCTGGTCAACCATCGCCCTGGGGATGGCAGGGGAAGTCATCAGAATTCCATCCGGCATCGGGTTGGCCGGACATTGTTTCCGAACTGGAGAGACCATTAATTTAGAAGATGCCTATACCGATAAGCGGTTCAATAAAGAAGTGGACTCCCGCACAGGTTACCGTACCCGAAGTGTACTTTGTATGCCCATTTACAACCGAGCGGGCTCGAGATTGGGAATCATCCAGCTCCTCAATAAGAAAGATGGGATTTTTATAAGTGAAGATGAAGCGTTCCTCCAGACCTTTGGAAATAATGCCTCGGTTTTTATCGAGATGGCCCAGCTCCAAAAAGCCCGTATTGATGCCTTGGAACAATCAAGAAAGGAGCTCGAACAACTGAATAGAGTGAAGAGCAAAGCCCTCAACCATCTTTCCCATGAACTGAGGACACCTTTATCTGTAATCCAAGGTAACCTCCGGCTCTTAAAACGAAAACTCCTGATGCAAACTTCATCCAAAGAAGGAGAGAAACTTTTCGAAATTTTAGAAAAACATTTAAATCGCCTTTTCGAAATTCAGATCGATACGGATAAGATTATCCAATCCAATCAGGAGTTGGAGGGAGGTCCTTTATCTCATGAACTCGATCGAATGTGGGAAATGATGGAGAATATTTCGGATATCCCTCCTGACATCAGAGACCACTGGGAGGCTATAAAAGATTGGATGACGAAAGATCTTCCTGAGAAGTCTGCCTCCCTTGAGACGATCCCTCTATTTTCCTTTTCCGAAAAAATATTGGAGAAGGCAAAACAACGTTCTTCTGATCGAAACCTTCATTTCTACATGGAGGGGATGACGGACCTTCATGTGGCGATGGAACCAAGAATCCTGGAAGATATTCTGGAAGGACTCCTGAAGAATGCTGTTGAGAACACTCCTGATGAGGGGGTTATTCGAATTCTTTTTGAAAAAAAGGATCAACGGTCTCTCCTTAAGGTTCAGGATTTCGGCATTGGAATCACCGAGGAAAATCAGAGGTACATTTTTGACGGTCTCTTTCATACTCAGGAGACCGAGCTCTATACCTCTAAGAAGCCTTATGATTTTGGTGCAGGCGGGAAGGGTCTCGACCTCCTTCGGATGAAAGTCTATGGACATCGCTTTGGTTTCGATCTTACAATGGAGAGCAAAAGATGTATCTATCTTCCAACGGATCGGGATCTCTGCCCAGGGAAAATATCCGCCTGCCCTCATTGTAAAAAACCTGAAGATTGCTTCGCCTCTGGGGGGAGTACATTTTCCATATCCTTTCCGATCGAACGGAGGAAATTCCCTGAAAAAGGTTCATATTAAGAATAACATACCAGAGAAAGAGAAACTTGTGGACACCCAAAAGGGGAATGAGAAGGAGCGCCTGTTCGATCTCCTCATCCATGACCTCACAGGACCGTTGTCTATTGCTTCCACAAGCACGGTCAATCTTTTACAAAAAGCGGACCGATATGGACCCCTTTCAGAATCCCAAAAACGGGTCCTGGAGCGTGTTCAAAGAAATGTTCAGAAGGCCCAGAATCTGCTTCAAGAGATGGTCGAGATTCTTCGCTCAGAAGAAGGATTGTTCCAAAAAGATTTTTTCTTAATTGAAAAGACAGTTCAGGACTCACTTTTCGATGCACTGGAGATGAGCACACCTCAGGCTGTGGAAAAGCTCTGTCTGGTCCAAAGCCATGAAGAGTTCCGAGGTTGCCTCAAAGAGTACGGGATTTATGTCGAGATCACAGGGAAGTACTGCAAGTCTCCTTTCTGCCACGATCAAAAGAAAATACGGCAGATCTTGAGGAATCTGATGGGGAATGCTCTAAAGTACCGCAAGGAGCGTATGGGGGTGATCATCAGCGGCGATACGGACATGATCGTTTTGATCGAAGATGACGGGATGGGTATCCCTCTCGCGGATCAAGAGGCAATCTTTAAACGTTTTGTACGTTTGAGTGACGAACAACACGCTCACGTGCCAGGACTCGGCCTCGGCCTCACAGGCGTCAAGACCTTAGTGGAGGCGATGGGAGGAGAAATTACTTTAGAAAGTCGAGAGGGAACGGGAACACGATTTACGGTCCGAATTCCTCCGATTTAATCTTCGATTTAATTAGCATAAAGGAGGGAGGCATCATGACAGAATCTGTTTTAAATGGTAAGAGGATCTTAGCGGTGGATGACGAACCAGATGTATTAGCAACCTTAGAGGAGGAAATTCTGGCAGCCGCACCGAAATGTAAATTCGAAAAAGCCACTACCTATCAAGAAGCGGCCAAAAAGTTAGAATCACAAAACTATGATGTGGTCATTCTTGACATCATGGGCGTCCGTGGCTTCGACTTATTGGAATTGGCAGTGAGTCGGAATTTCCGAGTGGCCATGCTCACAGCCCATGCTCTCACCCCTGAAGCCTTAAAACGCTCTTTTGAAATGAAAGCCCGGGCTTATCTTCCAAAGGAGAAATTGGGAGAAGTGGTCCCCTTTCTCGAAGATGTGTTGAAGTATGAGTACTTACCTGGGTGGAAGCGGCTCTTAGAAAAATTGAAAGGATTTTTTGATAGCAAATTTGAATCCGATTGGGAGAAAAAGACGGGTCTGCCATGGCAAGAATGGCACAAATGGGAATGAGAGATAGGAAGGTACTAACTTTTTGATCCTGCAGAAAAAGGAGGGGCTGTTATGGCAGAATCTATTCTTAATGGCAAGAGGATTTTAGCTGTGGATGACGAACCCGATGTTCTGGCAGTTCTGGAGGAGGAAATTCTGGCAGCTGCACCGAAATGTAAATTCGAAAAAGCCGCCTCTTACCAGGAGGCCATCAAAAAGTTAGAATCTCAGAACTATGATGTAGTGGTCCTTGACATCATGGGGGTTCGTGGCTTCGATCTCTTGGAGCAAGCAGTGAAGCGTAACTTTCAGGTGGCCATGCTGACAGCCCATTCTCTCAATCCAGAGTCTCTGAAGCGTTCCATCGAGATGAATGCCCGGGCTTACCTCCCCAAGGAGAAATTGGGGGAGATCGTTCCCTTCCTCGAAGATATTTTGGAAGAGCCTGATCGTTTATCTGGATGGGCGCGCCAGATGAATAAATTAGAAGGATATTTCGAATCCCGCTGGGGGCAAGACTGGCAGAAGACTGAGGCCAAATTCTGGAAAGATTTTGAGAAAAGAACCTCTCCTATGAAACGGTGAGGTTGGATGGATAAGATCGTGAATCATCTTGCCCTTAGCCCCTTTCAAGAGAAAAGGAGGAGATAAGATGGCCGAATCCATTTTAAAGGGGAAAATGATACTGGCCGTGGACGATGAACCGGATGTTTTGACCCTTCTGGAGGAGGAGATTAAAGAAGCTTGTCCAGACTGTTTCTTTGACAAGGTTACCACTTATAAAGAAGCAGTTGAGAGATTGGCTTCGTGGACTTATGATTTGGTTATCCTTGACATCATGGGAGTTCGTGGGTTTGACCTTCTTAAGAACGCTGTCGTTCGTCATTTTCCGGTGGTGATGCTTACAGCCCATGCCCTGAGTCCCGAAGCCTTGAGGCAATCTATTGAAATGGGAGCCAGGGCTTATCTCCCGAAGGAGAAAATGGGGAAAATCGTCCCTTTTCTGGAAGACGTGCTCACCTATGAGAATTTGCCTGTGTGGGGGCGCCTCCTTCAGAATCTCGCAGGTTTTTTCAATAGCCGGTGGGGAGAAAACTGGAAACGAATTGATGAAAAATTCTGGAAAGAATTTGATGAGAAAATCGCTTTCATCAAGAAGTAAATGGGGAAGAAGAGTCGTCAAGGAGTGAATGACCGCGTATTAGTCCCGGTCAAGAGAAAAGGAGGGTTTAAGATGGCAGAGTCCATTCTAAATGGAAAATCGATACTGGCTGTGGACGATGAACCGGATGTCTTGACTGTTCTGGAAGAAGAAATTCGGGAAGCCTGTCCGGATAGTCGATTTGATAGGGTTAGCACCTATGAAGAAGCTGTGGCAAGAATGATCTCTTTGACCTACGATGTGGTGGTCCTCGATATCATGGGGGTTCGTGGCTTCGATTTGCTGGAATTAGCTGTGAGCCGAGGTTTTCCGGTTGTGATGCTCACGGCCCATGCCCTCACACCCGAAGCCCTCAAGCGTTCTTTTGAAATGGGAGCCCGGGCTTACCTCCCCAAGGAGAAATTGGGGGAAATCGTTCCCTTCTTGGAGGACGTGCTCAGGTATGAATATCTCCCCGGGTGGAAACGCCTCTTAGAGAAGCTTGAAGGATTTTTTAATGAACGCTGGGGACAATATTGGAAGAAGTCTGAAGAGAAATTCTGGAAAGAGTTCGAGGAAAAAACCACCCAAATCAAAAAATGAAAGAGCGAGTTATGAATATCAAGGTTCTCGGTTGCTCGGGCGCAGAATTTCCAGGACATCGTCCCCCGAGTTTTTTATTGGATGATAAAATCTTATTTGATACGGGAAGTCTGACCAATATTCTTGATGTCAAAGGTCAATGGAACATAGAATATATATTCATTACACATTCTCATCTTGACCATATCTTGGGGATTCCTTTTCTTGCGGACAATCTCATTTTCAGGGAAAAAAGGCATCGGGTGAATATCCTAAGCATCCCCCCTGTGATCAAGACGATCAGGAAGAGTCTTTTAGATGGTTCTATTTGGCCTGACTTTACGGTCATTCCAAATTCTCATGCGGGCATTTTAAACCTTATCGGATTAAGGTCCGGTCGTTCAATAAAGATAAAGGGTTACACGATCACTCCCTATTCAGTCCACCATTCCATCCCCGCAACAGGATATCTGGTGGAGGACAAAAGAAAGAAACGATTTTTTTATACAGGGGATACAGGCCCCACGGATAGTACATGGGGGGAAATAGGGGGGAAACAAATTCATTGCCTGATCATAGAAGCTTCTTTTCCAAACCGAATGGAACAAATCGCCATTCGGACAGGTCATTTAACTCCTCGATTGTTAAAAAAAGAACTCTTAAAAATAAAACCTTA
>PDVH01000316.1_pt1 | contig 12391 bp, 12 predicted proteins | sample 1369781 | NCBI WGS metagenome assembly PDVH01 (sample SAMN07795378, study PRJNA414565) | Alkali sediment metagenome, whole genome shotgun sequencing project. | isolation source: glacial lake sediment | place: Bosnia and Herzegovina: Donje Bare Lake | collected 2016-06
TAAAGGTTTTGATAAATACCTGAAAGATTTTAGCCAATTCAAAAAGGAGGGTTGATAATGCAAAGAAACCAACAGGGCTTTACATTGATTGAGTTGATCGTAATCATCGTCATCATTGGAATTCTGGCAGCAGTGGCCATTCCAAGGTATATAGATCTAACTTCGCAGGCCGCTGATGCGACAGCGAGAGGTGTACTGGCTGGCCTGAGAAGTGCGAATTCAATGGTATTTGCTGACCGCCTCATTAAAGGAACGACAGCAACTTATACGATGGGTGCCATCGTCGCTGGGGCCGTCATCCAGGGTGTTTCCACTGCCTTCGATGCCACGAATTTTACCGTGACGGCAGGGGGGAATGTTTATATCTTTACACTTGCACCAACAGTTCAACAAGCGCCAACGATCTTCGGGACATTTGCCGCGGCAACAGCCACATGGTAAAGTCGCTTAATTGGGTTTGAGTGATGGAGGACGAAGATGATAAGGGATCAGAAAGGTTTTACCTTAATTGAATTGATTGTGATCATTGTGATCATCGGGATCCTGGCGGCTATCGCCATCCCTAGGTATCTTGATTTAACACGGAGTGCTGCAGATGGTACAGCCAGATCGATCCTGGGTTCACTGAGGAGTGCCAATGCTATGTTGTTTGGTCAGCGAATTATCGGCAACACAGTGGTGGCCTATACGATGGGTGATATTGCCGGGGTGACGGGAATGGGTGAATTAAGAGGATTTACCTATGTAAACGGTGCAACAACTTTTGTGATGACTGCGGGAGGCTATGTTTACACCTTTACACTGACCCCAACCCCTCAGGCTCCTACTACTTATGGATCCATCACTGCTGGCGCAGGTACTTTTGCAACATGGTAACTTTATGAGGAGAATTATTAATCCTTTGTGACAGATAAGATAAAAGGAAAAACAAAATGGGTCAGATCAACCGATTTTTTGGCTGGTTTGGCCCTTTTTTTTGCCTCCCTGCTCTTTTTTTATGACCTTTTTAAAGGAAGATACCTTCTCACAGAAAGAGATTTAGGTCCCTATTTCATCCCACCCCGATTCTTCTGGGTGGAAAGCATCAAGCATTTCGATTTCCCTTTATGGAATCCCTACCAATTCTCAGGCCATCCCTTTTTTGCTAACCCTCAACATGCCCTCCTCTATCCCTTCAATGTTCTATTTTTTCTTCTTCCCTTTGATGTGGCGTTCAACGGCATTATCATCCTCCATTTTTTTCTGGGAGGGCTTTTCACATATCTTTTTCTTAAAGACTTAAAAGTAAATTCAACAGGAGCTTTAATCTCTGGTATGATCTTTATGCTTAGCGGCTACCTCCTATCTGTCCACAGTCTGTTGACCATTTTTCTTTCGAGCGTCTGGATGCCTTTGATCATGATGTTTTTCAGGAGGGCGATGATTGGGCGGGATTTTAAGAATGAAATTTTAACCGCTATTTTGATCACTATTTCTTTCTTAGGTGGAGGAATTGAAATTGTTTATGGTAATTTTTTCGTTCTCTTAATAATGGTGGTTTTCTCACCGTCTTTCCATTCGTCCCCATTACATGACGTCATTCCCGCGGAAGCGGGAATCCAGAAAAATACTGGATTCCGGGTCAAGCCCGGAATGACAAAGTGCACAAGACTTATGTTGCCATATACAAAAAGGCTGGGGAGCTTAATTGTCATCTCCATCCTGTTTTTATTTCTTTCTGCCATTCAATTATTCCCTTTTGTTGAATTGTTTCACCATTCTATTAGGGGAAGCGGAATGACCTATCAAGAAGCGACGACATGGAGCTTTGCCCCTAAAGATGTTCTTTTATTCTTTCTACCCGATGCCTATGGCTATTTTTTAGACATGAGGAAATATTGGATGGTCCAATGCTGGTTTAAAACCCTCTATACGGGAGGACTTCCTTTTATTTTAAGTTTTATCTTCTTTATCTTTTGGCTCCCTGTAGGGGAGCCCCTCTGCGGGCCCCATAGGGGAGCCCCTCTGCGGGCCCCATAATCGGGCGGCTACAGAGGGCCGCCCCTACAAGATCTATCTTTTTGGGAATGATCGAATGCTCTATCTATCTTTAATGCTCCTTTCACTCTTTTTATCTCTCGGCCATTACAATCCCTTATATCCCTTTGTCTTTAAGTACATTCCCTTTTTTAATGGGATCCGGTATCCTGCCAAATTTCTTTATATTTTTATTCTCACCCTCTCTATCACAGCAGGTCTGGGATTTCAAAGGTTGACCGAGCTTTCAAAAGAGTATGGGCATAAAAGATACAAAAATCTTTTTATCGTCTTTTCCCTCACCTGTGGGTTTTTTCTGTTATTTCTGGTTTTTGGCCATAAAGAGATTGAACATTTTTTGAAATTGAGGGAAATCGATTTCCCCCAATTCAATCATCTCTCTGTGAATCTCTTCCATGCAAAAAGATTTTTCTTCTATCTTGCCCTTTTCTTTCTTTTGATCAGGGTCGGCCATGAAGTGAAATGGAAAGGTTGGGCGAAAATTTTATTGATCTTCTTTCTGACAGTAGATCTTTTGGGGAATATGGGCTTCTACTGGAAGGAGAAGACTGCGGAATATTTCCAAAAGACCCGAATCTCGGAGATCATCTCCTCAGATCAAGACCATTTCAGGACCTTTTCAACGGGGAAGACCATAGCAATAGATACTCCTATTTTGGTGCCCGATCCCTCCTCTTTTAATGCCTTCAAAGAAAAACATTTGCCATCTTTCAATCTGATTTTTCGATTGCATGACATCTGGGGAATCGATGTCATCCGTTTAAAAAGAATGGATGATCTTTATAAGACATTTACCGGTGCTCCATCTATCTCTGCAACAAATCTTATTGACCTCTACGGGTTAAAATATATCATCTCCGTGACCCCCATAGAGGGAGATCCTCGGTTTGAATTGATCTACGCAAGGATCGAAGGGCTTCCAGGGAAAAGGGAGGACCTTCTTAAAGAAAATACAATTAAGTTATATAAAAACCGCAGCCCTTTTCCGAGGGCCTGGCTTGTAAAAGATTTTAAAGTTTTGGACCCGAAGGAGATCCTTCCGATGATGACCCAAAAGGAATTTCGTCCTGATCGAGAAGTGCTTCTTGAAGAAGACCCAAAATGGGGGGGAGAAGCAATAGGCGGCCGCAGAGGGCCGCCCCTACAAAGAACAAATGATGGTGGGGAGTCACTCAGCAGGTTCCCTCAAAAGGTCGAATTTATTTCTGAGAAAAATAATCGGCTTCAACTTCTTGTCAATTCGGCAGAAGATAACTTATTGGTATTGAGTGACACTTACTATCCAGGATGGAAGGCTTTCGTGAATGGTAAAGAAACAAAGATATATAGGGCTGATTATACGTTCAGAGGAATATCCTTAAATGCTGGTACACACCAGGTAGAGTTTGTTTACGATCCTTTGAGTTTTAAATTGGGTGCCGGAGCCACCTTCCTGGGGATCTTGGGTTGCATTGTTTTTGGATGGACTGCTCGACGCACGAGGAAAGCTTAGTAAGCAACTCGATCCACCTCATCGAGTGTGGTGATTCCTTTCAGAACCTTTCTCAGCCCATCCACCCTCAAGGAGACCATCCCTACCGTTTTCTTCGCTACCTCACGAATCACCTGGGTTGAAGCCCTTTCAGAAATGAGTTTTTTAATCTCCTCATTGACCAAAAGAAGTTCGTAGATTCCCGTCCTTCCCCGGTATCCAGATTGTTTACAATTTTTACAACCTTTTCCCCGATAGAGTGTTAAGGATTCTTTTGGATTCGAAACATCCTCACCGAGATCACCCATGACCTTTGGGTCAGCCTGATAAGGGACTTTACAATCCGTACAGATGGTTCGAACAAGTCGTTGGGCCAGGACCCCAATGACAGAGGAACAGATGAGATAAGGTTCTACGCCGATATCCATTAGTCTGGAAATAGCCTCTGGGGCATCGTTCGTATGTAAAGTACTTAATACCAGGTGGCCTGTCAGGGATGACTGCATGGCAATTTCTGAGGTCTCCAAATCCCTGATCTCTCCGATCATGATGATGTCAGGGTCCTGCCGGAGAATAGACCTCAACCCTGTAGCAAAGTTAATTCCTGCTTTGGGGTTGATCTGTGTCTGTCTGATAAAAGCCAACCGATACTCCACAGGATCTTCAATGGTGATAATGTTTTTCTCCTTTGAATTAATCATATTTAAAAGGGCATAGAGAGTGGTTGTTTTTCCACTTCCTGTGGGACCCGTGACCAGGATGATCCCGCTCGATTTTCGGACCAATTGTTTGAAATGGTTTAATACTTCTTCAGAAAATCCTAAGCTATCTAACTTGAAAAGGGGGCTGGTCTGGTCAAGAATTCGAAGGACCACATTTTCACCATAGATTGTGGGAAAAGTAGAAACCCTGATTTCAAAGCCCCGTTTCTCCAGTTTGACATTGAAGTTTCCATCTTGGGGAAGTCTGCTTTCCGCAATATCCATCTCAGCCAAGATCTTAACTCTTGAGGTGAGGGCAGGATGGATTTGCTTGGGAAGGGTGAGGGATTCATATAAAAACCCGTCAATTCGGAATCGAACCCCCAAAGCCTTTTCATCAGGTTCGAAGTGGATATCACTGGCACGATCTCGGATGGCTTGAATCATGACCAAATCGAGCATCCGGGCAGCCGGGGCATCTTCCATAGGGCCAGGGGGAAGGTCTTTCACGGCAAGGTCATAGGTCTTTTGATAGTCTGAATGTTCCTGGAGTGTTCCCGCTATATTCCCTTTCATAAATCGCTGGAGAGTGTTTTCAAGTGTCGTTACCGCGACTCCGTAGTGTTGTTCAATCGCCTTTTTAATCTTCTTCTCGGTACTGATGGCTATCTCCACATCGGTCTTCACCTTGTTCCTCACCTCATCCAATGCAAGGAGATTGAGTGGATTGGTCATGGCGACCGTCAAGGCGCTTCCAATTTTAAAAAGAGGGATTAATGTATGACGCCGCGCCATCTCTTCTGGAATGGTTTTTACGACCTTCTCATCAATCAGATAGGTGTCCAGATCGACAAATGGGAGATTAAAGTAATCGGCCAGGCACTGAAGGATCAGTTCTTCTTTGGCGTAACCCAGCCGGACGATAGCCTGTTCCAAACGCTCCCCTCTCTGTTTCTGTTCTTGGGAGGCCTTCTTAAATTGATCGGTGGTGATGACCCCCAATCCGACCAGAAAATCGCCAAAACTTTTTTTCTCCTCAATCATGATTAAACCCTTTCATTTAATCCCCTCCAACCCCCCTTTAATAAAGGGAGGAGAGGGGGGATTATTACTTTTTATTCCTTCTTGACTCAACGAGTTCATTTAAATGCCTTTGTACCTTCGAGACCAGCTCCGGATGGGATTTTGAGGATAGCTGAATAAATTGTTGATAATGGCTGATGGCCAATTCCAGGTTTTCCAATTGTTCATAAAGCAGTGCAATATTGTAATGAGTTTCTTTGTGAAGCGGATCGATGGCAAGAGCTCTCTGATAAGATTCGATCGCCTTCTCCCACTGGCCTTTTTTCTTATAAAGGATCCCGAGGTTGATATGACTTTCAATGTTATTGGGATTGACAGCCAGGGCTTTTTCGAAAGCCTCCAGCGCTTCTTCATAACGGCCTTTGAGTAGAAGGAGGATTCCGAGATTGTTATACCCTTTCTCATACCTTGGGTTGATTTCGGTTGCCTTCTGATAGGCTCCAAAGGCCCTGTCCGCATTCCCCAACATTTGATAGATAATTCCCATATTGTTATAGGCCTCGACATAAGTCGGATCCAGCTCAATGACCTTCTGGTAGGCCTGGATCGCTTTTGAAAATTCTTTCTGATTATAGAATGTAACCCCCGAATTGAAATAGTTGAGGACATCCGAAGTCAATGTGCGATCCTTTTCACCTTCCGGTTCTACTCCGATAGACTTGGAAGATACCTCTTCTTTCTGAGTCGCCGGAGGAAGAGGAGGTAAACTCTTTTGGGCCACAATATTTTTTGAGGGTTTTACTTTCTCTTCTTCATTTCCCTGTTTTGCCAGAGTTTCTTCTCTCTTTTCATTAAAAGACGGCTGGGTTTTAGAAAATACCTTTTCTCCTTGGGATTGAGGAGGGTGGCCGCTGAGGGCCGTCCCTACGTAAGGGAGCCCCTCCGCGCCTGCCTGGCCGGTAGGCAGGGGCTCCTCATCCTTCTTCGAGGGTTCTGGAGATATTTTCTCTGCCACCTGAACAGAAGTTTTCTTCTCCATGGGGATGATGACACGATTAGATTGGGTGGCTAAGGGTGGAGAAGAAGGTTTTAAAAGAACAAACAAAAGGATACAGAAGCTGACGAGACCAGCACTGATAAGGCTCCATTGTTTTTTAGATCCTCTTCCCCTTTTCTTATCCGGGTGAGGATACTTTAAGATTGGACTCCCTTCGGATCCTTTGAAACGTAGCTGTTGTGCCTTTTTGAGGGCATCAATGATCAGGCTCATCTTGAAACCTCCCGGGATGCTCTTTCTGAATCCTTTGCGAGTTCATTTTTCATAAAATCCTGGACCCGTTCCCCATCTAATGGGAGGGTTGAAGCAGAGGGAGAAGTGATACCGGGAATCTGAGAATAGATGTTTTGAATTCTTCCCCAGATAAAGTTTTTTGTGTTTTGAAACGAATTGAAATAGCCTGGGTTTGTTAGAAGCATACCTACTAATAAAAAGGCAAAGATGCTCAACAGAACAATGCGAAATGAAGGTAAGCTCTTTGTTAGAGAGAAGGAATAAAAAGGTTTTGGACTCTGTTCCTCTCCTGAGAGACTATCCTTTGCTTTCTTGATGATTCCCTTGTCGATATGATAGGTTTGCTCGACGAAACCACCCAATAAGGCTCGATCGCAGAGAAGATTGATCAGTCTGGGAGTTCCTTTCGAAAATTTGTAGATCTCATTGAGAGCAGATTTTGAGAAGGTAATACTTCCTTGGGAACCTGCCACCATTAAACGTTGATAAATATAAGACTCCATTTCTGTCGGAGTGAGGGGCAGAAGGTGATGCCGAATGGCGATCCGCTGACTCAACTGTTTCAATTCCTGGGATTGAAGTTTTTGGTCCAGTTCTAATTGGCCAAGCAATATGATCTGAAGCAGTTTCTCCTTTTCCGTCTCTAAATTGGACAGCATACGAATCTGCTCTAGGACAGGGATGGATAAATTCTGGGCCTCATCGATAATCAGGACAGCATTCTTTCCTTTGGACAATAAGTAGATGAGTAATTTGTTTAAGGCATCAATCCGCTCTTTCTTGGTTCTTCCCTTTGAGGTAAATCCGAAATCGAGGAGAATCGATTCTAATAACTCTTCTTCGGTAAGGAAGGAATTGAAGATAACCGCTGTTTTCACATTCTTATCTAATCTCTCCAAAAGAGCCCGGCAGATGGTCGTCTTCCCTGTTCCGATATCTCCGGTAATGACAATAAATCCTTCCCTTTGTTCGATTCCATAGAGGAGAGAATCGATCGCTGTCCGATGGCTCTCACTCAGGTAGAGAAATTGAGGGTCAGGGGTTAATACAAAGGGCTTTTGTCTTAGGCCATAATATTCTTGATACATTGTTTTTTCTCCTTCAATGTTCAGGGTTCAAAGCGACCCCGCCCTAAAAATTATTTATTCGTAAAGTCTTCCACCTTTTTACCCACTTGAAGGGTAGGAGTGATCATGATCACCAGTTCTGAATTTCTTTTCGTTTCGGTCTTGTATCGGAACAGACCACCCATCAAGGGAAGGGATTGTAAGATAGGGACACCGGTATAATTCTCTTCAGTCCTCTCCTGCATCAGGCCAGCGATGATGATCGTCTGGCCATCTCTGACCCTCACCGTTGTATCCGTCTCCCTCACGCTCAGAAGAGGAAAAGTCGACTTTCCATCTGGCGTCATTTTCTCCCCTGTCTTATCGGTGATGCTGGGATGAATATTCATGATAATGGTACCATCTTCAGCGATTTGGGGAGTCACATCCAGGATGATCCCAATATCGATGGTCATGGGCTGGATGATCTGGGATACCGTGTACTGTGTGGAAATAGCACCGGTAATAAAGAAGACATCCTGATTCCCGACTCGGATAATTGCTTTCTGATTATTGAGGGTGGAGATAGTTGGACTGGACAGAACCTTTACATCTCCTTGCTCTGCAATCGCCTGCATGATATCTGAAAGGGCCACCTCTGTCCCTGCCGCACCCAGCGAAAGAACGCCCGCATAAGGTGCGATTTTAAAGAGCCCAGGGGTCGGAACCGTCCCTGCGGTAGCTGTCCCCAGGGCAGTCACGGTGGAAGTAGTGGAGGACCCTCCAGGGAATCCGGTTTTTCCTGTTTTGTCGGTCAGCCCCCATGATAAGTTGACGGAGCGAGGAAGCCCTTCGATCACCTTCCAGTTAATCCCTTCTTTGTGGCCATCGGAGAGGATTACCTCCATGATCTTTGCCTGGATGCTAACTTGTCTCTGGGAACTACCTTCAACAGTCTCGAGATAGGAGGCGACCTTATTTAAATTGAGAGGATAGTCAGTCACCATAATGGTCCCCGTAGTTTTGTTGATGATCAATTTTTTCCCTTTCTCGTCCACCCTTGTCCAGGCTGTTTTTTCTTTCTCAGAGGGAGTCTCCTTCTCCTCGACGGATCCAAAAATAAAGCTCTCCAATCCTTTTTGGATCTCCTTCCACAGGTCTACTTCATCGACACTGACGAGGTCAGTATATCCTGTCCTGACACCCCCTGGACTGAGAGCGGTCTGTTGTCCTGGGAGGGCACTGGTCTGTAAGCCTCCACCTGTACTGGTGCTGGCATAGACCTCCCTTTTTCCGCTTCGTTTCGTGGCGATATAATTCAGTGTGAAAAGACGGGTTTCAATCTGGGGTCTTGATATCTTGATAAATTTTCCGTCGATTCGATAGGTCCAACCCAATGGAGTGAGAATGACATCCAGGGCCTCTTTCAAAGTCACCCGTTTTAAATCAATGGTCACCTTCCCATTCAGCTCAGGATCGATAACAATATTGAGATCGCTCTCCTTTGAGAAGGCCAGAACCACATCCTGGATGTTTGAATCTCTGGCGTAGATGGAGAAGAGTCTGTCGGGTACCTTTTTCGCCTCCTCCATTTGGGGAACCACTATTTCCTTTAATTTCTCTTCAGGAGGAGGCTGAGGTCTGGTGTCCTCCGTCTTCTGGGGAGGTAACTTCACTCGTTCCTTCCTCGGGGCAGTGGCGCATCCCAGGACCAATAATAGAATAAGAAAAATGGTGAAGAAGATTTTCATTTTCATCTTTTTTCTCCTTTTCTTTCCTCGATGGTTAATAGAACAGGACTCTGAGACAAAAGAAGGGTTCTCTTTTGATCTCCTTTTCCTAAAATCACTCGGTCTGTTCTAATTTCTAAAACCTTTTCATCATGAATCGAGTCTCCTACTTTTACAATATGGCGATCGATTAATGCCAATCGAACATGGTCACTGATTAAAATAGTCTTGACCTTCAGGGGGGAAGGAAGAATATCGTTGGGTTTGCCTTCTGTTTTTGAAGGAATCCCCTTTGCTCCAGAAGCCGTATCAATCTTGGAGAGGAGACGGACTCCTGAAGGAAGGAGGAACGGATCCCTTCCGCTTTCTTGAGACAGAACTATTCTTCCTTTCGATTGTCCGTTCGCCGCGATCGGATCCATCAAGGTGATTCCTGCTAAAATAAAAATGGTGATGAAGGTCATAGGCAAAATTATTTTTTGATATCGTCCCACTAAATTTCCTCCTTCAAGATTCTTATAACGACGTAATGTACATGCTTAACCCCAAGGTGACCTTTAAAAGGGGATGAACCTCTTCGTTCTTTTCTACCTGAAGATTGTCAACATGGATGAGAAAAGGAAGTTCCTCAACTCCCTTTAAATAACCCCCCAGTTTGGTATAGGTTGAATGGAGAACCATCTGCACAGAGACCCTCCTGTATTGGGAAGCAGAAGTTTCCTTCTTCCCCTCAGGAAGGGGAAGTTTTTCTTCCTGGGGAATAAGGGAGATCACTTTCATCTGAAGGGGATCACTCTCTTTGGCTAAGTGCTTCAAGAAGGTTCTGAATTCTTCGCCCTTCAAGGTTCGTTCACTTAACCTCTTTAGCTCCCCTTCCTGTCGGAGGACTTCAGTCTCCAAGGTTTCCACTCCTTTTGCCACTAAGAGGAATTCGTTCAATTTTAGATCAGCTGCCTTGACCTCTGCTTTGAGCCTCTGGATTTTGCGACTCTGGGGGGTATAATAAAAACGATCGAAGGCCAAAATGGCAATGACAATGACGGCCAGAACAATCAATATCTTTTCTCTACTTTTTAGCACCATGGTTTAATGCCTTTCCTCTTTAGAGTTCTCTTCTATGACCATCAAGATTGATGTCGCAGACGATCTCAAATCCTGCTCCTGGCTGAGTATAGAGTTTGTTCTCATCGGCTGAAACCAGTTTCACATTTTTAAATAATGGAGATCGCTCGAGACGCTCAATGATCTGGGCCAACGCTGTGAGACAGCGGACGTCGCTGCCGAAAACAACGCCTGTGATATAAAGTTCCCTATCTTCGTCCTTTTGGGATTCTCCTTCCTGGGGCTTTGGAGGTGAAGCTCCCTTTTTCAAAGGTTTTCCTTTGCTTTGAACTGAAATAAGTGTCAATGTGACATTGTCTGGTAGAATGTCATTGAACCCTCTCAATATATCTCGATAGGGGACAGNGACAATCATTGANGACGGGANTTGAGAAAGTTTCTCCTTCATCTGAAGGTCCTTTTCTCTCNACAGTTTCAATTTTGTTTGAAGCGTATCCAGATTTGCTATCTTNGCCATCTTCNCATCCCGTTCTTTTTGAAGAGNNGTCACCTGTCCATTTGTATGCCAGATAATCGCNAAAAAGATGAAAAGCGTGATCAAAGGAGCCAGAATGGGAATCAACTTTCCGATCTGGACTTTAGATAAAAATGGTTCTTCGGCAGGTAGCAGTTCGATTCGTTTGGGTTCTGTGAACCCCAATCCAACCGCGATGGTGAAGGCAGAACCCACCTGATCAAGGAGCTGAGCGTCGATCTTCTTTGAATCAAAAAGAATCTTTTTTAATGGGTTAAAATGTTCTACAGGCAATCGAAGCTCATTTGCAAGATAGGAGACAATATTTTTTAAATTGGCGCCCCCACCCGTCAGAAGGATCCTGTCAATTCGTTCCTCATTAAATTGGCTTCTATAATAGTCCAGAGAGCGTCCTATTTCTGCTGTCAGTCTCTCCAACACAGGTCTGACGAGGAAAGATAACTTCGATAAAGACGCGGATTTATCGCTCATCCTTTCCAGAGAAGGCTCCGATGGGATTCCAATCTCTTGTTTTATTTTCTCAGACCGTTCATAGATGGGCTGAGCTTCTCCCGAAGAACCAATTCCTTCCATAACAGCTCTTGTAATATCCGCTCCGGCAGGAGTGACCTCTCGGCTGAATTGCAAGAGTCCATCTTTGAAAATGTAAATTCCTGTTTTTTCAGCTCCCATGTCAATCAAAGCAACAGTTTCTTCTTTTTTAATCCGATCCCAGGCCGACAAAGTGTTCCAGAGGGCAAAAGGGGCCACATCAAGATGAATCGGTTGAAGCCCAGCCCTCTCGGCAATGGAGAGAGTTCGATCGACGAGGTGTTTCGGGCAAGCCACAGTGATCAGATCCAGTTTCTTGACATTATCTTCTACGTATTCATTCAAGATATGAAAATCAATTTGGGCTGTCTCAACAGGGAATGGGAGGTGGTCCTTAATTTCCCAACGAACAGCCTCTTTCAATTCAGCCTTGGGGAGTGAAGGAACGGAGATTCGCTTGAAATGAACTCCCGAACCTGAAACAGTTAACCTCACCTTTTTCGTCTCCAGTCCAGCTTCTTTGAAGAGGGCTTTAAGGATTTGAGAAAGTTTATCCACGTCCTCTTTATCTGTCCCAGGAGGGATTTCCTTCATGCCCACATGGGTGAGGAAAGGCCCCTTGGAAGTCATCTTAAGACCTACCAATTTAATGGAATGAGAACCAATATCTAAACCAATCGTTTCTTTCATATTTAACCTCTAAATTTTAAAAGGGTGCTGAAAAAATCCTAAAACTCCCAACATGTCATACTTGAACCTTGCCCTGAAACGAGTTCAGGGTCTACGATTTCAGCATATAACAAAATCAATATCTTACGAGACCCTGAAATCGTTAGATCCTGAATCAAGTTTAGGACGTGGTCCAGGGTGACATTAACACACTTTTTCACCATCCTGTTAAACTCTAAAGTCATATTACTACCGCCTTAAATGCAATAATCAAATAGGCACCGGCATCTCCTCC
>PDVH01000317.1_pt1 | contig 12382 bp, 9 predicted proteins | sample 1369781 | NCBI WGS metagenome assembly PDVH01 (sample SAMN07795378, study PRJNA414565) | Alkali sediment metagenome, whole genome shotgun sequencing project. | isolation source: glacial lake sediment | place: Bosnia and Herzegovina: Donje Bare Lake | collected 2016-06
ATGGTCGGGGCGAGAGGATTTGAACCTCCGACACCTGACACCCCATGCCAGTGCGCTACCAGGCTGCGCTACGCCCCGATTTTTTAAATTCCAATCACCAAATCCCAATTCCCAAATAAATCCCAATGATCAATGTCCAAATCTAAAATACTTTTCTATAAGTCTTACTCTTGAATTTTGGTTATTGGAACTTTGGTCATTATTGGGTGCTGGGTGCTTGGAATTTGGTTATTGTGACTTTCAAATGGTTCCAAAGTACTATAGTCAATTTCCTTTCAAAAGTCCAGCTTCCCCTTAATCTACTACCACGGCCGTCCCTTTGGCTCCAACAAGCAGCATCACCATATCGTTATGAGCTCCCAAAACTTTATAAACAATCTCCAACCCCACCACCGCATTCCCTCCCAATTCAATCGCCTCATCTTCAATAGACTTAATCGCCAGATCCCTTCCGCTATGGACTTTCTCCGCCCAGGAAAGGGCAATCCCTCCGTTAAACTTTGCCAAATCTAACTCTTTGACCAAACCCACTCCAAAAATATGCTCGTTGGAGACGATCCCGAGTGTCTTCACAATCTTCCGATTGGCAAACTCGGGTGTGCTGATCGAAACGATCTCTTTTCGCTTTTGCTCTTTCTCTAAAAATTTTTTTACTTCTTTCTTCCCCTTTTCGAAGCAAGCGGAGCATATATCAGGCAATCCTTGGCCCGATTCATATACATACGAACTCCCACATCGAGTGCAACTCACAACCCAATTCATAATGCCCTCCTATTTAATCCCTCTTTATTTCTGGATAATGCGTGATTCACTTTTTCTCCTTTCTTGAAAAGATCAAAAGTGAGAGGTGAAAAAGGGTTCATGGAAAATGAATAAATAATGTCTTGGGTCATTTTAGAATGGAGGGTGAACTATTCCAGCATTTTTCTGATCCCTTTCAATTCCTCCTGAAGGGCGACCAGAAACTCATGAGCGTTTCCGTTGGATCCTTTCTCTACCAGCCTTAATTTCATCTGTTTGTTTTCTAATCTCTCCAGATCTCGGATTTTTTTCTTTGCCCCGGCAATGGTAAACCCATCCTCATAGAGGAGTTTCTTAATCTTCAGGATGAGGTCTAAATCTTTTCTCCGGTAGAGCCGTTGTAAAGATCCCCCTTTATGGGGTTTAATGACTTTAAATTCCGATTCCCAATAGCGAAGCACATGGGCTTTGAGACCTGTAATGCGGCTCACTTCTCCGATCCGATAATAGAGCCTTTCATGAGAGATGGGGTTTTCAATCTCGTCCCTTTTGAATAACCTAGCCATCGTTCCTCTCTAACTGCTCTCTGCTATTTATAAGCAGAAAATGCAGGCCTGACATAGAAGTACCCCAAAAAGCTATGTCCCCTTACGATTGAGGGCGCCCTTTAACACCTGACTTGGCTTAAAGGTCAAAATCCTTCTTGCTGTGATTTCGATGTCGCTCCCTGTTTGTGGGTTTCGACCTCGCCTCGACCTCTTTTTTCGGACAACAAAATTTCCAAATCCGGAGATCTTGATCTTATCCTCCTTGACTAGAGTATCTTTGATGATATCAAAAATATACTCTACAATTTTAGCCACCTCTTTCTTAGAAAATCCCACTTTCTCATAAATTTCCTCAACGATATCCACTTTCGTCATCTCTCGCTTCCTCCTTTCTTAGCAATGTTTATTGCCTTAATTCGAGCTGAAAGACCTCTCTTAATCGGGTGAGGATCTTCTCATGGTATTGATTTACCTCTTCGTCCGTCAAGGTGCGATCATTCGCCTGATATCGGATTCGATAAGAAATCCCCTTTTTCCCTTCTGGGACAGGGGGCCCTTGATAAATATCGAAGAGGGTAATCTCTTCAACGAAGGGCTGATGGAAAGCCCGGATCGCCTCCATCACTTTCTCCGCTTCTAAGGCTCTATCGACCACCACCGAAAGGTCTCTATAAACAACCGGAAATTTTGGCAATGACTGGAATCGCCTCTCCTCCCCTGCCCATTTCACCATCTTGCTAAAATCCATTTCAAAGAGATAAGCCTTTCCATGGATTTCATAATGGCCTAACACCTGGGGATGAACCTCTCCTATCACCCCTAAAACTTCTTGATCAAGGACGACCTTTGATGCCTTTCCTGGATGAAGGTAAGGAATATCCTCGGCTTTATTAAATTTTGCTCTTTTAATCTGCAAGGCATCCAAAAGATCTTCAACACAACCTTTGATATCATAAAAATCAACAGGCCTCGGAGAAAAAGCCCAATGGGGATCCCTGTCAAACCCCATAGCCAACCCTACCAGGAATTTAATTTCTTCTGGAAGCCTCTCTCCCTCTTTGGGAATAAAAACTCTTTTCAATTCAAAGAGCTTGAGATTCGAATTTTTCCGGGAGAGATTATACTGTGCGGTCTCCATCAGACCCGGAATCAGCGTGGTTCTCATAACTGAGTAATCCTCGGTCAGAGGATTGAGAATACGAAGATGCTTTCTCCTCGGATCATCCAGAGGAAGTCCAATGACATCCAAGGAGGCAGGAGAGGTAAAACTGTAAGTGAGGACTTCATGGTAACCGTGATAGATGAGAGTGTCTATTACTTTCCTTTCGGCAATAAACTCTTTACTTCTCTCCTCTGAGGAGGGAGGCCCTTTTGGAATCGTAATCGGAATTCTCTCATATCCATCCAAACGGGCCACTTCCTCAATGAGATCGATCTCTCTTTCCAAATCCCCTCGGAAAGAAGGGGGGGTCACCACAAGGACATCTTCGTTCTCTCCTTGGACTTCCAACTCCAAATCTTCCAGGTAATTCCTCACCTGTTCGGCAGAAACCTCAGTTCCCAAAACCTGATGAATCTTTCTGACGCTTAAACGAATCGGGCCCGGCTTGATCGGTGTCGGGTAAACATCCACCACACCCTCTACAACCTTTCCACCCGTCAATTCCTGAATCAACTGAGTGGCTCGGTTCGCTGCAGAGAGACATCCTCCATAATCGATCCCTCTTCCAAAACGATAGGCAGCCTCTGTTTCCAGTCCGAGTTTCTTTGAAGTCCTCCGATTCCCCTCTGGATTGAAATAGGCGCTTTCAAGAAGGACCCTCCGGGTGTCTTCTTTGATCTCTGAATTGAGGCCACCCATCACGCCGGCAATAGCAACGGGTTTGACACCATCACAAATCATGAGCATCTCCCCGTCCAGTGTTCTCTTCACCCCATCCAAGGTGACAAATTCCTCACCCTCCTTCGCTCTCCGAACAACGATCCGACCTTTTTCCAGTAATTCAAAATCAAAGGCATGAAGGGGTTGTCCGCATTCCATCATGACATAATTGGTCACATCGACCACATTGTTGATGGATCGTATCCCCACCTTTTCCAATCGATTGCTCATCCAATGGGGAGAAGGACCGATCTTCACATTTTCGATCATCCGTGCGACATAGCGGGGACATAAGTCTTGATCCAAAATCGTGACAGAAGTTTTTTGGTGGATCTCTTCCCCACGATCATAAAGAGAAAGAAGTGGAACCTTTACTTTCTGATGAGTTAGGGCAGCAATCTCTCGGGCCACTCCGATCACACAGAGGCAGTCCGGACGATTGGGTGTAATGCTGATGTCAAGAATCGTATCCTTCGAACCCAACGCCTCCCCTAATTCCACTCCCAAAGGAACATGGGATGGAAGAATCATGATCCCGGAAGCCTCCTGGCCAAGAGCGAGTTCTATCTCTGAACAGAGCATCCCTTCAGAGGTGACTCCTCGGATCTTTGATCTCTTGATTTCAATTCCATTCGGAAGTCGGGCTCCTACAAGGGCTAAAGGAACTTTCTGCCCTTCCCTGATATTGGTCGCACCGCAGACGATTGAAAAAGTCTCTTGATTCGTCTTGGCTTCAACTAATGAGAGCCGATCTGCATTGGGGTGCTTTCGAATGGATTGGATCTCTACCACAACCACCTTCTCAAATCCTTCCCCCACGGAGGTGGCCTCCTCAACCTCCAGACCAGACATGGTCAGAAGATTGATCAGCTCTTTCAATCCCATTCGAATCTCAACATAATCCCTAAGCCAATTCAGACTGACCTTCATCTTCTCCTCTCGGAGAGTTATTCGTTCGGAGTTTTTAGTTCAAAGAATCTGGTTTTTTCCTCCGAACTCCGAGCTCCGAACTCAGAACTGTTTCAGGAACCTCAAGTCATTTGTGAAAAAGAGTCGGATATCATTAATCCCAAACTTGAGCATGGCGATTCGTTCGATGCCCATTCCAAATGCAAAGCCGGTGACTTCTTCAGGATCATAATTCACAAATTTGTAAACCGCTGGGTCCACCATCCCCGACCCCAAGATCTCTAACCATCCTGTATGAGAACAGACCCCACACCCTTTTCCACCACAGATGAAACACTCGATGTCAATTTCTGCACTGGGTTCGGTGAAAGGAAAGAAACTGGGTCGGAATCGGAGTCTCGTCTCCTTGCTGAACATCTGATGGACAAAGACGGTTAATACCCCTTTCAGATCTGCAAAGGTAATCCCCCTGTCAACCAAAAGGCCTTCGACCTGATGGAACATAGGAGAATGAGTTGGATCTGAATCGCAGCGGTAGACCGCTCCCGGACAGATCATTCGAATTGGCGGTCGCTTCTTCTCCATGGTCCTCACCTGTACGGGTGAGGTATGGGTTCTCAAAACCACACCATCTGAAATGAAGAAGGTCGCCTGCATTTCTCTCGCAGGATGGCCTTGGGGAATATTGAGGGCTTCAAAATTGTAGTAGTCTAATTCTACCTCTGGCCCTTCCACGACTTCAAAGCCCAGGCGGGAAAAGATATCAATAATTTCATCAAGAGTCTGGGTGAGAGGATGTCTCTTTCCGACAGGAATTCTTCTGCCAGGAAGCGTCACATCGATCTTCTCCCTTCCCAAAGCTTCCCTTCTCTCTCGCTCTTGAATTTGTAAAAGGGTTTCCTCGATCCTCTTCTCCAGATCTTCTTTAACCTGGTTCGCCCTTTTGCCTATTTCTCGTCGTTCGATCTCGGGAAGCGTCCCTAAACGTTTAAGAAGCTGAGTTAGGCTCCCCTTTCTCCCTAAAACCCTAACTCTGATTTCAGAGAGTTCTTTCTCCGTAGATACCTGAGAAAGGGAAGCCAATATCTCTTTCTGGAGGCTCTCCAACTCCTCTTTCACGAGGTCATTCTCCTATGGATGTTTGCCTTATATTATGATTTCCCCACACCGCTCGTCTTTGCCATCTCAGCAATCTTGGAAAAGGCACCGGGATCATTCACCGCTAAATCGGCTAATATCTTCCGATCTAACTCAATATGGGCTTTCTTCAGGGCATCCATCAGACGACTATAAGAAAGACCGTTAAGCCTCGCTGCGGCATTGATGCGAGTAATCCAAAGCCTTCTAAAATCTCTCTTCCTCGCCCTTCGATCTCGATAGGCATAAGCCAAAGCTCGGTGAACTGCATCGACAGCCGTTCGATACAGCCTGCTTCGTCCTCCCCTATAACCCTTTGCTAGTTTTAGGACCTTCTTTCGTCTCTGTCTTGTTTTTGGTCCTCCTTTTACCCTTGGCATGATCGATACTCCTCCTGTTTGAAATAAAAAATACATGTTTCGTGACTCGTGTTGGTCATTCGTAGTCTATCCCATTCTCACGATTCACGAACCACGATCCACAATTTTAAATATAAGGGATTAACTTCTTGATCCCTTTGGAATCCGATCCATGGATGAACTTCGCGGTTCTTAAACCTCTTTTCCGGTTAGCAGATTTCTTCGTGAGAATATGTCGTGCAAAAGCCCTTTTAGCCTTTATCTTTCCCGTCCCGGTCTTCTTAAACCTTTTTGCTGCTCCTCGATTCGTCTTCAGTTTTGGCACGTGTTTCTCTCCTTCTGATATAGTGTTGGTGAAGGGTGATAGTGAAATGATTATCAACACCAACCACTGGCACCAATCACTATCTTCTATTGTGGTTTTTGACTCTGGAGAGGAGCTAAGACCATGATAAAATTTCTTCCTTCAAATTTGGGAGCCAGCTCGACCTTTCCCCACTCCTTCGCCTCCTCAGTAACCCTGCCCAGCATGTTTTTCCCCAGGTCTGGGTGGGCTAACTCCCTTCCTCTAAAAACAATGGTCACTTTGGTCTTATTTCCCTCCTTTAAGAAACGCTCGATATGACGAAGCTTAAATTGGAAATCATGTTCCTCCGTCTTTGGCCTCATCTTCACTTCTTTAAGATGGACAACCGCTTGCTTCTTTTTGGCCTCATGGGCTTTCTTACTTTGCTGATATTTGAACTTCCCGTAGTCCATGATGCGACAGACGGGCGGTTCCGATTTCGGAGAAACCTCTACCAAGTCTAACTCATAATTGACAGCCAAACGCAGTGCTTCGGAGACTTGTAAAATTCCCAATTGCTTCCCCTCGGGGTCAATGACCCTCACTTCCTTCGCTCGAATTTCTCGATTAATTCGAACATCCCTTGCGATAGACATCACCTCCTTTTTAATCCCCCCCACCCCTTTTAATAAAGGGGGGCAAGAGGGGATTATTTATAATGATGGATATTCAGATTCAATTTGTTTGACGAAATCCTCTATAGACATCGATTTTAATGTATCGCCACTTCGTTTTCGAGGAGACATGGTTCCCTCTTTCACTTCCCGATCTCCAATCACCAACATATAGGGAATCTTCTGAACTTGAGCTTCTCGAATCTTGAATCCCAACTTCTCATTACGGAAATCCTTCTCAACTCGTACTCCCTTTTGAATCAATTGCTTGTAAACACCTTCTGCATAAGGAATCTGCCGGTCTGTGACCGTCACCAGAACTGCCTGGGTAGGAGCGAGCCAAACAGGAAATGCCCCCGCATAGTGCTCAATCAATACTCCGATAAACCTTTCCATGGCTCCGAGGATGACGCGGTGAAGCATGACCGGTCTGTGCCGTTCCCCATCGCTCCCCACATAAGTCAGGTCAAACCTTTCGGGCATGGCAAAGTCCACCTGAATCGTCGCACACTGCCACCTTCGGTTCAGTGCATCTTTCAGCTTGACATCAATCTTCGGACCATAAAAGGCTCCTTCCCCTTCATTGACATCATAAGGAAGGTTTTTGGTCTTGAGTGCATTCATAAGGGCTTGAGTGGCTCTTTCCCAATCCTCATCCGCACCGATTGACTTTTCCGGCCGGGTGCTGAGTTCCATCTCAAATTCAAACCCAAAGATCTTCATCACATCATCCACAAATTCAATGATCGCGCAAATCTCATCATTCAATTGGTCAGGCCGGCAGAGGATATGGGCATCGTCCTGAGTGAACCCCCTCACCCGAAGCAGACCATGGAGTTCCCCAGATTTCTCATGCCGATAGACCGTCCCCAATTCGAAATACCGGATGGGGAGATCTCGATAACTTCGAATCTGAGATTTATAGATGAGCATGTGGGCAAGACAATTCATCGGTTTAATTCCATACTCAACATCCTCTACTTTTGTGAAGTACATCTTATCCCGGTAGTTTTCGAGATGGCCAGACTGTTTCCAGAGTTCCAGCCGGAGAAGCTGGGGGCCCATAACGATCTGATATCCTCGCTTCAGATGTTCCTTTTTTTCAAAATCCTCTAAGATCGTCCGGAGCATGGCGCCTTTGGGGTGGTAGATCACTAGACCTGGGCCGGCTTCTTCACTAAGGCTAAAGAGATCGAGCTCTCTCCCCAGTTTTCGGTGGTCTCGCTTACGAGCCTCCTCAAGCATATGGAGAAATTCCTCTAATGCCTGCGAGGATGGAAACGCGGTTCCATAAATCCTTTGGAGAACTCGATTCCGTGCGTCCCCTCTCCAATAAGTTCCCGATACATTTAAAAGCCTAAAGGCTTTGATCCTTCCTGTTGAAGGGATATGGGGTCCTTCACAGAGGTCTAAGAAACTTCCCTGGCGATAAAGGGAGACACGGTCTGGAAGTTCTTCCAAGTGTTCAACCTTATAGACTTCACCTATTTCCTGAAATTTTTTAATGGCCTCCTCTTTTGAAACCTCCCTCCGAATAAAAGGCTCATCCTTCGCAACAATCTCAGCCATCCTTTTTTCAATCATTTCAAGATCTTGAGTTGTAAAAGTTCGATCATAATCGAAATCATAATAAAAACCATTCTCAGTATATGGACCAAAGGTGAGTTTAACAGTTTGGAAGAGTTCCTTCACTGCCTGGGCCATGACATGAGATGCAGAATGGCGCAATATCTCCAACCCTTTTTTCGAATGAATGGAAATAAATGAAATTGCAGCATCTTTTTCCACTGTCCGACTGAGGTCAAAGAACGCCCCATCCACTTGTGCTGCGACAGCTTCTTTATCCCACTGGTCAGCCAACTCCTGAAGTTTCGAACCTTTTGGAATCGGTCTTTTCACGCCATCGGGCATTGTGATGATAACCTGCTCTCCCATTTCTACCATTACCCCGCTTGAATTGAAGCGGAAGAGGCATCATCCATATAAATTTGAATGATGCCTCTTCAATTTGTTTTGATTAAAATGTATGTTTCTTCAATAACTTATGTTTCACTTTTTAATAAATTGGTTTCAATGGTAGGCACGTGGGGATTTGAACCCCAGACTTCTACCGCGTCAAGGTAGCGCTCTCCCCCTGAGCTACGTGCCTTCTGACCTCCTTGGCCCGCTGTCCGACTGCCCAGTAGGCAGACTTAAGAAAAGCGCTGTATGAATAACAGGTTTTTCGAATATTGTCAAGAAAATTGTTAAGTTACAACTCTATGCCCTGAATACTAATTCCCCTTTCTTGTCATCCATATCCGCAGTAATCGTACTGCCTTCTTTAAATTTGCCTTCTAATATCTTCATTGCTAATTTATCCTGAATCTCCTTTTGAATCACTCGCTTAAGTGGTCTAGCCCCATAGGCTGGATCAAATCCCTCCTTGGCTAACCATTCCTTTGCCTTTTCAGTCATTTTGAGTTGTATTCGCCTTTCTAAAAGACGCTGCTCCAGTTTCTTAACTTGAATCTCAACGATTGCTTTGATCTGTTCCAATCCAAGGCTATGAAAGATAATCAATTCATCAATACGATTTAAAAATTCAGGTTTGAAGTGGGCTTTGACCGCATCCATGACGCGACGCCGCATCTCTTCATAGTCTTTCTCACCTAAATCCACGATCCACTGGCTTCCGATATTAGAGGTCATGATGACTACAGTATTTTTAAAGTCCACGGTTCGACCGTGACCATCCGTGAGCCTCCCATCGTCTAAGATCTGCAAGAGGATGTTGAACACTTCTGAATGTGCCTTCTCAATCTCATCCATCAGGACAATGGAATAAGGCCTTCTTCGGACTGCCTCGGTGAGAAACCCACCCTCTTCGTATCCAACATATCCGGGCGGTGCGCCGATCAATCGGGCTACAGAATGTTTCTCCATGTATTCTGACATATCGATTCTCACCATGGCCTGCTCATCATCGAATAAAAACTCAGCCAGGGCTCGAGCCAACTCTGTCTTTCCCACACCGGTAGGCCCCATGAAGATAAAAGACCCGATGGGGCGATTGGGATCCTGCAATCCCGCCCTTGCCCTTCGCACTGCATTGGAGACGGCAAGGATGGCATCCTCTTGCCCTACGACCCTCTGTCTGAGCCTCTCTTCCATGCGGATCAGTTTTTCGACCTCACCTTCCAACATCTTGGATACCGGAATGCCAGTCCATTTGGAGACGACTTCTGCAACATCTTCTTCATCCACTTCCTCTTTCAGCATCTTCTCGTTCTTTTGAAGTTCAGTAAGTCTCTCATCTTCTTTCTTCAATTCGCTTTCGAGTCTTGCCATCTCTCCATATTGCAACTCGGCCAACCTCGTATAATCTACTTCCCGCTCTGCCTCTTTCATCATCTGTTTTGTCTTTTCAATCTGCTCCTTGATCTGATGGATCCGAGAGATGGCTTTTTTCTCATTCTCCCACTTGAGCGTCTTCTCTTTCACCTCATCTTTTAAATCAGCCAATTCTTTTTCAAGTTTTTTCAACCTTTCGATGGAGGCTTTATCCTTCTCCTTTTTCAATGCCTGACGTTCAATTTCTAATTGCATTATTTTTCGTTGTACCTCATCAATCTCCATGGGAACGCTATCGATCTCAATTCTCAGCTTCGATGCTGCCTCATCCATCAAATCGACGGCTTTATCCGGAAGGAAACGGTCTGAAATGTATCGGTGTGAAAGCATGGCTGCTGCAATGATGGCTGAGTCTTTAATTTTCACACCATGATGAACCTCATAACGTTCTTTTAATCCCCTCAAAATGGCAATGGTATCCTCGACCGTTGGTTGGCTGACATGAATCGGTTGGAATCGACGCTCTAAAGCCGCATCCTTTTCCACATACTTCCGATATTCATTGAGCGTGGTGGCACCGACACATCGTAATTCCCCTCTAGCCAGGGCTGGTTTCAACATATTGGAGGCATCAATGGCGCCCTCTGCTGCACCTGCTCCCACCAAGGTATGGAGTTCATCAATGAAAAGAATGATATTCCCTGCCGCATTCGAAATCTCTTTCAAAACTGCTTTCAACCTCTCTTCAAACTCACCCCTGAATTTAGCACCGGCAATCAGGGCTCCCAGATCAAGGGCAACCAACTTTTTATTTTTCAATGTCTCAGGAACATCTCCCTTGACAATTCTCTGAGCCAATCCTTCCACGATAGCTGTCTTACCGACTCCCGGCTCCCCAATCAATACAGGGTTGTTCTTCGTTCTACGAGAAAGAACTTGTATGACTCGTCGAATTTCATCATCTCTGCCGATCACCGGATCCAGTTTTCCCTTCCTCGCTTCTTCAGTGAGATCCCGGCTATAACGTTTTAAAGCCTGGTACTTCTCTTCTGGATTCTGATCGGTCACACGATGAGGTCCCCGAATCTCTTGTAATACTCTAAAAATCGCATCCTTGGTCACCCCGTTTCTCTGTAGGGTCTGAAAGGAAGTTCCTTGTTTCTCATCTGCAATGGCAATGAGGAGATGCTCAGTGGACAGGTATTCATCCGCCAACCTTTCAGCTTCTTTTCCAGCTATGTTGAAAATTTCATTGAGCCGGCTGGAGAGATAAACCTGCCCTACCCCTCTCCCTGTCACCTGGGGAATCCGGTTTAAATCGTTCTCCAGTTGAGAAACGATTAAGTCTGTATTCGCCCCCAATTTTTGGAGAATTGGAATAACAATCCCCTCTTTCTGCCCAAGGAGGGCTAACAAAAGGTGTTCCACATCTATTTGCTGATGATGTTTTCGTTCTGCAATCGATTTGGCTTCTTGCAAAGCCTCCTGAGCTTTCAGTGTGAATTTCTCTATATTCATTTATTTCACTCCCCCTATTTCAAATTACCTTTAAAATAATCATCCACCGGTTATTTTGCAAATAAATTATTCCGAAATAATCTTATTGTTTACGCACACTTAGAAAATTGGAAATAAAAAAGGGCGGGGAAACCCGCCCTTAAATTTTCTGAAAGTAAGTTTAAATATTAAAATTTGACAGAGAATCCTCCTCCAATGGACCAATCTTTCATCAACTTGTCCATCTCTAATGAGCGATTGAAGAGAAACGGATTGCTCGTTATGCGGTCGCCATCTCCATTGAGATCCTGCTTTTGATACCCTAAATTAAAGAAAGGCTCAATATTGTATCGCTGAAACTTCACCGTGCCTCCTAAAGAAAGGGCTACCCCCCAGTGACCGCCATTAATTGAAATGGTATCTTCAAACCTGCTGGGTAAAGGACCTATAAAACGAGTATAACTTGCATCGAAATTCTCTTTCACCCAGCCGTAGAAAAGGTTTATTCCCATCCTCATGGTAAAAGAAGGTGAAAATTCCTTCTCCCCTGTTAACTTCAGTGTGAGCTGATGCTCTTTGTGATTAGGAAATTCGGATTGGTCTAAATTAAAAGAAGGGACAAAAGGTTGCCTCAAAATACCGTAGCCGTATTTATCATGGAGGTAGGCATAGTAGAACCCAGCAGCAATCCTTGTCCCTTTGAGAAGTTCCTTGTCTAAACCACCGCCAATTTCTGCATAAAGGGAACTTTCCTTTTCTTTGTAATCAAAATTTTGACCATCATAGAGGAAACCAAATCCTTGTCCACTTCCGTCCCGGGTCTTTTTTTGGAATCCTATCCTTGCAAGGAATGGAAGCGAGAGATCCTTTGATAAGGCGTACCTCAGCCAGAAATCGCTCTCTATGCTCCAGCCACTAACGCCCCCATCCATTTCAATGGATGATGCAATACCCGCAGGATAAATTAATCTATTATTTTCCAGCCTATTGTCCCCGCCGAAAATAAAACCAACCTT
>PDVH01000318.1_pt1 | contig 12338 bp, 11 predicted proteins | sample 1369781 | NCBI WGS metagenome assembly PDVH01 (sample SAMN07795378, study PRJNA414565) | Alkali sediment metagenome, whole genome shotgun sequencing project. | isolation source: glacial lake sediment | place: Bosnia and Herzegovina: Donje Bare Lake | collected 2016-06
GCTGGACGACAGCGGCAAGATCTTCCGCAACAAGGTGCAGTACGCATACGAGAAGCTGCCGCCCCAGCTCCTTGAGAGGATCCCGCTCAAGACGAAGACGCAGAGCAAGGAGCTGTACTTCGTCAACGGCAGCTCGATCAGCGTGACCACCAGCGCGCGCGGCGGCACCACGCAGTTCCTGCACATCTCCGAGTTTGGAAAGATAGCCAGGCGCTTTCCGCAGAAGGCCGAGGAGATCATCACCGGTTCATTCGAGTCGGTGCCTGTCGACGGCACGATCGTCGTGGAGAGCACGGCTGAGGGCAACGCAGGCGCGTACTACGACCTGTCGATGGAGGCGCTCGAACTGCTGCGCAAGAAGACCAAGCTAACCAAGCTGGACTGGCGCCTGCACTTCTTCCCCTGGTATCGCAAGCACGCCAACAGGCTCGACGACCCCGACGTGAAGATAGGCGACGCGCACAACGTCTACTTCGACAAGTTAGAGCGCATGCTCAGCATCAAGCTCGACCACCAGCAGCGGCTGTGGTACGTCAAGAAGGAGGGCACCAACAAGAAGGCGATGACGCGCGAGCACCCGTCAACGCCAGAGGAGGCCTTCGCGCAGAGCGTGGACGGCGCGATCTACTCCGAGGAGATGGCCTGGCTGCGCACCCATGGGCGCATCGGCCAGGTCGGGATCCGGCCAGGCATCAGGGTCAACACCTTCTGGGACTTGGGAAGCTCGGCCGGCAACGCCACCGCCATCTGGCTGCACCAGCGCTTCGGCTCGACCGACAGGTTCATCAAGTATTTCGGCGAGACTGGCAAGGGCATGCGCCACTTCTGGGACAAGCTCGTCGAGTTCCAGGACGAGCACAAGTTCAAGTGGGGCATTCACCATCTGCCGCACGACAGCAAGGCCAACATGCAGGGCGCCGAGCTGGCCAACCGCGTGGAGATCCTGGAGGCGCTGGGCCAGGAGACGAGGGACGGCCGCAAGGGCTACGAGCCAGGCGAGGTGGTGGCGGTGAAGCGCACGACAGACCTGTCTCTCGCGATCGATGCTGTGAAGCGGCGCTTCCCTGACGTCATGATCGACGAGGAGGGTTGCGCCGAGGGGATTCGCGGCCTGGACAACTACCAGTACGAGTGGATCGCCGAGAGCGGCACATGGTCGCGCAACCCGCTGCACAACTGGGCGTCCAACCCGTGCGACGCATTCCGGCAGTGGTCCCAGGCGTACCACCCGGAGGGGCCTGACGCCGAGCTGCCGCCAAGCAGCTCGACAGGCAGGCACTCCACTGTGCGCGGCGCCTACTGAGCGGCCGGCTTCACCTCAGCCTGGCCAATCAAGCACTTCACGCCGGTGACTTCGAGCGCCTTGCGCGATGCCTCGTGCAGGCACAACACCTGGACCGCCGACTCCTTGAAGCCCAGGTTGTGCAGCATGCGCGAAGACTCGCGGATGTCGCAGCCTTCGTCGAGGATGCTGCCCGAGATGCCCAGCGCGCCGCCCAGCCAGCCCGCTGAGGCGCCAATCGAGATGCGGCAGGGGGCAGTGGGCGTCGAGATCACGTCAGGGGCGTAGGCGGCCCTGGCTGCGCTGCTATTGAAGGTTACGGTGGAGGATGCGCCTTGTGCGCTGGCGTTACCACCAGCGGCGTTGCCACCACTACCACCATTGCCAGCAGCGCCGCCAGCACCACCAGCACCGCCACTGCCGCCAAGCCCGCCAGCTCCACCCGCTCCCATAGCCGTTGACGACGACGTTCCGCCAGTACCGCCTGCGCCTCCCAGGCCTCCAGTTGCGTTTGCTGTGCCTCCAGCGCCGCCTGCGCCTCCTGCTCCGCCTGCTGCCAGTGCGCTGCCTCCTGTCGCAGTCGCCTTGCCTCCTGAAGCTGCCGCGACAGATCCTGCGATCGCCGCCGCGCCCGCGATCGCCGCGGAATTGGAGGTTGAGGTTGAGGTTGAGTCGGAGCGCGACGGTGTGCCGTTGCCGTTGTTGCCGTTGTTGCCGTTGTTGCCATTGTTTCCGCCCTCGTTGTTGCTCTGATCAGCGAAGGCCGAGAAGGCGGCGATCGCGAGTAGGGTGACGACGAACTTCTTCATGTTTGTCCTTGATGAAAACCCGCGTGGGGCGGGCACCCGGTGCGCAAATACTTCTTGCGTTGATGCGCACATGCGGCTAGGATAGCTCACCCACATCGGGTTAATTGAGGAATCGAACATGAAAGATGCGGTTGCTACCGTCACGCCCCCCAAGCAGGGGGTTCCGGCTCAGGGTCCGATGACCGTCATCGAGGCGGCCATCCGGTCTGGCGCAACGCCTGACCAGTTGACCCAGCTCCTGGAGTTGCAGGTCCGGGCCGACAACCACCAGCTCGAACTGATGCGCGAGAAGCGGCGCATGGACGAGGAGGACCGCAAGGCCGCCGCGCTCCTGGCATTCCGTCGCGACTTCGCTGCGTTCCGCGGCAAGAACATCGTCATCGCCAAGGACAAGCACGTCGACCGCGGCCGCGCCGGCTCGTTCAACCAAGCCGAGTACCACGCCATCGCGCAGCAGATCTCGCCGGCACTGTCGGAGTGCGGCTTTAGCTTCCGGCACGACCAGCGCTTCGGCACGAAGAACTGGCCCATGCCCGAGAACCCCACCAACACCGTGCCGTGGGTGACGGTGACGTGCTTCTTGGAGCACAAGGACGGGCACTTCGAGACGCTGGAGCTGGAGGGCCCGATGGGCGACCAGTCGGCCAACACCGACGTGCAGAACATGCAACTCACGGCCAGCTACCTCAAGCGCCAATCCCTGCTGGCCATCACCGGCACCGCCACCGGCGGCGAGGATGACGAGAGCGGCATGCGCAAGAAGAATGCGCAGAATGTGGACGCATACCAGGCGAAGGACGAAGAGCTTCTCCTCGCTGGGCGCAACGCCGCGATGCAGGGCATGGCCGCCCTGACCGCGTGGTGGGGCAGTCTCGATCGTGGACAGCAGAAGGCGATGAACGACGACTTCGGCTCGATGCGCAAGGCCGCGGCCATGGCTGACAAGGGGGGTGGCAAGTGAACACCGAAACCTTGATCCGCTGCAGCTCGCTCGGCAAGCTGATGACCGAGCCGCGCAGCAAGAGCGAACTTCTGTCCGAGGGCGCGAAGACGATGGTCGAAACCATCGCGGCCCAGGAGATCTTCGGCATCGACTTCGAGGTCGACAGCAAGCAGATGGAGAAGGGCCGCCTGTGCGAGCAGGAGGCCATCGACCTGCTGTGCGCTGTGCGCGGCATCGTGCTGGCCAAGAACACCGTGCGCATGCGCAACGACGTGCTGACCGGTGAGGCCGATCTCGTCGGCGTCGATCGCGGCCATGACCTGAAGTGCGCATGGTCTGCCGCCACCTTCCCGATCGTCGAGTCCGCCTGCTACGACAAGCTGTACGAGTGGCAGATGCGCGGGTACATGATGCTCTGGGACATCGACCTGTGGGAGGTGAACTACGCCCTGGTCAACACGCCCGAGCACCTGATCGGCTACGAGCCCCAGTCGATGCACTTCTTCGACCACATCCCCAAGGAGCACCGCATCACGACCTGGGCCGTGGCGCGCGACGCAGCCAAGGAGAAGCTGATCATCGAGAAGTGCAAGCTGGCCAAGAGCTACCTGGCTCAGGTCATCGATGAGTTCGCTCGCACCCACCGCACCGGCGCGCCAGCGCATGTCGCGCGCCAGGCGTTCGTCGCCAAGCGCGGCGACAGCCCGACCATCGCCGTCATCCCGCAGCCCAACTTCTGAGGACACCATGACTTCACTGGACGCAGTCACGTCGAAGATCTACGCCCACATGGCGGGCGAATCCATCGACTCCGAAACCGGCGAGATCTCCGCCACCCCTCACGGCGCGCTGGCCAATGTCAGCCTGAAGGAGGTTGCGCTGTCGCGCTTCGGCGAGTGGCGCATCAACGCCTTCGCCCTGGTCGAGAAGTACCGCGGCGTCGTGTTCGACGTCGCCACCACCAAGGGCATGAAGGAGGCGGTGGCCGCGCGCATGGAGGTGCGCGAGCCCCGCTACGCCGCCCAGAACGTGGCCAAGGCCAGCAAGAGCGAACTGGCCGCGGTGAGCAAGGCCGTCGGCGAGGAGGAGGCGGCCATCATCAAGTTCCTGGCTGAAACCGAGGAGCACATCGACCGGCAGATCCGGGTCGAGGAGGAGCGCAAGGCGCTGGCCAAGGCTGAAGCTGAGCGCCTGGCGGCCGAGGCTGCGGCGGCCGAAGTGGCGCGGATCAAGCGCCACCGCGAGGCCATCGAGGTCATCCACCAGTACCCGATCCACGCCGTAGGCCTGCCGGCCGAGCGCATCGAGAAGGGCGTCAAGGCGCTGCAGGAGATGGTCTTCGGCGAGGCGCAGGAGGAGTGCCTGCCGGACTACCAGGCCGCGCGCGACGCCGCCCTGGCCAAGATGCTGGCCATGCTCGACGATGCCTGGAAGCGCGAGGCCGAAGACGTCAAGCTGAAGGCGCAGTTCGCCGAGATCGCCAGGCGCGAGGCGGAGATGGCCGAGCGCGAGCGGATGATGGCGGCGAAGGAGGCCGAGAGCAAGGCCAAGATGGAGCGGTACGAGGCCGCCCTCGCCGAGGCCAAGCGCCAGGAAGACGCGCGCCTGGAGGCTGCGTTCGCTGCCGCCGCGGCCGAGGCGACCCGCATCGACGACCTGGCCCGACGGGCCGCCGAAGAGCTGGCCGAGAACCAGCGCCTGGTCAGCCCGCCGAATCCCGTCTGGGTGGGCGTCGACCTTGGGGCCGCCGCCGCACCAGGCGAGCCCACAGCAGCCGATCAGGGCGCCGGCAATACCCAGGCCCCAGCCGAGCCGGCGGAGGCCCCTGCGGCCTTCCGGCCCGACATTCCGGGTATACCCGCGCCTCCGACGGATGAGGAGGCAGCCGAGAAGGAGCCGCACCTGATCACGCTGGGCGAGGTTTGCCGGCGCATCGGGATGAAGGTGTCCGAGGCAGACCTGGCCAGGATCGGCTACTCGCCGAGCGCCAAGCGCGGCAACGCCGTGTACTTCAAGGAGCGCAGCCTGGTCCTGATCTGCCACGCCTTCGCGGTCTACTTCACCAAGGCGGCCAACCGCCTCGAAGAGGAGCTGGCCCAATGAGTCCGCTGTCCGCAGAAGGGGAGCGCAAGCTCTTGACCCTGATCAAGGAGCGCCCAGGACTGACAGCCAAGGACGCGGGCGAGGCGTCTGGGGTAATCCCTAACGTCGCCAGCAACCGCCTCCTGAGCCTGTTCAGGCGCGGGATGGTGGGCCGCCTCAAGGTCTTGTCGGCCCTGAAGTATTACGAGTCCCAGGAGCTGGCCAACAAGCACGCGGCTGCCGCCTTCGCCGACGAGGAGAAGATGCGGCGCGCGCGCCCGGTGTCGAGCATCTCTGGCTTCACCACGGTGGGCCCGAAGTTCAAGATCAGGTCTGCGTCGCAGCAGTTCGCCGACGCCGAGCCGGACTACTCGAAGGCCGAGCGCACGGTGGCGGCGCCGACGCCGAGCCGGTACGCGGTCGATCCCGGGTTCAAGGGCGAGTTCATGCGCGAGTGGGAAGAGCGCAGGGGGCGGGCATGAACGAACACGAACGCGGCCGGCGGCTCGCTGATGCCGGCTTCACCGCGCGCGACAAGCGCCTGGCGTGCGACGAGTGCGGGGGCCTGTTCACTGCGCAGATGCTGCCGATCCACAAGTGCCACGGTGCTGCGGCTTACAGCGACATCGTCAGTGATGGCGGGCTGGGCCCTCGAAACAAAGCAGCGCCAGCCTACGTGCCGCTGAGCGATGAGCAGATCGCTAAAACGTGGGGCGAAGCGCGGTACGAGTCAGCCGACCTGCTGGAGTGGCATAGCTTTGCCAGAGCCATCGAATCTCTTGTCGTGGCTCGCATGAAAGGAACCCCATGAACGACGCGAGCGAAGACCTGTACTGGCGCCTGCACGCGCTGTCGGGGATGCTGGAGTCGTCTGACAACATCGACGGCACGGTGTATCGCGACGCCTACCCCACGATCCTCGATGCGATGAAAGCCGTCAGGGAGGCGCCGTCGAGCGCCGTCTTCAACAACCTGTTTGAGCAGGCGAGGCGCATTTCGGGCGAGCGCGACGCGCTGCGCGCTGAACTTGAAACAGCCCACATATCGAAGAAAGAGTGGGACCGCATCGACGCCGAGTGCAATGCGCTCAAGCGCTTCGCCCTGGCGATGCTGGAGCACTGGCCGCTCGGCGAGGTCGATGGCGGCGAGCTGCAGGAGGAGGCTGTGAAGCACGGCCTGCTTGTGCCCGAGACGCGCACCGCGGTGTGCAGCGAGGAGGGCTGCAACTGCGCGGAATACTACTCGGCCGAAGAGTGGGCCGAGGGCATCACTTGCTACCGCAAGGCGTCCTGGCTCAAGGGGATGGCAACATGAGCGGCTGGGCCGACGAGTACCTGGAGCTGATCCAGGATTGCGAGAACAGAGAGGATCTTCTATTGCGTTCGCCGGTTCGAGCACTCCAACCGCTTCGAGGTGTTCAAGCCAATTGAGGCGCGCGAAGGCAAGCAGACGCAATACTGGAAAGCAGACGCCCTGCGGCCAGGCTGGTTTGTCCCAGTGGCGCCTGTTTGAGACAGCTCGGAGAGACGGGCGCCAACCAACCACCAACCCAAGGAAGACCATGAACGAAACAATCCCCAGCACCATGCTCGACAAGAACATCGCCGAGGCGATCGCCCAGCAGAGGCGTGAAGCCGCCCACGCCGCCAAGGTCGCAGCCACCGTCTCACTCAACGAGATGAAGACCCTGGTCGACATCGACCTGATCAACGTCTCCGAGCGCCTCAACGAGGTGGTGCGAGCGGTGTTCATGTTCGTGAGTCGGCGCGACGACGAGACGATGAACGCCATCGTGCCAGAGGGCGCGCCGGAAGAGGAGGTGCAGGCGATCGAGGACAAGATCACGCTGGAGTGGAACAAGCTCGAAGAGGCCACGCCCGAGCGCTGGGTCATCATCGCGACCCAGCATCTGCAGCAAGGCCTGATGGCGCTTCGTCGCGCCGTCGAGGCGCCGACGGAGTTCTAGATGACGCCGGACGAGAGGGCCAAAGAGCTGAGGCTTGGCAGGTCAGAGATGACCGGCAAGATGCTGGAGATCCAGGTCGAGCTGTCGAGGATCCGCAAGCTGTGGCTGGTCGAGGGAGTGCAGACGCCTATCCAGGTGCGAGCATCACTCGATCATCAGCTCGTCGAGCTGGAGCTGAAGAGGCACCATCGAGTCTGCCAGGAGCGCGGCCAACAGCATCACGTTCCAGTCTCTTCTCTTGAAGGCTCTGGAGGATGCTGGGATGGGTCAACTGGTTCGAGACGTTCGACGGGCGGCTGAGGCCGCACAAGCCGGCGCCGCTCATGACCACCAGCCGCCAGCCATGCAGCCCGGCGCGCAGCCGCTTCCTTGATTGATCGCTCAAGGCGATCGGCGATAACCGGATCCGTGAGGGTCCGGTTATCCATGTTCCATATCGGGTGCCGATGCAAGAGGTTGAACTCCAGCTCGCGCAGGACGTCCTCGTCTTCCATCGCCCCCTAATTTTAGGGGCCCAGGTGCCTGCGCAACACCCGGGAAAGCGATGCGGAACTACACCTTCGGAGGGATGTCGGCGCTGGCCGCCGCCTTCAACAGCGCCCAGATGCCGCGGATGGCGCCGACCTCACGCTTGTACCCCTCGCCCGACGCAACGATACGCCCATTCGACGCGCGCAGGCGCCAGCGCCATTCGCCCGACTTGTCCCTGGTGATCTGGAACTTGGCCGTCTTCTTCATCGCGGGATCCCCTCTGGCTTGTTCCGGCTTGTGGTGCTGCCGAAGTAGTAGCCGGTGCCCGCGCCGATGATCAGCGTGACGATGCCAGTGATGATGCTGGCCGTGACCTCTGCGCTCAGCTCCAGCTTGCCGTACAGGCCGATCACTGCGCCCATGATCAGGTAGACCAGGGGCAGCATCAGGCACAGGGCGACGAAGCTGGGCGACTGCCAGAAGCGCGCGCCCGAGGCGATGAACTCCTTGTCGGCCAGGCGCGCAGCAGAGATCCCGCCGCCACCGATCTCGGTGATCTCGAACCAACGCTCCTGCACGGCAGCCTGGACGGTCTTGGCTGCCTCCGGCCGCGATTCCAATACCTCGGCCACCTCTTGCGCGTTGCTCGCGCCCAGGGCCTGTTTGGCTGCGTCTATGGCCACTGCTGCGATCGCCTCCTTCTTGGCGTCGGTCATACCCTGTCCGTCGGTGAACATCTTGCCCAGCGCCGGCACGGCGTTGAGCAGGGCGGGCAGAGCCGCAAGAATGAATGGTGCCACCTCAGTCTCCTTCTTCGGTGCGATTGGCGCCGTCGGCGCGGGTGTGGGCGCTTGCGCGACCGCTGCTTCTTGCGAGGCAGCGGCCAGGACGCGCTGCGCTCGGGTTGCTCTGGCCAGGCGATCGGGCAGGCCGTTGATCTTGTGGTCTGGGGTGCTGGAGGATCCGGTATTGATCTTGCCGCTGATGCCCCTGGTGTCGCCCTGGTCGGCGAGCTGGTTCAGGTTGCGCATGTCCCAGTAGTCGGCCGCGGACCTGGCTGCCCAGGTCGGGTTGGTCAGCAGCTCGGGCATGGCCTCGAAGTCAGGCGCGCCAGGCCAGCGCTGGCGCAGGCGATCGCGCACGGCCGCGTGGTTGTACCGGCCGGTGGTCTGGATCAGGCCGTGGCCCTTGTACTTCTCGCCGTCGCCCGGGTAGATGTTGCCCAGATCCCGGCGGCCCTCGTACTTGCGCTGCGCCTCGGTCGGGCCCCACACCTCCTGGGTGTAGCGCAGACTGCCGCTCTCGTGGCCGATCTGGGCCAGGAACTCTGCGACCCGGGCGGGCGTGTTGATGTCGTACTCGGCGCAGGCCTCGTTGATGTACGGCGCCCAGTGCTCTGCGCGCTCAGGCGTGCAGCCCAGCGCGTCGATCAGCAGCTTGGGGGAGATCCTCAAAGCTGCACCTTGAAGGCCAGGAAGACGGACCACAGCACGACTGCGATTGACCACATGCCGATGCCGCGGTTGATCCACTGGTCGAGCCTGCGCTCGGTCGCGCCGGCAACAGTGGTCAGGTGGGTGACTCGATTCTCGACGTCGCCCAGGCGCACGCCATGAGTGATCTGCCTTTCCTCAACGCGGACCAACTGGGTTACTGCGTCGGTGAGCTTGTCGACCTTATTCTCAAGACGCTGCAATTGCTGCGTCGTGTGGTCCATGTCCGTTGATCTCATATGCGTGTGCGGGGTGTTCATAGCAGGAATGGGGGCGTGATCTTCGCCCGGTCAAGATTGTCTGTGACTCCCGCGGTCGCGGTGTACCTTTGTGCCTTTGTTACTCTTAGCTGGTCGGCATGTCCGGTCGGGGCGCGAGACTTGGAAACCTTCAGGCCGCCGGTGGCTGAGCAGTCCGGCGCAGCAGCCTGGTTCATGGAGAAGTTGTTCCCGGTCACCAGGGGGCGCGCCACGCCGGAGGTGGCGATCTTCGTGGCCGCTCCGCCGATGCCGTTGTGCCAGCACGCGATCTCTGTCGTCGCGCCGCTCAGCACCACTTGGCCAGCCAGGTGGAAAAAGGCGAACGGAGGCGTCGAGATCTCCGGCCCGAAGCACTGGATCGGGTTGTTGCCCACGGGCCCGCCCGAGCGCCCTTGCATGAACGTCGGCCTGACCACGCGCCGGCCCGAGATCAGGGTACTGATGTACCCGAGCTTCCACATGAAGTCGCCGGTCGACTTGTTGGTGTTGAGAGCCATCGCGCAAACGAATCGAGTCTCGGTGCTGGTGCCAAACAGGTAGGCCACGTCTGCCGCCGACAGGCGATAGAAGCACTCGACCGTCGTGTTTCCATTCGTCGCCCACAGGGAGTCGCCAACATAGGCCAAAGATTCGCCGTTGTAGGAGCCGACGTCCCCGGCGCCCTCCGACGAGTAGTTGGCGTCGTAGACCTGCATTTCGTGCCGACCCGTAGCGTCCAGCGCCCAGGTGGCGGAGTCCACCCGGCTGTCGCCTAACTCGTACTGCACTGACCTGATGTTGTTCCACTGCTGCAGGATCGCAACCAGGCCGGGGAACGTGTCTGGCACCGGGCCGATGGACACGCCCGGCGACGGAGCCGGGGCCGGCGCTGGCGACGGGGCCGGAGCAGGCGCGGGCGCAGGCGCAGGCGCAGCAACCAGCTTGCCGATGTCGACTGTGTGCGTCGATGTGGCAAGAACGCGGATCTCGCAAGTGCTCTTCCTGCGGTAGGTCAGGGTCAGGTTGTACGTGCCTGGCGTGGTCGGTGTTCCGACCAGGCTCACGGTGCCGCTCGATGTGACGCCAGGCGTCCACACCGTCGTCAGCTCCATGCCCGGCACGGGCAGGTTGGCCACCACCGAGATGTCGACGTTGTAGTTGGCCGACGGCGCGGTGAGCTGCATCGTCGCCGGCCGCCCAGCGCGTCCGCTCGGGTTGGCCATCGCGCCAGGCGAGAACGTGCCGGCCGCGGGCCAGACGGTGATGTCGTGCTCACTGGTGCCCAGCACCTTCTTCGAGTTGTTCTCGTAATACTTCGCGGTGAAGCGATAGTTGCCTGGCGTCGTCGGCGTGCCAGCAAGAGCCAGCGTGCCGGTCAGCGGGCCGATCCAGGTGAGCGTCGGCGTCAGGCCTGGCGGCACGTTGGTGTAGACGGCCTGCGGGCTGTTCGAGTCGGTGTCGAAGTTGGCGATGACGGTCGAGCCCAGCGCTGCGCTCTCGGTGGCATCGAGGCACTCGACCTCGACGACCTGGAAGCGCAGCGGTGACGGGGTGTCGGTGTCAGGCGGTGCGTCGACAGGATTGTTGGTCCCATCCAAGCCGTCGCAGTATGCGTAGACCGGAACCGAGAAGTTGGCGGTGCGCGTCGCAGCGCCCTTGACCAGGCGCACCTCGTCGAGCTGGCCAGCAACTGAGGCGAGGTAGCTGCCGCCCCCGACCTTGACACCAACGGCGGCGCTGAACGATGTCGTGTCGGTGTCGCTTGCGACGAGCACGCCGTTGTTGAACAGGCGCACGAGGCCGGCCTGGCGCGACAGGGCGACGTGCGTCCATGCGCCAGCGACGAGAGAGTCGGAGCCGGACAGCTCGATGCTTGCGCCAGACTTGTACTCGATGCGCGCAGGCTTGAGTGCGCCGCTTGTTGGGTGCGTTTTGGCGGGCGGAGTGAAGTTGCTCGTGTACCTGGCGACGCCATCAGTGAACCGAAGATCGTCAACCTTCGCCGCTGTCAGGTAGCTCTGCCACGAGCCGTCCTCGAAAGCCGCTTGAGGGCCGCAGTTGCCGATGAAGATTCTGTCGAAGTTCTCGGTGTTGAACGCGATGGCGTCGCTGAACTGACGAACGCCGTTAAGGTAGACCCTTCGCTTGTTGGCGGCGCTGTCGTACACGAAGGCGACGTGGTGCCATGTGCTTGCCGTCACGCCGGTGATGTTGCCGGAGTTGGCCATCGAGAACGTCCCGCCAGAGGCTGAGTTCCACCAGAACCACGTCACCTTGTTGGCGGACGATGTTGGGTTGCCGTTGAACAGGCCAATGAAGCAGTTGCGCAAAGCAGCCGCCGAAGCTGCGCCAATGCTGCTTACCGGGTAGAACCAGAACTCAAGCGTGGCAGACCCGCTGGTGTTGCTGCGCAGTCCTGATGGAGACACAACCTTCAGCGTCTCTTCGCTGGCGGCGGCGGTCTTGTTGAGCGAGCCCGCACCGAACTTCTTGATCGAAGTGTCCAGCGCCATCGACCCGATATTCGTGAACGTGTTGGTCTGCGCGGTGTTGAGGTCTTCCGTGACCGACGAGTTGAACGGCAGCAGCATCTTGACTGTGCCGTAGTTGGGGTCGTTGCCCCCATACCCCGGCGGCGCAAGCACCAGAGCCCACTCGTTCGCCGACAGGCCTGCATCGGTCTGGCCGATGACGAGGGCGCCGTTGCCGAAGGTGGTGAAGTTGTCTGTCGGCGGGGTGAAGGTTGCGTAGTAGCGAGCCGTCCCCTTGGTGATCCGCATGTTGGATCGGTTATGAGATGCGCCGCTGGTGAAGTACCCGACGAACTGACCGAATCCGGCGCTGTTGTCCCAAACGGTGTTGGTCTTGCCAAAGGACGCCGATGTGGCGCTGCGCACTCCATTGATGTAAATGTGCAAGTAACCCCACGACGGATCGCTTGTGTTGTCTCGCACAAAAGCAACGTGCGTCCACTGGTCGAGCGGAAGCGCTCCGGCGGCGGTCGCAAGGCCATAAGAGCTGAGGCTGATGCTTGAGCAGTTTGCGTACAACAC
>PDVH01000143.1_pt1 | contig 12251 bp, 6 predicted proteins | sample 1369781 | NCBI WGS metagenome assembly PDVH01 (sample SAMN07795378, study PRJNA414565) | Alkali sediment metagenome, whole genome shotgun sequencing project. | isolation source: glacial lake sediment | place: Bosnia and Herzegovina: Donje Bare Lake | collected 2016-06
TTGATAAATTAAAGATTAAAGCAATAATGAAATCAAATTCACCCATAATCACCCCACGAATATTCAACTGGGCGATAACCTGGCAAGAATCAGGTCAATGGCATGATTCATTTAATACCTCCTATAGAGTAGATAAAAAAAATAAGGTCCTTATCGCGAATAGCATAATAACTATCTCAAAAATACAAGGCGAATGGCCAATGTTTGGATTCAACTCAGAAAACAACCGAGCAACAATAGCATCAGGTCCTTCATCAACTGATACATTATACTGGTACGATGAAAATGTTGGAGGTGGATTCCGTAACCCTGTCATCGGAAATGGAAAAGTCTACATTGTATCGAATAATAGCAGAACTATTTATCAATACAACATGGAACTTGCTTCGGGAATAAGCAGGGAGTCTATTCAAAATCGCACTTCGTCCCATAACTTTGATTATGACATTGTTAATTCACCTGCGGTAACTGAAGACAAAATTATCATAGCAACAGGGCAAATGGATAAGGGCGGTTTCATAAATCATATTTACGCCCTTCGAAGAGAGAATATTTCGAAAACCCCATTATGGGATTTTTCAAATGGTAATACTGCAATTTGTTACTTCTCATCTCCCGTTGTCGCCGGGGATAAAATCTTCATTACTTCATGGGGTGGCGATAATGGTGCTTTCATTAGATATACGAACAATAAGTTATTGGCTCTAGATTTAGAAACTGGAAATAGTACATGGCAAAAAGAGCTGTCAGCACCGAGTTATTCAACCCCTGCAGTATCTCTTTCGTCTGATATTGTTATCGCTGGATGTGACTCCTCCAATAACCAAAGTCTTTTTGCATTCAGCCTCGATGGAACACCCCTCTGGAGTAAAAAAATCGGTGCCATTGGTCATACTTCACCTGTGATTTATGATAACATGGTGTTTGTCATCGCTACCTCACAAAGCCTTGGATCGTTAAAAACAAATATCTATGGGCTGAATCTAACAAACGGGGATAGTGTCTGGAATAAAACGATTTGTAGCTCCATTCAACAGTTTAAAAATATAGGCGATTCAACTCCAACGATATTTGACGATGTCTTGTATGTTGCATCCCCAGATGGGACACTTTTTGCATTTCATGCCTCAAATGGTACAGAACTTTGGTCTCAATCGGTATATATTCGTTCTATGATTCTTTCACCCCAAAGTTTGATTTCTTCTCCTGTGTATGCAAATGGCAACATATATATAGGGACACCCTCGGTGGATGGTTCAGAAATTATCGCTCTCACTGCTGCGACTGGTAAAAAAACAGGGTTTTCTTTTACTACATTTTATAAAATTGGGGGTGGGAGAAACCAATATAGCCCGATTCTTGGTTCTCCTATTGTATCAAATGGATTGCTCTTTGTTGCAGATGAAGACGGTCACTTGTATAGTATTGGGTCATACAAGGCTCCCTCAACACAAATAGAAGGGAGTATAACATCCATTCCTATTAAACTGCCTGGGTCATTTTCGTGGAATCGATTTTATGCATATGCGATATATAATAAGACGATAAGTGGCATTACATATAAACTCCTTGATGAAAATAATAATATTCTCAGGGATTTACAAAATGGGACTGTACTTCCAATAACGCTTCCCCGGACTCTTTTATTACGAGCGGATTTCACAACTAAAAACATTTCCACTGATAATCCTCGTCTCCTTAGTTGGAAAATAATCTTTACGAAAGACGCTATTCCGCCATATCTATACCCTTCGACCACTCCACCATTTATTAATGGAACTGTTGTTCCTAGGATTAGCATCAAAGTTAAGGATAATGACACGGGATTGCTTGTTAATTCAGCACAATATACTCTCCAATATATCCTTAATAATACAAAAATTTCGAACACCTTTTCGGCTCGATGTTCTGGAACAAATGGGACAACGCAGGTACAAAATATTACTGCAAATATTTCTGCAATACCTGATTATGCTAATATTACATCCTTAAATCACATCATATTCAGCATTAAAGACCTCGCGGGAAACACTGCAACAAAATCCTTCGAAAAAAAAGGAGATATCAACCCTCCAAGTTCTTATGTCATAAAATCATCAATGAAACCGCGGTATAACGCATCTGTAAAATTCATATGGATAAACGCTACATCCTTTGATAATGGAACCAATGCCAGTGGTATACAAAAGGTGGAACTATACTATCGTTATTCATCTACGGGGAAATTTACAGGGAACTGGGTCTATTTCGCATATTCTACTAAAAAATCACCACACTGGAAATTCAATTTCACAAGCAACTCAAAACAACATGGTGGGTATTTTGAAGTCTGCACCGTTGCCACTGATAACGCAAGTAACAACGAATCGTTCCCAGCAAGAGGGGACGTCTCGTTTTTATATGACTGGAAAATCCCTGATCTACCGAGCTTCTCAGGAGACACCTTGTGGTTCAAGGAGGCATTAACGTACTCTGTACTATTCGAAGATGATTTCCGTTTAGATACTATTCAATATCGTCCGAATTTTGAAACTTTATGGACCACCATTGCAACTGACGTGAATGCGAGCACTTATAACAAGTCCTGGAGCTTAAAAGAAGAATATTGGAATTATATGAATGAAGGTGAAATCTATTACCTGTATTTCAAGATCAATGATACACTGGGAAACACATTGAATGTTACCAGTAATAACCAGGCAATCAGTTTCCGAAAAGACACATCTGAACCGAATGGAACTATTGATATCTCTTCAGTGGAAAATGAAATAAGTTTGTCATATAACTTTACAGTATCCGGACTTGTCATTGATCAAGATGGTAGCGGTATTAAAGAAGTTACATTGTACTATCGTTTTTCTGAGGATAACTCGAATTGGAGCAACTGGACTGTATACGGAGACACACTGGGAGCTTCCCCTTTTGAATGGGAATATTCAGCTGCAGAAGGGGATGGCTATTACGAGTTTAAGATCAACGTTACCGATATCGCAGGAAATTCAGCGGAATCTAAGGTGTTCCCTGTAGAAGTTATTTCGTTCCCAATAACCCTTACACTGGTCATGATAGGCCTTGGGATCGTTTTCTCGATAATTAGTGCGGTTATCTTTATCAAATGGAGAAAACGAAAGTAACAAAGGTTTCTTCTTTATTTTTTTTCTCTTATCTTTTTTAGATCCTCTTGGGTATATTCAGGGAAAAATAATCCGGTATGACCACAGGTGTTACATTGCCATTGATTTAAAAGACCCTTGGAGTAGGAGTCTGCTGACATGTCCGGTTTTGTATCAGTGCTGTTACATTCTGGACACATTCGAACAAATCTCTTTGGCATAACCTTCCTTTTCATTCGATATAGATTGCGGGTCGTAAGGGAGTCGCAAACTTTATTTTCTTTGCCGGATCATAAAGGTTTAAATCGTCGGCACCGTAGATTTCCACCTCACAGCTAAACACTTCTTTGAGATATAATTTTGCGTTGTGGAGATGGTCTTTTTCGTTTATGGGAATAAGGAATCGTTCACGGTCTATTTCACTGAACATTTTTATCTCACCGCCAATTTTTGATACAAATTGAGACACTTGTTGACCGAGTGGTTTCATCGATGGGTCTGTCAATGTGTCTTTTATCATCAAGCCAACATTAAATTGATTTTCAGCAGCAAGCTGTAAAGCTTTCCTGAAAATTTTTTGTTTCCATTCCGGTGACGTGTAGATACAGATTTTTTTTGGTGTGATCTTTGTGACCTTGAGAATCTCATTGGTATCTTCGATGACTCTGGTAAGGAGATATTCTCCTACCTCGTCCTTTTCAGAAATCTCCTCAGGGTTGAACTCTGGATATTTTTCATTAGAAACAAAATGGTTGTATCCCTGTATCGCCCAGAGTTCTTCAGCAAGATGTGGCGTGATCGGTGTCATAAGCATAATCCAGGTGCGGATAAACTGATCAAGTAATTTTTTGTTTGCTCCCCCTCGTTTCAAGTACCATTGTATGTCTTTCTGGCATTCAAAAAAGATTTCGTTGGATGTAACCCGCAGGTCAAAGGTCTCAAATGCATTAAGAACCTTCTGTATCCGTCGTTGCAGGCTACTTCTCAGCCAGTTATCAAGATTCTGTTGTTTCTTTTCTTTTATTTCAGAGATTTGTTGAACCAGTTTCCAGATGTTAACGATTCGGTTTTTGTATTTAAGGACGGTTTCAGGGTCCCATTCAATATCAACAAAAGGTGACCCAATATGTAAGTAGTAGAGACGCATCGCATCGACACCATACGTGACGGCCGCCTCAACAATTGGTTCTGCGCCACCTTTAGATTTACTTATTTTTTCTTTACCTTTTTGTGTCACCCACCAGTGCACAAAAATCCCTTGTGGGCGTTTCTGCTCTGGCATGATTAATATCAACAGGGTACCAGTAGTCAAAATCTGCTTTAATGGTCTGCCAGATCTTGTGTTGTGGAGTCCCAAGTCCGTAGAACACATAGTCAAAGAACTCATCGGTCATATCTTCTGCTGAAATCTTCTTTTGATTCACATACGAAGAGAGTATATAATACGCCGGATAAAGTGTTGAATCTGAGATTGGTTCGATTATCCAGTCTTTCTTGTAGGGAAACTCAGTTCCAAGCCAGGAGCCTCTTCTAATAGCAGCTCGGTCGCCAAACCAGTCAAGGATTTTTGGTAGTTCATCTTTGTATTCCTGAGGGTATATATTCATGGTTGCTGCATAGTCTTTGGATTCTCTTGTTAAAACAGAGTCACTGTATTTGATGAACCATTGATCGGGTATTTGTTTAATGACGACTGTTTCTTTGCATCTGCAGATTACTTTTTCTGAGAATTCTTTCATTAGAGTCGCAAGATTCTTTACTATTAGATCGTTTTTTACCGTGTCTTTGATTTCTGCGATTTTTATACCAGCATATTTGCCGCATTTCTCATTGAGTATTCCGGTATGGAATTCTTTTTTATAGACAAGATCGGTTGCTTCGTTGAGTTTTTCTGTTTCTATTTGACTTTTTATTTGGAGTTGATCGCATGCTTCTTTTGCTGGGTTATTGCCGAATCCTTTGACATCAATAATTTTGATTGCCTCGATTTTTTCTTTTGATTCTACTAGTGCTATCCAATCATATGGGGCGTGAGCAGGTACGGACATGACTATTCCGGTGGCAACACTAGGGTCTGCGAATACACCCGCGAGAATCGGAACTTCTCTGTTGATTTCTGGTACTACGCAGGTTTTACCGATCAAGTCTTTGCCTTTGATAGTCTCATGTAATGGTTGAACATTATCAAATTGATAGGTAAGTTTTTGTAAACATTCTTTGGAGCAGATCCAGGTTTCGTTGTTGATTTTTGCTTTTTGATATTCGACAGTAGGATTTACCCACATGTTGGTGACACCAAAGATTGTTTCTGGTCTAAGTGTTGCTGCAGGGAGAATCATTCCATTTTTAAGAGTAAATTTAAGAACCGTAAACTCAAGGATCTCTGCAGTACCACCCTGGGCGACATCGGTCTCTGATTTATCGACCGCGACCGGTCCACAGTTTGGGCAGTATGGGGCAAAATGTGGTTTCTGAGTCAACAGATTTTTTTCATGAAGTTTATGGAACTGCCATTGGATGAACTTCTTGTATCCGTCAGAGATCGTATTCATCAATCGGGTGTAATCAATGAGGAATCCGAATCGCTTCCAGTAATCATCCACATACACTTTACTGAAATAGTTTACAACCTCTATCGGGTCTGTTAATTTTTTTATAAACGCGTCTGTACACCCGTTTTGTTTCAGCAGTTTAATGGTGTCTTCGTCGTGTCGCTCGACTTTTTTTGCAAACCCAACTGAAGGAATCCCTGAGGCATGGAATCCTGCGGGGAACAAGACGTCGTACCCGGTCATTCGTTTATATCTGGCGATGACGTCACAATAAGTGAATCCCCGCATATGACCCACGTGGAGGTATCCGGAAACACCCGGGTATGCAAAATGAAGGAAGAATTTTTTCTGTTTTTCCTTCTGAGCAACATTGATGTTTGCATCAAACCATTTGTTTTGCCATTTCTGCTCAACAGCGACGTAATCGTAATTGTTTTCTTCCATGGATGTAATCTGTTCGGACATGAGGATTGTTTTATATAATATTTCGTATCCCCGTGTTTATTCATTTGAAGCATTTTAAGTAACGAGATTTTAAATAGTACTGCTACAATAAGAGTAATATAATAAGGGGATACATATGAAGAAAATACTTCCGATTATAATAATAGGAATTTTATTGATTAGTGGTTTTGGAGCAGCTGTTTCAACCAACATCCAGAGTAAAAAAATGTCAATTCAAGACGAAATACAATTCTCCGAACCAGTGATAACGGATCAAAATAATTATCTTTCTGTGCAGATTAAAGAAGCAACCTCATATGCTGCATTACCTGGTAATCCTGTGTTACCTGTTTATACAAAATTGTTTACGTTTCCTTTTGGAACGATTATAAAAGATGTCTCCTTTGCTACTTCTTCTGAACATGTAAAAGAGCTTACAAATGAGATTCTTCCTGCAGCTCAACCAACACAGGTTTCGGATACACCGATAAAGCTATCAAATGAAAAACGGGTAAAAAACGATTTGGTTTATTTAGGAACGAACACCTACCCCTTGTCTCGCTTGGCCTATCAGGTCGGTGCTGGTCTAGATGGAAATGATCGTGTTATCCTTCTTTCAGTTCAATATTATCCTCTTCTATATTTACCACAACACAATACTCTCCTCTTTACCCCTAGTGTGCAGATAACAGTTACTTATGAACAATCAAAGAATCCAAAAAGTTACTCTACTGATAACAAGTTACTTATCGTTGCTCCTGAAGAATATACCGAAGCACTCCAACCCCTTGTTGAGCATAAAAATCAATACAACATTGAGACCAGCTTGATGACGACAGAATGGATTGCTGCCCATTCAACTGGTCGAGATTTACCAGAGCAGATTAAATATGCGATTAAGGATGCTATTGAAACGAATGCTATCTCCTCTGTTTTGCTTGTTGGTGGTGTTGATAAACTTCCTATACGACGAAGCTATGTGCTTCTCTGGAATTGGGATGAAGAGGTGATTACGGATCTCTATTATTCTGATATTTATAACGCTTCTGGAGGTTTTTCTAGTTGGGATACCAACAACAATAATAAATTTGGTGAATCAGCTGATCGCGTTGATCACTACCCCGATGTTCATCTTGGTCGACTCGCCTGCGACTCTATCAAAGAAGTGAACATCGCCGTAGATAAGATCATCCACTATGAGTCTGAAACCTATGGTGGCGACTGGTTCAACACCATGATTTTTATTGGAGGAAACACGTTCCCCTGGTCTCCTGGAAATGACGGTGAAGAGAACAATGAACTTATTATGGGAATTATGTCCAAGTTTACACCAAAGATCATCTGGACATCGAAGGGTAACTTTAACCGACAAACAATTTCAAATACTATTACGGAAGGTGCAGGATTCCTGGATTATTCTGGCCATGGGTTTGAACACGGTATGGGAACCTACACTCCATTGGGAGTACAAATGAAATACTATTTTACTTCGTACATCAATGATCAAAAGAATGGAAATAAACTGCCAATAATATTTTTTGACGCATGTCTCACTGCAAAAATCGATTACGTCCTCCAAGATACCCTGGATTATTCAAAAATTAAAAACATAGTCACTTTCTTAGTTAAAACACTTGGTGTCAATACCTCGCAACGAATTCCGTGTTATGCCTGGGCGTTTCTCAAACAGGAGGGTGGTGGAGCGATTGCCACCATTGGGGCAACCCGTACAGCGTATGGTGGTGTTGATAGTGGTGCGGGAAAAATGTCTATTGAGTTCTTCTCCGCTTACGATACTAGTGAGTACCTTGGTCAAATGATGACGCAGATGCAAAATGGGTATATCACTGATGTCCATGATGACGCGTTTACCGTTGAAGAGTTCATGCTGCTCGGGGATCCAACCCTGAAAATCGGTGGATACCCTACCCAATAACACGAGCTACTCTTTTCTTCTTTTTTTAACAAATCAAAAAACCTATATCTAGGCAGCTAGTTCCCCTGCTCATCAATGAAAACATCACAATCATCCTCTAATGGTATCCAGAAAGTTCAAGGTATTGAGACGATAACGGGTCTTTCTGAATCGGAGGCCACCAAACGACTCCGAGAAGAAGGCTATAATGAACTTCCTTCGCAGGGAAAACAAAATATTTTGGTCATTTTTCTTCATGTCATCTTTGAGCCCATGTTGTTGCTTTTACTGGGAGCAGGTCTCATCTATATTCTTCTTGGGGAAAAACAAGACGCCATCATGTTATTGATCTTCGTTTTTGTTGTCGTTGGTATCACTTTTTATCAGGAACGAAAAACAGAACGTGCATTAGAGGCGTTGAAAAATCTATCAAGTCCCCGTGCGCTAGTTATCAGAGATGGACAACAAAAGAGAATCCCTGGACGCGAAGTTGTCAGAGATGATTTTATAATTCTGAGGGAGGGAGATCGTGTCCCTGCTGATGCAATGGTTATTTTTTCTTCGAATCTTTTAGTTGATGAATCACTTCTCACCGGTGAATCCCTCGCAGTGCGAAAATCAGAATGGGATGGCGTTACCTCCTTTATACAGCCTGGAGGCGATGATTTACCTTTTGTTTATTCCGGGACCCTTATTGTTCAGGGTCATGGAATATCCCGGGTAACCGGTGTTGGTAGTCATACAGAAATGGGTAAAATCGGCAAAGCGTTACAGAAAATTACTCCTGAAGAAACCTTATTGAAGAAAGAAACTGCTCGGTTAGTAAAAAATTTTGCAATCGCTGGATTAATTCTTTGTAGTATTGTAATAATCGTCTATGGTATTACGCGTGGTGACTGGATCACTGGATTCCTCGCAGGCCTGAGTTTAAGTATGGCCATCCTGCCCGAGGAGTTTCCGGTTGTTCTTATGATATTTTTAAGTTTAGGTGCATGGCGGATGTCCAAACGGCATGTCCTGACACGAAATACCGCTGCGATTGAAATGCTGGGAGCTGCCACTGTCTTATGCGTCGATAAAACAGGCACATTGACCATGAACAAAATGCTCTTAAGCTCTCTTTTTGCCAAGGATAACTCATTTGATTTAGAAAAAAATGGGACAAAACCTTTACCTGAAACCTTTCATGATCTGTTGGAGTTCGGTTTCTTAGCTAGTCAAAAAGACCCGTTTGATCCAATTGAAAAAGAAATAAAAAATACGACTGAAAAGTTTCTTTCAAACACAGAACATGTTCATGAAAACTGGAAACTAGTCCGTGAGTATCCTCTCTCAAAACACTTGTTAGCCCTCTCGAACGTTTGGGAATCCGCTGATAGAAGAAAGCATGTGATTGCGGCAAAAGGTGCACCGGAAGCTATCGCAGATTTATGTCATTTCAGCAAAGAGCAGACAAAAGAATTACATGTATATGTGAAACAAATGACGGACAAAGGACTTCGAGTTCTTGGAGTGGCAAAATCGAGTTTTCCGGAAGAATCACTGCCTGATAAACAGCATGATTTCGAGTTTGAATTTGTCGGGTTGCTCGGGTTCGTCGACCCAGTGCGTACCGAGGTTGCACCTTCGTTGAAAGAATGTTATACTGCTGGTATGCGGCTAATCATGATTACGGGTGATTACCCTGGTACCGCCCAACATATAGGGCGACAAATCGGTCTGAAAAACCCTGAGGATTTTATCACTGGTCCTGAGCTTACAGTCATGAGTCGCGAGGAACTCCAAGAGAAAATCAAAACCGTTAATATATTCGCCCGCGTTGTTCCTGAACAGAAACTAGCGATTGTTGATGCCCTCAAGGCAAATGGGGAAATTGTTACAATGACTGGGGACGGCGTCAACGATGCTCCCGCGTTGAAATCATCACATATCGGTATTGCGATGGGTGAGAGAGGAACTGACGTTGCCCGTGAATCCTCAGCTATCGTATTATTGAATGATGATTTTTCATCAATTGTTCAGGCGGTTCGATTGGGGAGAAGAATTTTTGATAATTTACGAAAATCTATTAGTTATATTTTTTCTGTTCATGTTCCTATCGCAGGGATGGCGCTTATTCCTATTCTTATGGGGTTTCCTTTAGTATTATTGCCTGCTCACATTGCGTTTCTTGAACTGATTATTGATCCTGCGTGCTCCACAGTTTTTGAGGCTGAGGCTGAAGAGAAAAACATCATGGATCGCCCACCAAGAAATCTGAAGGAACGGTTGTTTGGGCGGAAGAACTTCCTATACAGTTTTATTCAGGGTCTCAGCGTCCTCATCGCGGTGATCTTTGTGTTCCTCTGGTTTTACAATGGTACTCCTGCGAATGAGGATCAAGCTCGTACATTATCATTTGCCACACTGGTCATTGCAAATATTATGTTGATCGTCGTCAATCTCTCTGGATCGCGAAGCATAGTAAAGACATTCAATTCGAAGAATAAAGCGTTATGGTTCGTAGTTGCCGGTGCTTTGCTAAGTCTTGTATTGATACTCTTAGTTCCACTTCTTCGAGATCTCTGAATAATTCTTCTTAACATTTAAATGCTTTTAAGTGATTCTCAGAGAATTATGAGCTATGAAACTTTACAACTTACGATAAAAGAAATGGCGGCATATATTACGTTAAATCGACCGGATCGTCTGAATTCATTTGACATGAAACTTGGCCACGAGCTATACGAGGTTCTGCAAGATGTCGCGAAAAATCATGATGTCAAAACCGTGATAATTAAAGGAACTGGTAAGGGATTCTGCGGAGGTGGCGATGTCAAAGAAATGTATACTGCAGCTGATAAATCACGATTCCTTAGGGATTTAACCAGAGCAATTCATCTTTGTGTCATCGAGATGCGGAGTATGGAAAAACCAGTAATAGCTGCAGTGAATGGTTCCGCATTTGGCGCTGGTCTCTCCCTTGCCCTTGCCTGCGATATCATTATCGCGGTGAAGGATGCAAAACTGAGTACCGCGTTTATTGGCATTGGCCTTGCACCAGGATGTGGGACACAGTTTGTCACAAAATTAATTGGATATCAGCGGGCTTGTGAGTATATTTTGACTTCGAAGACGTTTACCGTAGAAGAGGCATATCAACTTGGGATGATAAACAAGGTTGTTGACGCTGACAAACTCGATGCTGCTATTGAGGACGTTGTATCCGCTTTTCGGACGCTCCCACCGTTAGCTGTTGGAAAGGCTAAAATGTTGATTAATAAAAGTTTGGATAACGATATGATTTCGCATCTAGAGTTGGAGAGCAAAACAGCCGCATGGTCAGCAGGCACAGAGGATTTCACTGAGGGTGTCACTGCATTCGTCGAAAAGAGGAAGCCAGCTTTTAAAGGAAAATAAAAGAGAAATCGGCAATTGTCGATAAAAGTATGGAAACCTTTATGTATCAAGTTCCTATGAGTGCGATACAATGCCAAGGGGAGGTAACAGGATGAACTATGAAACCCTTGTATATACAAAAAAAGACGATGTTGTAACTGTTACATTGAATCGACCAGATGTTCATAATGCCATGAACGACGTGCTTATGAACGAACTAACCAGCTGTTTCAAACAGCTTACTACTGATGATTCCGTGGCTACAATTATCCTTACCGGGAGTGGGAAATCCTTTTGCGCTGGAGCAGACCTTTCATGGATGAAACGAATGGTGAATTATTCTAAGGAGGAAAATAAAAAAGATATCCATCTTCTTCTTGACATGTATGAAACGATTTACTCCTGTCCGAAACCAGTGATTGGACGGATCAACGGTCATGCGTTTGGAGGGGGTATCGGACTCCTTGCTGTCTGTGATATAACAGTTACAGTTCCTGAGGTACAGTTTGCATTTAGCGAGGTGAAACTCGGGATTATCCCTGCTGTGATTTCAACATTTGTCGCACCACGAATGACACCAGCGGATATGCGCCGTCTCTTTATTACAGGTGAACGGTTTGATTCAGTTATTGCAAATAAACTTGGATTAATTGATCTCCTTGCTCCTCCCGAGAAACTCGACGATATTGTGAATTCCTGTGTTGAACAAGTTCGCTCATCAGGCCCTTATGCGATAAAAGAAGTCAAACACCTCATTAATAATTTTATAAAGATGGATATAAAAAAATTTAAGGAATTTACGGTAGAAAAAATCTCTGAACTTCGGGTTTCCAAAGAAGGCCAAGAAGG
>PDVH01000309.1_pt2 | contig 12235 bp, 13 predicted proteins | sample 1369781 | NCBI WGS metagenome assembly PDVH01 (sample SAMN07795378, study PRJNA414565) | Alkali sediment metagenome, whole genome shotgun sequencing project. | isolation source: glacial lake sediment | place: Bosnia and Herzegovina: Donje Bare Lake | collected 2016-06
ATTTTCATTCTACAGAGCGATAATATAAATTTATAGTTCCGCTTAAGGTTACATGGAACAGAGGGGAAAAAGTTCGTCGATAATACCGTCGTTTTTATGGGCACTTTTTCTGGTCTCTTAACCATTAAACCACTGGCCCATATCATCTGGTATTATACAGGGTATGGAGACCATGACATAACCATCAGGTTAACATGATTTTTCATATCGTGTTCTTTGAATTTAGATCATCCATACGATAGTAACGCTTTTTTATCCATAACGAAACATTGACAAGGGAGATGAGCACCGGCACTTCCATCAGCGGGCCGATCACCGCAGCAAACGCCTGTAGTGAAGCAATACCCCAGACCCCAATGCAGACCGCGATAGCGAGCTCAAAGTTATTACTTGCTGCAGTAAATGATTGTGTTGTCGCTAGAGAATATCTGAATTTTAGTTTGTAGGAAAGCCAAAACGAGATGAAGAACATGAGCAGGAAATAGGATATCAGTGGAATCGCGACACGAACGACATCAAACGGCCTATTGATGATATACAGACCTTTGAAGGAAAACATCACGATAATCGTAAATAATAAGCCGATGAGAGCCACGGGGCTTATTCGCTTCACAAATGTCCCGTCATACCATTCTTTCCCCTTCTTTTTGATCAGCGTGTATCTGGTGACTATACCTGCGATAAAGGGGATTCCCAGGAAGATGAAGACGCTCTTCGCAATATCAATGATCGACACATTGACATAGGCGGAGGCAGCAGCACCGCCGACCCAACCAGACAGCACCGTGATGAAGAGGTAGGCAAGAAGGGAGTAGAACAGTATCTGGAATATGGAATTGAGAGCGACGAGCACGGCACAATATTCACAATCACCTTCTGCGAGTTGATTCCAGATCAATACCATCGCGATGCACCGGGCAAGCCCAACCATGATAATGCCCATCCTGAACTCCGGGAGGTCGGGGAGAAATATCCAAGCAAGACCGAACATCAAGAGTGGCCCGATGACCCAATTGAGGATAAGTGACGTCCCGAAGATTTTTTTTGCTTCTTTAGCTCGTAACAGTTGATTGAGTTCTTCGTATTTCACCTTGGCAAGCGGTGGATACATCATCACCAGTAATCCAATTGCTATAGGGAGGGATACGGTATCGAGACGAAAGGTATCGAGCGTTCCGGCAATACCAGGAAAAAAATATCCGATGGCGACACCAAGTCCCATTGCAAGGAAAATCCACAGCGTGAGAAATCTATCAAGAAAAGAGAGTCGAGTGTGAGATTGTTCCATTGATATATTCCCTCAAATAGTTTTTACTGACACTTTAGAACGTAGTAGAGCAATACCGTCTGCTCGAGCACGTAACACATCAATCATCTTAATACCTTTCATCTCTGTTCTGTTCATAATCTGATCCTTCAAGGCTGATTTATATAACAGGTATTCATCCTTTTCAGAAACATTCGGGATGACTTTCGCGGTAAACAGAAACTCTTCAATCGAATGGTTCTTACCGTTGTTGTTGCCTTCAGTCAGATCAACTCGATAGGATTCATATGCAAGGAAACAATGAATCATTGGTAGATACGGTAAATGGTACTTCTCTAAAATGTGATTCGTACCGGTGACGAGGTCCTCAGTCATCGCATAAATCCCCACCGTTTTGAAGATAGGAATCTCGAGTTCTTGGGCAAGGGTGGCAATGACAGCGTGCTTTGCCGTACAGGAGCCATATCCTTCTTTGAATAAAATCATGACATCATCGGGCGTAGAATTATAGCCATATGGTACTTCATGCACATACTTACAGGCTTCCCAGAAATTCTTGATGCCTAGTGTGATGAATTTTTCTGAGATCGTCCCTTTCTTACGAATAATGGGGTTTGAAAATACCGTATACGCATCCACGATGTTTCCTTCTTACGCCACATCACAAGTTATGGAAAAGTTATAATTATTTTTTACCGATGACTTTGATACTGACGACATAACTGCCTACTTTTTGTAGTTCTTGGTCTGTAATAGCCGCTTTTTTTATAATCGCTTGGGCTGTTGGATCATCGGTAATCATATCGAGGGGAAATGGTGTTTCATCCGTTATTGTGATTTCTTTGAATCCTGCCTCTTTAATGAATTTCAGATACTCACTTTTCAGGCTGGCCCCGGCAATACATCCAACGTATGCCTCAACGGAATTTCTAATGACGCTGGGGAGCTCTTTCAGTAAAACGATGTCAGATACGATCATTCGACCACCGGGTTTCAACACGCGAAACGCCTCCTGGAACACTTGTTTTTTGTCAGGGGAGAGATTGATGACGCAATTCGAGATAATCACATTCACAGAGTTCTCAGTGACGGGGAGATGTTCTATTTCTCCTTGTCGAAACTCAACATTGGTGTAACCGTTTTTCTTGGCGTTTTCTGTTGCTTTCTTAATCATCGCAGGCGTCATATCAACACCGATGACTTTCCCAGTTTTCCCGACTTTGTTGGCGGCCAGAAAACAATCAAATCCCGCACCGGAACCTAAATCAAGGACAGTTTCACCTTTTTTTAGTGATGCAAGAGCGGTAGGATTTCCGCACCCAAGACCAAGATTCGCGCCTTCAGGAACTGATTGCATCTGTTCTTCCGTGTATCCTATGTTTCTGCTGATATCTTTGGGTGAAGGAGTACCCCCGCAACATACGTTTGTCGAGCCACAGCACGATGAGTTCTGAGTAGCGATCGTCGCATATCTGTCTTGTACTGCTTTTTTAATTTTCTTCTCTTCCATATCAGTCACCTTTTTTTTCTTTCATTATTTCATTCATTACCGGACCAAGCATGTCTTTCACCATTTGATCCATTTCGTTGACCTTGATCAATGATAAACAACAGATCTTCCCGTCTTTTTCCATTACTATTATCGCCAGTTTGTCACCGGCATGAATCTGGGCTTTTTCTCGCAATTCCTTGGGGAGTACCATTTGTCCTCGATCGTCGATGCTGACAACGGATTCGACTTTGCAACAACTCGTTTCCTTTTTTGTTGGCATATTCTTACCTTACTAGAGTTATGGTATTCTGATTATTTAAACTTTTCTGACAATTCAGAAAATACTGAATATTTAGTCTCATTGATATTTTCTATCGGGAGTTCTTAAAAAAGAAGGAAGAATTGAAAACTGGAATTTAAATCCCGACAGAAGAATTCGTTTTATCTAAAGATTCAAATAACAATGTTCTTAAATTCGCGGGAAATATCTTTGGCTTGGAGAGGCCATAACGAATATGACACTTGTCACCTACTTTTAGAAAGGTGAAACCTCCGAGGAATACGCTAAGATAATCGTCGAAACCCTCACAGAGAATGCACTTGCAGTTGATTTATGCGATTTTACGCATGACATCCCTAATGTCGCAGACTTTGAGATTCTAAAAAAGAGGCAAGAGCAAATGAAACTAGGAAAAACAACAAATAGTAATACGTCAAATTCAGAAGTACCACGGATTTTGAAAAATACAATGAATAAATATGACCCTAAAATAGCAAGCATTTTTTTGCCTTGGGCTGTTAGTCATCCTCGATACATTCGATCCTTTTTTCGACTGAGAAGAGTGAATGAAAAAGCTAAAAAATTACGTTTAAAAGAAAAAGAAAATGGAATTGTGGTTCCCCCATTTTTAATACTGAGCATTACTTCAAATTGTAATCTTAAATGTTCTGGTTGTTTTGCTGATGCCACAGGTACAACTTGTTATGGGACAACAAAATCTAAAAAAAATAATTCTTTAAATATGGATCAATGGCGAAAAATAATCAAAGAGGCGACTGATTTAGGTGTATTTGGTTTTATCATAGCTGGCGGTGAACCATTTTTAGTACCAGGATTACTTGATCTATGTAAGGAATTTAAAAATAGATTTTTCGTAATATTGACAAATGGAACTATTATTAATGATGAAGACTATAAGTGATGAAGATTATTCAAAATTAAAACGATATGGAAACGTAGCAGTAATAGTGAGTATTGAAGGAGGGGCCGAACAAACTGATAATCGAAGAGGAAGTGGCGTATATGAAAAAGCAATGAACACCTCTGAACACCTAAACCAGAATGGGGTTCTGAACGGGATTTCAGTTACTATTACAAAATTGAATTATAGATATTGGATGAAGCCTGAAAATATTGATCATCTCATTTCACAGGGAATTCGTATTGGAATTTTCATTGAATATATTCCAACTACATCCACACAAAAAAATGCTAATGAGCAAAGTGACCATTCATTAATCTTAAATCCCGAAGAGCGTGAGATATTTAGAGAAAAAATACTTCAATATCGAGACACAAAACAAATTTATATCGTTCATTCTCCTGGTGATGAAGAGTTTTTTGGCGGTTGTGTCTCTGCAGGTAGAGGATTTGCTCATGTAACTCCCGAGGGCGATCTTACTCCCTGCCCCGTTTCAAACATTGCAACGCATAACCTTATTATTTCATCATTTCGAGATGGCCTTGCAAGCCCATTATTTCAAAAAATCCGTGAGAACGAACATCTCCTAGAAACCGAAGGAATGCCCTGTGCATTATTTGCTCATCCAAAAGAAGTAGATGAACTAGCAAAATCTGTTGGAGCGTACAGAACAAATATAAAATAAAGAGTTATTCAAAATGACGAAAATAGAGGAGTATCTCGACAACGATGGATTCATAGACATTCCAGTAATTGTTTCAAATAAATTAGAAGAAACAATATTCCCCGGTTATCTTTCAAATATTAAAGAAATTAGACAAAAAGATTTTCCAATTTTTGACAAATTAAAAAGAATTTATTTAGATACAGCAGCAACAAGCCAGGAACCATGTTCGGTTAAGGAAAGAATGTATGAATATAGAATCAACCACCTCAGAGGTAGTAATCATTCCAAACACTCATCTGAAGCACTAGAAGCAAAAGAAAAATATGAACAATCAAGAAAGAAAGTCCAGGATTTTTTTCATGCGAATAATTACGTCGTTATTTTCACAAGTGGTACGACAGGTACTTCAAATTGGTTAGCAACAAGATTTCCTCTTACCAGAGAAGATCTTCTTATCATTACTGAAGCAGAGCATAATTCTCAAATTGTGACAGCAAGGAACATCGCACGGAAAGTCGGAGCAGATATCAGCTATATTCCCTTTTTCTTACCTGAAGGTGATTTAAAATTAGATGTGTTAAAAAAAATTGTATCACAGAGAAAAAGTGGAAAAATTTTGTTAAATCTTGTTCATGCTTCAAATGTCAGTGGGATAGTTAATCCCGTGAAAGAGATTAGAAAAATCCTTGGAAATAGAGGATTTATTTATCTTGATTTAGCTCAGTCAGCAGGTCACATGCCAATACATTTAGACGCTCTCGATGTAGACTTTGCCGGGGTATCCTCTCATAAGATGTATGGACCTATGGGTATTGGGGCTATTTTTATCAATAAAAAAAGCAAAAGGTATGTAAAAAACAAAATAAGTGGAGGAACGGCAGTAACACAGATTTCAAAATGGCTCACAAAGTATTCAAAAACACCATTAAAATATGAACCAGGCACTCAGGATTTGGAAGGTGCTATCGAATGGGGATACACAATAGATTACCTTAATAAAATTGGAATGAAGAGTATCGAGGCGCATGACAAAGTATTAGGAGAATATTTTATTAATGAATTACAAAAAATAAAAGGAATTAGAATTTACGGACCTAAAGAGTTTTCAAATAGAACCTCAGTTGTTATGTTCAATATCGGAGCTTTTACTCGGTTAAATTATGATAGAGTGGCAAAAAAATTAGATAGCAAAGGGATCAGTGTTTCGGATGGATGTTTTTGTGCTCACATTTATGCAGCTAAATTAATAGGCTTACCAAGAGTTGTCTTAGAAATACGAACCGGGCTTATGAAGCTAGGTGTGAATGAAAAAATGTTAAAACCATTTGGCGCAGTCAGGGCTTCTTTTGCGTTCTATAATACCCTTGAAGATGCATATGACACAATTAATGCAATACGAGAATTATCAAAAATAAAAACCAGTAGAAAAAAACAATCTGCAGCACAAGTAAAAGCAAAGGTGTAACTAAAAAAGAGTCTTTTTTTTATAGGCTGTATATTTATCTTTGAATTTCTCTGATAATATCTTTTCTTCTTCAATTGCTGAGTAAATATAAAAAGGAATAAGGACAAAAACAACTAAGAGCAATCCATAAATGGATTGGAAAATAAACTCAATTCCTAAATAGACCAAAATGACTCCGATAAATATGGGATGACGGATTTTTGAATAAATACCATGTGTAACCAGACCTTTTGGATTTATTGATGCTGTAAAATATTTTCCTAATGTCATAATTCCAATGATGAGAAAAACCGCACCAAGTGCTCCAATAATTAATCCAGTAGTTCGTAAATATTCACCACCATTGAATTGATATCTAAATATCACAGTTACTACTAATACTATTAATAGGAGCCCACCAGTTATTATCCTGAGAGTATAATCCTTCATTTTTTAGTCTAATGATTCATGATAATAAAAGCTTTTCCGGAAAAATCTAATGTATTGATTTCAAGATACTCCCTGCAGTATGAATTAATACATTTTCTATGATATTGAAAGAAAATAGAAGGGTCTATTAAGAAGATTTTGAATTACAAATGTAAAATTTGAAAATAGAGGTATATGAGTAAAAATATTGAAAATTCTGATACAGGCGTTTCCGACGCAAAGGCTTTAAAAAGAAAAATCAAAGTTTACGATTCAGCGAGTTGTACGAAACCTTCCCTTATCGAGCGCATCATAAATATTTTCCCGGGTCCATACGTTCTGAAATGTTTGATTTTCTCGTGTGTTTTTGGTGTTCCTTCATTGCTACTTTTCCGATTCTTCGACACATTGGATGTACAGATGACGTTGGAGGTTTTTGGACCACTTCTTTGGCAAAATATCGTGACCTTCTCCTTTGCAAATTTCGTCCTACTCTTTTATGCAGCCTACGGAGAGAGATACATGCGATCCAGAATTGCCTGGATGGTGCCTCAAGTAGAACCACTCATGCCCAAAGAAGGAAGGACCGTACAAGATATCTTCCGACCAGTCTGTTCCTTTATACCCGCTGCAATCCTGTCCATCCTCCTAGCAATCGTGTCCTTGTTGTCGTTCCCAGATCAAGGACAGCATGCCGCAGGTCCAATCAGTCTTGTACTGCTCGTGATCTCCTTCCCCTTCATGTATCTCGTCTATGGCACGTTCATTTGGACATATGTGAGTTCCATCAAATGCTTATATGATTTGAGTAGGCAACCTCTGAGACTCGCAGAGTTCTACGAAGATAATCACCTCGGAATGAAATCTCTCGGGTCATTGTCACTTTCTCTTGCGTTGGTCTACTTCGTAGGGCTGGGCCTCATTTTCTTTTCCTTCCTCTCCGTTCCACCTCCATTAGAATTTGCAGTGATCGTCATGATATTCGCAGGAGTCATCCTGTTCTTCCTACCGTTAATAACGATTCATAAAAAGATGCTTGAAAAGAAATGGGCAGAACGCGAAAAACTGAAGGGTCATTATACGCACGTGTCGAAATTCATCGATGAACCTTCAAGTAATGGTGACACGATTGAGATAAAACATTTGAGGTACATTCTTGCAGTTGACATTATCGATCGACAGGTGGCAGCTATTCCTGAGTGGCCGATTGATTCAAAATCTTTCACTCGCCTCTCCGCGATCATTTTCACCATTGTTGTAGGAATTGCCACACGAATTATGCTCAATTCCCTTGGAATGTGATATCGTGACTATAAACAGCTTCCATATCATAACAATTCGGTCTTGATTACTATGAAAAAACAGGAACGTAAGGGACCAGAGAACCCTACTTTCATTGAACGCGTAGCCAATCTCTTTCCAGGTCCTTTTTTCATCAAATCTCTCCTGTTTTGGACCGTGTTCGGGACCCCTGGGCTACTCTTCGGTCGTTACATAGACACCTTAAGTGTCGATAAAACACTCGCTATCTTTAACCAAGTGACCGCACAAGATGTGTTCATTTTTTCCTTAGCCAACTTTCTCATACCGCTGTATGCGTTCTATGGAACGCGATACATGCGGATCAAAATTGTCGACATCATCCCTAAGCTTGAACCTTTGAACAAGAACGGAGGGACAACACTGATGAAACTCTTCGATTCGGTATCCAAGTTTTGGCCAGCTCTGATACTTGCAGGGATATTCGGCGCTATATCCTTTATCTCATTGCCTGGTCAGACGTCTCATGCAGTCGGGTATATGAGCGTAGTCATCAAAGTCGTCGGATTTTGTTTTATCATGCTGTCCTATGGTACATTTGTATGGATGTACGCTAGTTCCATACGAGGTCTCTATCTATTAGGGAAAGAACGCCTGCGGTTCGTCTCCTATTATGAGGATCCTCACATGGGGATGAAACCCCTAGGGTCACTCTCCCTTTCATTCGCCTGGGTGTATTTCGTCGGCATCACACTCACCTTCTTTTCCGTGAATCCTTTGCCTCTACCGATACTTATGGTCGTACTCGTGCTGATCGTGCTCGGGATTATTCTCTTTTTCTATCCCGCGTACACGGTACATCAGAAAATGGCGCAGGAGAAAAATGCTGCTAAGAATGCCCTCCGATATCGTGTTTCACGAATCATGAAATCCTTGGACCATAGGAAAGAATCCACAGATGAGTTAGAGGACCTGTTCCTGTTTCAAACACTGGAACAAAAAGTCTCCAAGATTGCAGAATGGCCCTTCGACGCAAAAACCTTGAGTTGGTTCTCAGCGATTGTCATCACTGTGATTGGCACTGAAGTAACACGTCTTTTGCTTGGTGTAATTGGAATGTAATGATTGATTTTCCGGCCGTCCTTTTAGCATTACCTTTTTTATATTACGTAAGTTCTTTTCAAATCAAATCTGCATAAAAAAAATAGGAATTTATACTCGTTGGTGCTAAATCCCAAAAGAGACTCAAATAATCCTTCCCCCTATGATAAAAATTTATGTGGACACTATGATTTATCATAACCATAACTATTTAAGGAACATAAGTGTATAGTAATAATAAGAAGGAAATAGAAACTTGAGTTAACGTCCTCAAAATTTAGGATGGATTTAATTTTTTTATTTTTTTCTAAGAGTAAAACTAAAGTGAATTTAATATGAATCAAAATAGAAATAGAAGAAGACATAATACTGAAAATAAAAAACAGATAAAAGTAATTAGATGCAAAGCTTTGAATCGCCCAGTATTCGATCACGAGGTTTGCTCACTATATAGTATAAAAGTAATTTCTAATACTCAATCCAATTGTGAAAATTGTCAACATGCATTTTAATGTTTATTTTTAAATTGGTGAATTTAAATGAAAGGAATTGTTAATTGGTATAACGATAAAAAGAAGCAGGGATTAATCGAAGGACAGGATGGTGAAACCGTCATGGTTTTTGAAAAAGACATTCCGTTTTTAACATTACTTCATTCAGGTGATCCTGTAGAATATAGTGTAGAAAACACATCTGAAGGATTGAAAGCAACAAAAATAAAAGAAATACAAAAGTAAATCAATTATCCTAAGAAATCGTGTAAAATGTATTTTTGTTCTTTCGAATCAGTGTGAATGCGAAGACTCAAACCACAAAAATCTATGAAAGAAATATAGGTGGGGTTGATTTGATTTGGCAAAAAAGAATAAGCAAAATATAGAAGAAATTCTCAGTTGTCCTGAATGTGGCAGTGGTCATCTTAACAAGGATTATTCTCGGGCTGAATTAGTATGTTCTGGTTGTGGACTTGTCGTTGATGAGGATATCATTGATCATGGCCCAGAATGGCGTGCATTTGACAATGAACAACGGGAGAAACGATCTCGTACAGGATCTCCAATGACCTACACCGTCCATGATAAAGGTCTTAGTACGACCATAGGTTGGACAAACCGCGATGCATATGGAAAATCCATTCCAACAAAAAATCGGGCACAATTATATCGATTAAGGAAATGGCAGCGGCGGGTTCGCATCAGTGATTCAACAGAGCGAAACTTGGCTCTCGCGCTCTCAGGCCTCGACCGGCTCTCCTCAGGGATGGGGTTACCGAGAACCGTCCGAGAAACCGCGGCGGTAATCTATCGAAAAGCAGCATTAAAAAATCTTGTAAGAGGACGTAGTATCCAAGGAGTCACTGCGGCTTCTTTATACGCGGCATGTCGACAATGCCATGTACCACGAACACTCGATGAAATAAGCATGATTGCACAAATGTCGCGAAAGGAAATTGGCAGAAACTATCGTTATATCTCCCGTGAACTCGCATTAAAATTATTACCAACTGCTCCAAAAGATTATATCTCAAGATTCTGTAGTGAGTTAAAACTCAGCAGCACCGTCCAAGCAAAAACATTGGAGATACTAGGATATGCAACGAACCAAGAGCTCACTAGTGGGCGAGGTCCGACAGGGCTTGCTGCCGCATCGTTGTACATCTCATCAGTTCTTTGTAATGAGCACAGAACTCAACGGGAGGTTGCTGAGATCGCAGGTGTTACTGAAGTGACGATTCGAAACCGGTATAAAGAACTCGCTCAAAAACTTGACATTCATATCGTGATGTAAATGTGTTGCACTCGGTATTGTAACTGAAACCAATATCCCTCCGTTGAATAACTATATAAAGGAGGGGGGCTATATGATAGTAAAAGGACTGGAAATAAGAGTTTCTTAGTTTCGTTCATTCGAATAATCGAGATCTTTTTGTTTTTGTTCTTTTAAAGAGAAATCAGATATAATCTGAGGAAACTGTGAATAGCATGAAAGGAAATATAAAATGGTATGATATAAGAAAAGGATACGGATTCATCCAAGGTGATGATGGTAAAGATGTCTTCGTTCATCGGACCGCTTTCCCAACAGAAACATCTCTTAATGAAGGGGATGCTGTTGAATTCGAAGTTGAGACATCAGATCGAGGACCACACGCAAAAAACGTAAAAAAGTCATAAGATTCTTACCAACAAAACGAAAGATCTGTTCCTGGTTTTTTAAAATAAAACAAAAGAAAGACAATTTGTTAACGAAGGGTTTATATCAAGAGTGACATCAAAATTTTTATCAGACACCAGGTCGTTTTTTCATTTTGATGAAGTATAAAACGAGCAACGCGGGACCGAACACCCAGGCAGCATACAGGAATGTTCGTGCAAAACCAAGGCTGACTGCAAGAGTGCCTGTGACCATCCCTGCGCCATTCAACCCGACATTGGCAATACCCGTGAAAATTCCATATTGTGTGGCACCAATCCGCGGATTTGTGACATCCATGAATAATGCACAGGACACCGTCGAATGACCTCCCATAAAAAACCCTATCATCCCGTAGATGATAGACAGCCTCCACCATGAGTCAGCAGTGATAAGGGAAACGGTGCATATGATGTTAAAACCGATGAAGAGATACAAGGCTTTTTTCCTACCGATCTTATCGGTGAGTATTCCGCCAGCAAGAGAGCCTACGGCGAGAAACACCGGTAGGATCATGGCGATAAAACCAATCTGGACATCATCGAGGCCAAGCCCATCCCTCATGTAGATGGGGATGATGAAGGACATGATGCCTTCGTTCATAAACACAAGGGGAGAAAAAAGTGCGATGAGCAGGACCGTTTTTGCCTTGAACTCTTTTACGACGAGAGACGCTATTTTTTCTTTGGCCTTCCCCGTTATTGTTTCTTTGACGATGAACGGGAACAGAAGGATGAAGAGAATCATCAGGGCATTGATGAGGTAGACTGAATGGTATCCAAACTGGGAACCGATGACAGGAAACAATACAGCACCGATTGCCCACGCGGAGTATTGACCTGCGAACATCGACCCGTTGATTTTCCCGTGATCTTTCTCCGTTGACACATCGATAGCCCAGGCGTCGGCGGACACGTCGATGAAGCCGATGCCGACATGGCTGAGAAATAGTAGAAGCGTGAATGGAAGTAGGGAGATACTTGGGTCGACGAACGAGACAAGGAACATGCAAGAAACAGTCAGTGTCCCGCCAAAGATGATGAAGGTTTTCCGTCCGAATCTATTGAAATAATCGATGACAGGTCCCCAGATGAACTTGAGCATCCAGGGGATGTTAGCGATGCCGACGACAAGGGTTGTCATTGGTATCGATACTGCTTTTTCTCTGAGGAAAAGGGAG
>PDVH01000319.1_pt1 | contig 12231 bp, 10 predicted proteins | sample 1369781 | NCBI WGS metagenome assembly PDVH01 (sample SAMN07795378, study PRJNA414565) | Alkali sediment metagenome, whole genome shotgun sequencing project. | isolation source: glacial lake sediment | place: Bosnia and Herzegovina: Donje Bare Lake | collected 2016-06
AATAATTTTACTTGACAAATTATTTAATTAGATATATTTTAACTCAAAATATTATTTTTTAGATAATATTTTAGATTATTATTTACCTTTTAAAATATCAAATGAACCCATTTATGGGGCTTATAAAGGGTAGGCTTATATAAATAGTAAAATTTGTTATTGTTATGGATTGAAGCAAGAGTGGTCAATTCTATAAAAGTGTTGAAGAACTCATTTGATTTTCTCGGCATTTGAAAATAGTCAAGCATCTATAACTAATAGAGAGGTAATAGATGAATAAACGAAGTCTTGATTCTATTGATAATAAGATTATTCGTCTGCTTGATGAGGATGGTCGGATGCCAATCGGCGACATGGCAAAGCGCCTGCATATCACAGCACCAACCGTTCGTACAAGGATCAAAAATCTCGAAGAGGAGGGTTTACTGAAGGTAAGTGGACTGGTTGATCCAGACCGCCATCCCAAAATTACGACCGCCCTAGTAGCCATGAGCATACGTTCTCATGGAAAGATGGACCAGATACTGAAAAAGATAGCAGATCTGGGTAACGTTGCATGGGCGAGTGTAGTAACCGGACGCTACGATATTGTTGCGGAGGTTGTTTTTAAAGGTGGAACTGAAGAGTTATACCGGTTTACAACGGAAACCATTCTCAAGATGGCAAATGTCCTTCGGAGTGAAACGTTTGTCGTCATGAAGTCGAGAAAGAATTGGGTTCGTTTGCCTGAGGGTGGCAAGGACATTTAACTGTTCCAAGCCTCCTAAGAAGGTTAGTGGTTAAATTAAAAAAATCCCGGAGAGGGCAGACCGAATGGCCTCCTTAGACCAAGGGCGTTTCATTGAAATTGAATCGCTGGATGTATTCTTCACCAATTCCAAAATTTGACCGGTGAAGGCTTTTCCTCAGTTAGATTTTGACTCACTGATTATATTTCTCAGGGATCAATGGGGGGGAGGCATATTGGCATATTATGATTGATCGCATTGCTATCATCGGTGCGGGGAACGGCGGTAAAGCGGCAGCCGCAGATCTTACGCTTCAAGGTAAACGTGTTCATTTATTTGAATTCCCTGAATTCAAGATAAATCTTGAGAAAGTCTTGAGGGACAAAGCGCTGACCGCGACTGGTGTGGTGTCGGGCCGAGCGACGCTTGATCGAATAACCTGTGATTTGACAGAGGCATTGGATGGTGTGGATACAGTCATGGTTTGTACTCAGGCTCTGGCGCATGATCGGGTAGCCCGGGAACTTGCACTCTTTATACTGCCAGACTAACTCGTAATTCTCAATCCCGGCTCCACGGGTGGATCACTCCATTTTGCTCGAGTTTTTCAAGAGATGGGTTTAAAAAGACTACCAACTTTAGTTGAGACGTCAACTCTAACTTATGCATGCCGTGCTAAGGGTGCCAAAGTTGACATACTTGTTAAGGTTGCCCGTGTGCTTTACAGCACTCTGCCTGCTGTAGATCTAGATAGGATCGGTCCTGAGTTGGAAGGGCTTTACCCAGGTCTCGTCCGAGCCGCCAGCATTCTTGAGGTGGGCCTGAACAATGGTAATCCGGTCATTCACCCGGCTATCACGCTTCTTAACGCCGCACGCATTGAGAAGGAAGGAAACAAAATGTTCTTCTATCGGGATGGCGTTTCCCCAGCGGTTGCTCGGTTGATCCAGAAGGTAGACGAAGAGAGGATGGCTCTTCTCAAAGCCTTAGGTTATCCTGCTCAGTCTGAGCCGGTGACCTCCGTTCAGCAAGGGTATGCATCAAGCACGGACTACTATGAATGTTATGGAAAAGGGCTCGGGTATCGTGACTTGCCTAGTCCGGACTCATTGGATAATCGATATCTTCATGAGGATATTGGAATTAGCCTTGTGATGTTCTGCTCGCTAGGCAAGTTCCTCGGTGTTCCCACCCCAACGTGTGAACTAATCGTCCGCATGGGGGAAATCCTTTCAGGCAAAGACTACTTTGGCCAAAGTCTGAGAACGGTGGAAACACTCGGACTTAACGGTCTCGATTTAGACGGATTGAAGTCTTTCCTCCATACAGGCAATAAAGGATTGGGATGAACCTAATTTTTGATCACAAAATGAGATGAGTCGGCAATCTTTTCGAATACTTGTTTAAGTTCAATAAAAATATCTCGCTATTCTCGGTCAGCCTGGGGAGATATGACTCCATCCAATAAAGATCGACGGAAATTAGGGAATCGGCATGAAGACAGAGGATTATGTTTGGCTTGAAAATGAATATGGGGCTCACAACTACAATCCCCTTGATGTCGTTTTAACCAGGGGTAGAGGGGTCTGGGTATGGGATGTGGAGGGAAAACGATATCTGGACTGTCTCTCAGCTTACTCTGCTATAAACCAGGGACACTGCCATCCGAAGATTCTTGAAACCCTGATTGAACAGGCAGAACGCCTGACCCTGGTTTCACGGGCCTTTAGAAATGACCAATTAGGATTCTTCTACAAAGAGGTGTGTGAGCTGACCAATTCCCATATGGTTCTTCCAATGAACAGTGGTGCTGAGGCTGTCGAATCTGCTATCAAAGCGGTCAGGAAATGGGGTTATAAGGCTAAGGGGATTCCTGAGAATCAGGCTGAGATCATAGCCTGCGAGAATAATTTTCATGGTCGAACGATCACCATCGTAGGATTCAGTACGGAGCCTCAATACAGAAATGGTTACGGCCCCTTCACACCCGGTTTCAAAATAATTCCTTTTGATGACGCAAATGCGCTGGAAGAGGCGATTACACCTCATACAGTAGCCTTCCTTGTTGAGCCAATTCAAGGAGAAGCTGGAGTTATCGTTCCCAGATCAGGGTACCTGAAATCAGTCCGTGAGATTTGTAATCGAAATAATGTCGTGTTGATCCTTGATGAGATCCAGACAGGGTTGGGTAGAACAGGAAAATTCTTAGCGGAAGAACATGACGGCATTCAGTCCGATTTGACCCTGATTGGTAAAGCCCTGTCGGGAGGATTTATACCTATTTCTGCGGTCCTCTCCAATAAGGAAGTTCTCGGAGTCTTTCATCCAGGCGATCACGGAAGTACCTTTGGAGGAAATCCGTTGGCATGTGCCGTTGCCCGCACCGCCCTAAGGGTCATCAAAGAGGAGAAGATGTTAGAAAATGCGGCTATCATGGGAAGCTATGTCATGGAGAGGCTTTTAGAAATCGAAAGTCCTTATATTCGTGAGATTCGAGGAAGGGGTCTCATGATTGGTGTGGAGCTTTATCCTGAGGCAGGAGGAGCGCGGCATTTCTGCGAGAAACTGAAGGATCGAGGAATCCTCTGCAAAGAAACGCATCAGAATGTGATCCGGTTTGCACCCCCTTTGATCATTAAGAAGGAGGAAATCGACTGGGCCCTGGAGAGGATAGATACGGTATTGACCTAAAGCGAAGTCTTAATCAAAGTGCCGGATTAAAATCTGGAGGGCGGAGAGAACGATTTCTCGAGATGGTTTGAGCAATCAGGGGGTAGGTCCTGTCGTGGCATTTTCTCCGAAAGAAATTTCGAATTACGAAGACATGATAATCCATCGGAGACAGAGGTTTGATGAATAGTGCTAGGCTAAAATCGCAGATATGTGCCTTTCTTGATGAGATGAGCGATTTGATCATCGGATTAAGTCAGGAGATTCACAGCAACCCTGAGTTGAGTTTTCAGGAATACAACGCGGTAAAATCCATCTGTGAAAGAATGAAAAATGCCGGGTTCGAAATTGAGCAAAATATTGCCGGCTTGAAGACGGCATTTCGAGCAATCCACACAACTCAGTCAACGGGCCCAACCATAGCTTTCCTGGCTGAATATGATGCATTGCCCCAACTCGGGCATGCGTGCGGTCACAACATCATCGCCGGTATAGCTGTTGGGGCTGCTCTTGGGATGGCTAAACTGAAGGATCAACTCCCCGGCAAGTTGCAGCTCATTGGATGCCCCGCTGAGGAAAGCGGTGGAGGCAAGATCAAGATGCTCGAGAAAGGTGTATTCGAAGGAGTCGACATTGCTTTGATGGTCCACCCGGGCAACGAGAACGCAGGCACCTATAAAACCCTCACACTTGTTCCTCTGGAAATCACATTCTCGGGGAAATCTTCCCATGCATCCGTTGCCCCCGAACAGGGGGTAAATGCGCTGAGTGCAGTAATACAAACCTTCAACAGCGTTAATGCTTTGCGTGAGCATCTTCCCTCCTACGCCTCGGTTCATGGGATCATTACGAAGGGGGGCGAGAGGACAAATATGGTTCCAGATTTGGCCCAGTGCCGGTATTCCATTCGGGCCCCTGATGGGAAATTTCGGGACGAACTCGTGAAAAAGGTAAAGAACTGTGCGCGAGGAGCTGTTTTAGCAACGGGTTGTAAGGTTAGATTCGGGTATTTTGATTTAAATTACGAACCGATGAGAATTAACGCACCGCTGGAGAAAGCATTCTTAGATAACCTTGAGTGCCTTTGCCTCAAAGTGGAGAGAAAACCGAGGCAGGAAATGGGATCGACCGATGCAGCAAATGTGAGCCAGGTCGTTCCGTTGTTACACGGGCGTATTGCCATTGCCCCTGCCGAAACGAAAGCACACACGGAGGAATTTACCAAGGCAGCCTCTTCCGCGCAAGGAATGCGGGCCATGATCAACGCGGCAAAAGCCCTGGCTATGACTGCCGTTGACGTGTTCAGCTCGGAAAATTTGTTTAATCAGATAAAAGATCACTTCTTAATAGGGAAAGGAGGGGATAGCAGTTCGGAAGCGTAATACATTTAGATCTAGATGTGCAGGTATCGTTTGTAGCTGTTTTCAAGAAAATAATAAAGGAGGAAGATGATCATGGCCAAAGGTTGTGTGAAATTAGTATGTATCCTTGGTGTTTTTTTCTTGGTCTTTTCTCTACTTCCCGACCTCGCTGTGGCTGGCAGCGAGTCACCAAAGTACGGTGGGATTTTCAAAATGGCAACTCATCAAGATATCCCAACCCTCGACTGCATGACGACTTCAACGGATGTGGCTTATGAAGTAGGTGGGCATATCTTCGAGACCTTGGTGCAGTACATCACGGCTGACGGGAATATCGCACCGGAGTTGGCAGACAGCTGGACAGTATCGAAAGACAACTTGAAATTTACATTTAAAATCAGACAGGGCGTTAAATTTCACAATGGGGCAGAACTGACTTCCGAAGACGTGCTGGCATCCCTCGAGCGATGGCTTAAGCACGGAGCACGGGGTGGTATCGCAAGTCCTTATATCGATCGTCTTTCGACCCCCGACAAATACACATTTGAAATGTATCTGAAACAGCCCTACGCTCCATTGTTCTCATTGCTTGGCTTTGGAAATGGTGGGCCGGTGATTATCCCCGCCGCCATTGCCCGTAAGGCAGGTGCTGAAATGCTCAAGCCGGAAAATTATATTGGCACCGGCCCTTACAAGTTTGGAAAGTGGGTGCAGGGGGAGTATGTCAGGCTTGATCGGTGGAAGGGATATGTTCCTCGAAATGAACCGCCCAATGGTCGTGCAGGAAAGAAAATCGCTTATTTCGACCACGCGGAATTCCACATTGTCAAGGAAGCTGCGGCTCGGATAAATGGCGTCAGTTCCGGACAGTACCATTACGGCACAGGTGTACAGGCTGACCTGTACGGTTCATTGGTCAAAAATCCCAACGTTCGAGTGATCAAACTGGAGCCTGCCTACTGGTGTCAAATCTTCTTCAACACCAAAGAGGGACTATGTGCAAACCAGGGGCTGAGGCAGGCAATACTTGCAACGTTGAATATGGATGAAATCATGATCGCCGTTTTTGGGGACCTTGGTGATGTTCAGGGGTCCATTTTCCCCAAAAGCACGCCATGGTTCACGACCGCCGGCCTCGACAAGTACAATCAGGGCAATCCCAAACTTGGCATGGAACTGGCGAAAAAAGCGGGCTACAACGGCGGCAAGATTCGTATGCTTGTGGGAAACACGTGGCCCATGTATGATTTGAGCCAAGTCGTCGCTAAGCAGCTCAAAGACGCCGGATTCAACGTTGACTTGCAGATCTACGATTGGGCAGGCGTGGTTGCCAATCGGAAAGAACCGGACAAGTGGGAACTCTTTATCACATCAGCCAGTGCGGTCTATTACGATCCGGGCATAAGCTATTGGCTGAGTCCCACCATGCCGGGATGGTGGAACACACCAGAGAAGCTAGCCGTTCTGAAAGACTTTGTTTCAACAACCGACTATAAAGCTCGCCTTAACTCCTGGTCTCGATTCCAGGAACTTTTTTACACCCAAGTGCCCATAATCAAGTTCGGCGATTATTACGTACTTCATGTAGCGGCCACCGAAAACAAGATAAAGAATCTGGGTTCCAAGACCCATCCCATCCATACTTTCAATTACGCATGGAATCTCTGGCTGCCGTAGGCAAGATGCTCGATGGAGGCCTCCGAGAATCGTCTTGGGGCTTCCATCGAAAACCGGGGTCTTTCTTTGGGAAACAAAGGAAGCCGACCGGACCAAGAGGAGAACTAAAGCAAAAATGACCGACTTCGTTATCCGTCGATTCCTGCTGATAATTCCGATCATGCTGATGGCCGGTATCATATGCTTTCTGCTCATCCACTTTATCCCCGGAAATCCTGCCGAGCTGATGCTGGGGCCGGAAGCTGACCAAACCGTCATTGCAGCATTGACGAAGAAGATGGGATACGACCAACCCCTATACATCCAATTTTTCAAATGGCTGCGAATGCTTCTGCAGCTTGATTTCGGCATGTCGATCTATTCTCATCAACCTGTTATCTCCCTCATCGCCCACCGCGCGGAAGCCAGCATTCTCATCGCCTGCGGAGCGACCATCCTTTTTTCGATTTTCGGAATTTTGGTTGGAATTATTTCCGCGGTAAAACGCAACAGTTGGCTTGACCAGATTTCCATGACTCTGTCACTGGCCCTTGCCTCGATGCCCAGCTTTTGGATAGGTCTCAACCTTATGTTAATCTTTGCGGCAACGTTGCGCTGGCTGCCCAGTTCAGGATATCCAGGAGTCATTGAGAGCGGACATATCAGCAATCTTCGCTATCTCATCTTACCCTGTCTTACTATTGCCATCCCATCGACCGGCCTTATCGCCCGACTAACCAGATCTTTTTTCATCGATATTCTATCAATGGAATATATCAACACAGCAAGATCCAAGGGTCTCAAGGAGAGTGTGGTCCTCATAAAACATGCGCTCAGAAACGCTCTCATCCCGGTGGTTGCGGTTATTGGGTCCTATTTTGCGGAGATTGTTTCATTATCGGTGGTCATAGAGACTGTCTTTAACGTACCGGGCGTTGGTAGGCTTGTGGTGGAGTCCATTCTTCAAAGGGACTTATTGCAGGGCTTTATGTGTTCATCAACTTTCTTTGTGATATCATCTATGCGATTTTGGATCCCCGAATCCAATATGATTAGGAGGCAAGGATCTTGAGGAAATTCCTGAAACTCGCCCGAAGGAGACCGATTACCATTTTGGCGCTGGTTGTCTTGGCGGTCATGCTTTTCTTGACAATTCTCGGCCCGGTTACGGCCCCTTATGATCCCAACAAAATGCAGGCCAAGAATCGCCTGCAGCCACCCAATATGAAGAATTGGTTCGGTACGGATCATTTCGGGAGAGATCGCGCCTCACACTGGGCACATCGCTTTGCATACTGATCATCATCGCTTTCTTTGGAATTGCGATCGGCAGCATCTCAGGCTATTACCCCCCTGCGGGTGCGATTCTCATGCGTATCGTGGATGCCACGATGGCATTTCCAAGCATGCTTATTGCCCTCTTTTTAGCGTCTATTATGGGACCGGGATTCATGACGGTCATGATTGCCGTTGCCGCGGTTTACACCCCCAGGCTTGCAAGACTGGTCCACGGAATCACCTTGACAATCGCCACCAACACCTACGTTTCCGCAGCCAAAGCAGTAGGTGTCGGAGAGTTTCGCATCCTCACGCGGTATGTCATTTTGAATTCTTTGTCCCCGATCATTGTCCAATGTAGTTTTCAGCTGGCCCATATTATTTTGATACTGGCGATACTTGATTTCCTTGGGGTAGGTTTCCCTCCTGATGTGCCGTCTTGGGGAAACATGATTGCCACATCGCGCATTTACATAACGCGAGCTCCGTGGCTCTTGATCTTTCCTGGTGTGGCGATTTCACTGGCAGTGATCTCCATCAACATCGTTGGAGATACGCTGCGGGACGCGTTCGATCCTCATGCCCAGTAGCACATTCACCAGGCGTGATATTGTACAGGAAAAAGTAATTTCATATATGACGGAGCGATAGTGTACGATCTTGTCTTGAAAAATGGAAAAATAATTGATGGAACCGGTAACTGCTGGTTTTCCGGTGAGCTGGGAATACTTAATGGCAGGATCAAGAAAATTGGCACATTAGAAGAAGAATCAAAAAAGACTCTGGATATAAGCAACCATGTGGTTTGTCCCGGCTTTATTGACATACATTCACACTCCGATATTACATCCCTGATTGATCCCAGAAGTAGAAGCAAGGTCATGCAGGGTGTGACGACGGAGGTCATTGGCAACTGCGGACTCTCTCCTGCTCCAATGCGAACAGAAAGCTCACAGTATTTGAAAAGTCAGTTTTTCCCTCCCGAGTTCGAATGGAACTGGCTGCGTTTTAGCGATTTCATCGCCACTTATGAGAATAACCCAGCATCACTAAACATCGCATCACTGGTTGGGCATGGCACCTTAAGAATAGCCGTTATGGGTTCTGAGAACAGGAAACCCAAGAAGTCGGAAATCAATAAAATGAAAACACTTTTGAAGGATAGCCTGGATGCAGGGGCATTTGGTCTTTCCACAGGCTTGATTTATGCGCCTGCTTGTTACGCTGAAACAGAGGAAGTCATTGAGCTTGCCAAACTTCTGAATGAGGGCCAAAAATTATATGCAACCCATGTCCGGGGTGAGGGGGCAAATCTGGTCGATGCAGTAAAAGAAGGCTTGCGAATCGGCCGTGAAGCCGGAGTCCGGGTCCAAATTTCGCATCACAAGGCCGCTGGTCTCGATAATTGGGGAAAGGTAAACCGGACATTGGAGCTGATGGATAATGCCAGGAGAAGCGGAATAGATGTCACTTGTGATGTATATCCGTATTCCGCAAGTAGCACAGACCTTACCACCTGCCTGCCACCTTGGGTTAGAGAAGGTGGCACAGAGAAAATGTTGGAAAGAATAAAGGACGCAGGGACCCGAATCCAAATCAGAAAAGAAATGGAGAACAATAAAATGCAGGGGGTCTGGGCAAGTCCCGTCAAATCTATCGGGTGGGATCGAATTGTAATTGCGGCAGTTAATGCAGAGGAGAATATTGAAACGGAGGGAATGAACGTTAGGGATATTGCTGCGTCTAGAAAGAGAGATGTTTTTGATGTTTTTTTCGATTTCCTTGCAAAAGAAAATGGAAAGATAACCTGCATTTATCATGAGATGTGCGAGGAAGACGTCAGGACTGTGATGTGTCATCCAATAGCAATGATTGCCTCAGACGGCATGTCACTCTCCCCCATTGGCATTCTGGGAAAACATAAACCACATCCTAGAAACTACGGAACATTTCCGCGAGTCATCGCCAATTACGTGCGTGAAGAAAAGCTGTTTACACTTGAGCAGGCAATCCGGAAAATGACATCTTTTCCGGCTCAGAAACTTGGTCTGCGGGAAAGAGGTACGCTCACTGAGGGGTTCTGGGCCGATTTGGTGGTGTTTGAACCCTCGGTTATTCAGGATACCGCAACTTATGAAGAACCTGCACAATTTCCTTTAGGTATAAAGTACGTTATTGTTAACGGAGTGGTGGTCGTTTCAGAGGGACGGCATACCGACGCGACGCCGGGGAAACTTTTAAAGCACAGTTGAATGCCTTTCATTTGTTGGATTACATAATTATTTGGGAAGCACCTTTATGGAGATGAGCGGACATGCCACTTCTTGATGTCAGAAATCTTAAAACGTATTTCTATACTGAGGACGGCGTCGTTCGCGCCGTCGATGGAGTTACCTTCTCCATAGACCCAGAAAGAACCCTCGGCGTAGTCGGAGAGAGTGGCTGCGGCAAATCGGTCACCGCCAGGGCCATCATGCGTCTTATCCAGTCGCCCGGCAAGATTGAAGCCGGTGAGATTTTTCTCAACCATGACGGGAAAACCATTGATCTGACAAAGCTCACCCCTATGGGCAAAAAAATGCGCTCTATCCGGGGGAATAAAATCGCGATGATCTTCCAGGAACCGATGACCTCTCTGAATCCGGTGTATACAATTGGAAATCAGATTACAGAGACGATCATCCTTCACCAGGGGTTACGAAAGAGAGAAGCCCGGAAAAGAGCCATTGAAATGCTGACTGCCGTGGGGATTTCCTCTCCTGAACAGCGGGTTGACGAATATCCGCACCAACTCTCTGGCGGAATGCGTCAGCGTGCCATGATCGCCATGGCCCTTTCTTGCCATCCTTCTCTTCTAATTGCCGACGAACCGACTACGGCTCTCGACGTGACGATTCAGGCTCAGGTTCTGGATCTAATGAACGACCTCCGAAAGAAATTTGGAGCATCAATTTTGTTTATCACCCATGACCTTGGGGTCATTGCAAAAATGGCCGACCATGTGGTTGTCATGTATCTCGGAAAGATCGTCGAAAGCGCGCCTGTCAGAGACATCTTTAAGGACCCTAAGCACCCATATACCCATGGATTAATGGACTCCATACCTTCTCTAAAGATGTCGAGAAAAAAACGCCTGGTGCCCATTAAAGGCATTGTCCCAGATCCATTAGAGGCCCCACAGGGGTGTGGGTTTGAGCCGAGGTGTCCAAGTGCGATGGAGAAATGTAAGGCTCACATCCCACTGCTCAAGGAAGTAACCCCAAATCATTTAGTTGCTTGTTGGCTATATGAGTGATAAAGAGGTGATGAAATTTGTTTCATAACAACATTTTGCTGGAAGTAAAGAACCTGAAAAAATATTTTCCCGTACGCAAAGGGATTCTCAGGCGCGTGGTAGCCCATGTCAAGGCGGTCGATGGGATCGACATGTACATCAAAGAGGGTGAAACGCTCGGCCTAGTAGGGGAGAGTGGCTGTGGGAAAACGACCACTGGTTGGACGATTCTCCGCATGGTCAATCCAACTGCAGGGGATATCATCTTCCGAAGCAAAAAGCTGGCCGGCCCGGGCGAGGAGTACAAGGAAGTGGATGTGGGTTCTGCCTCCCGTAAACAGCTCAAGTCGCTCCGTCGAGATATGCAGATCATCTTCCAGGATCCGTATTCTTCGTTGAATCCGCGGATGACTGTAGGTGCGATTGTAGGAGAACCGCTCCTTGTGCATGGTACTGCCCAGGGTTCTGAGCTTGAAGACCGTGTCCGATATTTCTTGGATGCGGTTGGCCTCAAACCGGATCATATGAAACGTTTTCCACACGAGTTTTCAGGTGGACAGCGGCAGCGAATCATGATCGCCCGTGCTCTCGCTCCTAACCCTCAGCTGATAGTGGCCGACGAACCGGTTTCAGCCCTTGATGTTTCCATCCAAGCGCAGGTGTTGAACCTTCTTGAGGACTTGCAGAAAGAATTCGGTTTGACCTATCTGTTTATCGCCCATGACCTTTCCGTAGTTAGGTACATCAGCAACCGTGTGGCAGTTATGTACCTGGGAAAGATCGTTGAGCTTGCAGAAACCGACGAATTGTTCGCTAATCCGAAGCATCCCTATACGGAGGCTTTAATGTCAGCAGTTCCAGTACCTGACCCAGACTCTAATGCTGAGCGAATTCGTCTTGAGGGGGACGTTCCAAGTCCGGTAAACCCACCACCTGGCTGCAATTTCCATCCACGTTGTGGCTACGCTCAAGCGATTTGCAAGACCGATAATCCTGTTTACAGGGATGTGGGGAACAATCACTTCGTCACTTGTCACTTTACAGACTCACTTAAACTGCGGCCTCTCTGGACGGGATAGTGTCTGATTTAATGTGAGAATAAATCCAAAAAGTTCATTCCATGGAAATTAGGGAAAAAGGGGGTTAGCCCTTGACACGGGACAAAGGTGCCTCCGAGATGTAAAGGTTTGACGGTGTATTCCATTACAATTGAAAATCTTCGATCATAATAATAGCTCATCCTCAATCTTTACAGGTGTTATCC
>PDVH01000067.1_pt1 | contig 12200 bp, 9 predicted proteins | sample 1369781 | NCBI WGS metagenome assembly PDVH01 (sample SAMN07795378, study PRJNA414565) | Alkali sediment metagenome, whole genome shotgun sequencing project. | isolation source: glacial lake sediment | place: Bosnia and Herzegovina: Donje Bare Lake | collected 2016-06
TGCTGACAAGATAATCTAAAAGCGCGTTACATTCATGCTAACGCACCCTACATACTTTCCTAAAGTCAAAATTGCTGTTTGATCTTGGCGCTTAATTCCGCCAGGACATCGTGCCGGGTCAGATCATAATAGATAGGCGTGATGGAAATCATTTTATGGCGGAGAGCACAAGCATCGGAATTGAGCTCTTCCTGGTCGGAGAGTTCTGTCTCGCCAGCTAGCCAGTAATAGATATTATCCCTCGGATCCATCCTCTTCTCAAAATTTTCTATCAGGCGCGCCCTCCCCTGTTTTGCGACAACCACCCCTTTGATCTCTTCTTCGGGTACGGCTGGGATATTGACATTAAGGGCGATGTTCTTCATGGGATAGTCTTTCAGCATAAACGCCGCCATTTTACGGGCGAACCGAGCCGCAAATGAAAAATCGGCATCCTTGTGCGTATCGAGAGAGATCGCCACTGAGGGAACTCCCATAATGATCCCCTCCGTGGCCGCCGACACTGTCCCCGAATAAATCACATTGATCCCCACATTGGCGCCTAAATTGATCCCGGACACCACCAGGTCAACCGGTTTGTCCGATAATTCTCTGATCCCGATCTTGACACAGTCTGACGGCGTCCCCTTCACTGCGTATCCGATGAAACCACCTTCCTTCTTAGCACGCCTGACCATAAGAGGGCGAAAAAGTGTGATTGCATGGCCTACCGCACTCTGTTCAACCTCAGGCGCAACAACTAGACAATCAGCATCTTTGGAAAGTTCCTGATAAAGAGCGCTCAGGCCCCTTGCATATATACCGTCATCATTTGTAAGAAGAAATCTCACGATTAATACCAACTCATCTACAAAAAGAACTTTAACAACTTCTACTTTGTCATTTCGACTGATAAGATTACCACGTCGCTTACTCTTCGCGCTGCTCAGGGCTACGGCTCACCCTAGCATTGACCTCAGGGGTAGTTTTTCTATTTTACCTGTATAATTTGACCATCCTTTATCGTTAAAATAAAGATGTCTTTTTGTGCATCCCTCGTTTCCGAAAATGATATTTTCCCCGTCACGCCTCTATAATTCTTTAATCGCAGCAGGCTGTCCCTGAATTGCTCCCTTGTCTCTGCGTCATACTCTTTGATAGCTTTGACGATGATACCAGCCGCATCGTATGCAAGGGCCTCCATAACTTCCGGTTCACGGCTGTAGTTTGCATAAAAGATATCAATGAAGTCATTTGTCTCAGGATAAAAACTATTCAGACAAAAGCCGTCTGTAAAAACGGCTCCTTCAAGTTGATCACTACCCGTCTTCAAAAGATCAGGAGAATTCCAGACGCTTGTACCCAGCAGTTTAACTTCGCTAATAATATTATAGAATGCCAACTGGGGAACAATCATTCTTATGCTTCGGGGGGAATCGGGAATGAAAAGGGCATCAAAGTCAATATCCGGTTTGTCATCATCTTTAGTGCTCTTCTTTTCTTTCGCTTTTGAAGAGGTTACCTTTAGACCAATTATCTCTTTAATCTCATCACTAAAGTCTGTCTTTGTTTTATCGTAAGACTTGACTTGCCGCGTTTCTCCTCTCTGGCGCCGGACCTCTTCCCTGAAAAGCTTCACCATTTCACGACCGTAATTATCGTCCGGGTAAAGAACTGCAAATATTGTCAAGTCCATCTCTTCAATGGCGTACTTAACAAGTGCCTCGATCTGCATAGGATTGGTCATATAACTGCGGAAGACATAATCACCGATATCGGTAATCCCTTCCTTCTGAGTAAGGGTTATTATAGGAATTTTTAACTTCTGCGCCTCTCCGGCAGCCTCAAAAGCTTCAGTGCTGCTGAGGGGACCCAGTATGCAGAGAACCCCTTCCTGTGCCAGTTTGGTTACCGCTGCCTTTGCACCTTCCGGCTGGCTTTTTGAGTCTTCTATTATCAGTTTAATGGGAGTCTTCACTAAAGGATCGAATACACCTGAGGCTAGAACAATAGCGTCAAGAGCCCTTTTACCGGCAGACGCATATTGTCCCGTGAGAGGAAGGACACAACCTATCGTATTGCTGTCCACCGATTTCGCGGCCATTACCTGCTCACCTGCCTCAACGTTAGATACAATTCCAGCACCTGATGCCGTCATAATCAGGACTAAGTAAACAATCAGCAATTTTTTCATATAAAGCATATAATCACCATTACTTTGAAAACCTTGCATAAAGGGTCATTCACAGTGAATCACGGAATATGAGCCACGCTGAACCCTTGATAAAGTTCTCAATATTATTTTGGCCCAATGTATTCTATACGAAATGAGGCTGTCCGTCGATAAAAAAATGCCCGGGTGTCCATTATAATGAATCCCGGGCATATAAAGTTATCAGTTAATTACTTCTTCACTTCTTCGAAGTCGGCGTCAACAACATCATCATCCTTCTTGCCGGCACCCTGCTGTTCTGCTGATGGGCCGGTGTGTGCTCCAGCTCCAGCGCCTGCACCTGCTCCCGCCTGTGAAGTCGAAGCTTTTGCATACATGGCTTCCGCAATTTTGTGCGACGCGTTGGTCAGCTCTTCCTGGGCGCTCTTAATGGCATTGATGTCATCGCCTTCGATAGTCTTCCTTACTTTCGCTATAGCATCTTCAATCCGCGTTTTTTCCGAAGGATCTATCTTATCTCCAAACTCCTTGATATTCTTCTCCACGCTGTAAGCCATTGAATCTGCCTGATTTCTGGTCTCTATAAGTTCCTTCTTTTTCTTATCTTCCTCTGCGTGGGATTCCGCTTCCCTGACCAGCTTCTGTATTTCCGCTTCCGTCAAACCGCTCGATGCGGTAATCTTGATGCTCTGCTCTTTCCCTGTTCCCAGGTCTTTCGCGGCGACATGGACAATTCCATTAGCATCAATATCAAAAGTTACCTCGATTTGCGGCATACCACGCGGTGCGGGTGGTATGCCCACCAGTTCAAATCTGCCCAGAGTCCTGTTGTCCGGCGCCATGGATCTTTCACCCTGAAGAACATGAATACTCACAGCAGGCTGATTGTCTGCAGCCGTCGAAAATATCTGGCTCTTCCTGGTGGGAATGGTCGTGTTTTTCTCAATGAGCTTTGTCATTACACCACCAAGTGTCTCTATTCCAAGCGACAGCGGTGTCACATCCAGTAGGAGGACATCCTTTACATCACCGGCCAGAACACCTGCCTGGATAGCGGCGCCAATGGCGACTACTTCATCGGGATTAACCCCCTTGTGGGGTTCCTTTCCGAACAGCTCTTTCACCTTTTGCTGAACACGGGGCATACGCGTCATACCGCCTACCAGGATTACCTCATCGATATCCTTCGGTGTCAGGTTTGCGTCTTCGACCAGGGATTCCAGCTTGGCTCTCGACAATTTCATGGTCAGATGTTTAGGCCCTGATGCGTCAGCGGTTATGAAGGGAAGGTTTATGTCTGTTTCCAGAACGGTGGAAAGTTCCATCTTTGCCTTCTCTGCCGCTTCCTTGATCCTCTGGAGGGCCATCCTGTCATTTCTTAGATCTATCCCGTAATCATTCTTGAATTCCGTAGCAACAAAATCAATCAGCCGCTGGTCAAAGTCTTCACCACCTAAATGGGTATCTCCGTTCGTTGACTTGACTTCAAAAACACCTTCTCCCAACTCGAGGATGGATATATCAAACGTTCCGCCCCCAAGATCAAATACGGCAATCTTTTCATCTTTTTTCTTATCGAGACCGTAGGCAAGGGCTGCCGCCGTCGGTTCATTGATGATTCTAAGTACGTTCAATCCGGCAACTCTTCCCGCATCTTTCGTAGCCTGCCTCTGAGAATCATTGAAGTACGCAGGCGTCGTAATAACCGCATCGGTTATTTTCTCTCCTAGGTAATCCTCCGCCGTCTGTTTCATCTTCATAAGAATAAAAGCTGATATTTCCGCCGGACTATAATTCCGGCCCTTTATGGTTACCTGGCCATCACCATTAGGCGCCTCCGTGATCCTATAAGGACATATTTTCTTATCGTACTGAACCTCTTTGGAGGAGAACTTCCTCCCGATGAGCCTCTTTATCGCATATACGGTGTTTTCAGGGTTGGTTACAGCCTGCCGCTTGGCAACCTGACCGACCAGCCTCTCTCCGCTGTCCGTAAATGCCACCATGGAAGGTGTGGTTCTGCTCCCTTCCTGATTTGCTATAACAACGGGATCTCCTCCCTCCATAATAGCGACGCATGAATTCGTCGTCCCTAAATCAATCCCTATAATTTTCCCCATTTTTAATAATCCTCCTTAATATCTAATCTCCCGTTTTTTTCTTTGCTATCCTCTGCCTTAGCTCCCTTACTGACGGACACTTTGGCCGGTCTCAATAACCTCTCATGTAAAAGATATCCTTTTTCCAGCTCCTCGACGACATGATCCTTCTCATGGGCGCCATTATCGACTTGAAGTACAGCTTCATGGATATGAGGGTCAAATGCTTTGTTAACACATTCGATTTGTCGTACACCATGTTTCCCCAGGCAGTCCTGGAGTTGGCCCTGGAGCAGTTTCAACCCCTTCTTAAACGAATCGGAATAGCCATAGTTATCGGCATGCTGTAATGCCCTATCCATGCTGTCAACCAGCGGCAGGATATCCTTGATCAGATTTTCATTCCCATATTTTATGGAATCAGCCTTCTCTCTGGCTGCACGCTTTCTATAATTTTCAAGCTCCGCAACCGCACGAACATATTTGTCATAATTTTCGGCTGCTTCTCGTTCTTTTTCCTGTAGTTTTAACATTATATCGTCATTACCTAGGGTCTTTTGTTCTTCCCCGTTTCCTTTCTGAATATCTTCTGTATCTTTTATATTTACTTTTTTTGATATCTTACCCATGTCGTGTTATCCTAATTTGTTAATCTTCTTATACCTGACTTCGGCATCATGTCTTTATTTTGCATCCGGTCTCTGAAACAGCTTAAAGTCTATCATCTCACAGATTACGTGCCCCACAGTAATGTGGACCTCCTGTATGCGAGGTGTACTGCTGGAAGAAACATTGAGGGAATAATCCACCATCTTCGCTATATTGCCTCCGTCTTTTCCTGTCATACCGATTGTGACCATACCGATCTTCTTCGCAACTTCCAGGGCCTTTATAACATTAGGAGAGGAACCGCTGGTGCTTATACCCCAGGCCACGTCGCCCGCCTGACCTATCGCCCTGATCTGCTTGCTGAATATTTCAGAAAAATCATAATCATTTCCTATACTTGTAATCACAGAAGTATCGGTACTCAAAGCAATTGCCGGAAGCGGCGGCCGTTCTATAACAAAACGGTTCACGAATTCTGCTGCAAGATGCTGGGCATCTGCGGCTGACCCACCGTTTCCAAAAAGCAGTATTTTATTTCCCGCTTTTAAAGCTGCGGTGATTACTTCGACAACATTGACAATGACCTCAAGATTTTCACCGACGAAGGATTCTTTAAGATGACTGCTCTCTCTGAATATCTTTACAATATGATCTTCCATATCACCGTAAACTGCCTCACTTCTTTGGGAAAAGCAAATTTACGTGTAATATATTTATCGACCCTCCCTATGTCAAGGGTAGGGCATGGATTTGATGATTAATTTAGGGTTCAGGGGGCGGGGGTCAGGGGTCTAAGCCTAAAGTCCTCAAATGATGCTCTCATACCGTTTTCTGTCTCTTATTTCGGCAAGTTTACCTTTATTCCAGCCTGATATCCTGCTAAAATACTGGGTAATCCTCGCTATTCCGTCCACTTCTTCGGACCCGCAGAATTCACATTTATCTCTAAGGGCCCTGGATGTTTCGCCACAGACTTTACAAGTTGTAAATTCCGGTGAAAAAACAATCTGTTCGTTACTAGTATCTCTAAACACATTTTTGATAAATTCAGCAAGTTTTTCCTTTGGCGGCGGCACATCCCCGAGCCACACATGGGTGACAGCCCCTCCCCTGATAAAGGGATGAAAACGACCTTCCTGCCTTATACGCTCCATTAGATTGACAGCTGCAGAAGCACTGAAGTGTGTTGAATTCGTATAATAAATCTCTCCTCTTGACAGATCACCTTTCACAAAATGGCCTGCCTTCGGAGAAAAATATTTGAGATCCAGCCGCGCAAAACGATAAGCAGTCGTCTCCGCAGGTGTTTGTTCCAGAATGAAGTGCAGGCCATATCTTTGACTGAGCTTCCCGGCTTCATCCCTCATGTGGCTAATTACCTTCAAACCAAACGTTAGCGCTTCTTCCGATTCATGTAATTGACTACCCTTATGCATATGGACTAGCTCGTTGAGACCAATAATCCCCATAAGGTAACACGCACGATCCATCCTCAGATAAGGTAAGTCGTCTCTTTTCATGGCAAGCACGGCAAGAGGGCCCTCATCGCCATAAGAAAGGAGCTTCTCAATAAAATCCCTCTTCTGGACATGAGCTTTTGCCATTAGCTCCATGCGCTCTGAAATTATGGAAAACAATGTACTGTCCTCACCTTCAGCCCTGTAGCCCAGCCTCGGGAGGTTCAGTGTCACATTCTGAATGGCCGACCATCTCATTTTCCAGGGTGTTTTTGCTTCCTCAAAAAGATTTTCCTCTCTCATAGCAGTTGAAAAACCACACCCGCAAGCCTTGACAACCCCCTGACGATCGAAGAGGAAACAGGTATTTCCCTTTTCACCGGCGACCTCGCAGATGTGATTGAGAAAGTCTTCATACCCCGGTGACTGGAAAAACCCTTCCGTAATATGAACAAGCGGCCTGGGGAATATAAACGGCTTCCCCGTACCGTCCCCCTTCTTAAAAACCTCGAAAATAGCCCAAGCAAACCTCCTGGCATCGGTAATAAAATCCTCGTAGTTACTGCCAGCGAATTCACCTCCCGGGCTTATAACGGGTACATCTCGAAGATGTTCGGGAACATCCCAGTAGAGATGGATATCGGTAAACATCGCCTGGCCCCCTCGCGAAGATGTTAACTGGGAAAATTCATAGATGAGCATCTGGGCGAATTGCCTTATTTCCTTATCATTCATCTTTGACAGATAGGGTGCGAAGGAAAAATTAACAGCGTCCCAGCTGATGACACCGGCAAAATGCCCCTGAAGAATGGCGCCGAACCGCACCATATGGGCCAGTAGCACTTCTGCATGCTTGGCCGGTTTTGCAACCGTCAGCGAATGAGGCAGATTCAAACCGAACTTTTTAATATACTCAAGGGACTGCCAGGAACTGTAAGGTCTGTCTATATAACCCAGGCTGTGAAGATGCATATCCCCCATAACATGCGCATCCCCCACGTCCTGGGAAAAGACTTCATAGAGCGAGTATTCCTTTTTTATCCCTTCCGCAAGGATGAGATTTGTACCTTCCGGACCGTGTGGCACATTGGCGTTCTCTTTATTCTGGTGAAGGATTAATTCCCTTACATCATAAATGGGAAATCCAAGCAGGGCGTGCATCTTCCTCGCCTGTTCAAGACCTCTCTCTATGAGTTTCGCATCCACCAGTTCCCTGATTAAGGGGGTTGTGAGCAGGCTGATCCCGGATGATATGATCTGCTTTTCGACCTCCCTACTGATTATTTCCGCCGTATCGATATCGATGTTTGTCTCACGGATCAGGGCATCAACAATTCTCTGCCGGTTCCATCTGGTAATATCCTCACCGGACGTTTTCACAAACAGGGTAATATCTGTGGTCTCTTCATTTGCCATCTGCAATTACCTTATAATCGTCATTTATATGTCTCACCATTTCATGGCGAATGGTTTACAATATTCTCTCACAAAGATCAAATCCAGTTTTACAAATAGCTATCACCTGTCGAACCCCAGACTACCTATGGGTTGCCTCTGTGCAGTCATAAAGCGGAAAGGAAAAACAAGATTTTGTGGAGAAGGTATACCTAAATAATTTTAAAAATGATTATCAACCCCTTAAAGCCGAGGGATACTTCTCAATCGAAGCTAACCAATGGCTGCCTGTAAAAATATTTTGTTGCCAATGGACGATTAATAGCTGAACTCTGACTTCAATTGTAGTACAGATAATAAAGGCAAATAAATAATCTGTGGTCTTTGATTTTGGATGTTGGTGATCTACTTTTCCCTGTAACTTTACAAACGCGCACATGGAGGGCTTATGAAAAAGTTATTACACCGATGTGGATATCTACGCGGTCGCAAGTGTCAACTTGTACGCTGGATCCTATGCATGGCATTGCTGTTTCTCTTTGCGGCAACGACACATGCGGATATGCCTAAGAGCATCGATGAATGCGCGAAAATTGAGGACGGCGCGAAACGACTGAAATGTTACGACGAGCTGGCCGGGCGCAAGGAAGCCCCAAGCACACCAACGAGTACAGCCGCTTCTGAAACAAGGTCAGTCTCGCAAACCCAAGTTTCATATCTGGAACGGCTATGGGAACTGGACAAAGAGTCCCGGAAAGGTAAATTTGCCATATCACCTCACCGGTCGAACTACATCCTTCCAATCACATATGTCGAGTCGCCGAACGAGCAGGCCGTAAAAAAGGCTAATCCTGATAAAGAACTTAAAAACCCGGAAGTGGCCTATCAGATCAGCTTCAAGTCGAAGATTTGGCAGGACATCTTCGGACAAAATATGGATCTATGGGTTGCTTACACGCAGAGATCATTCTGGCAATTTTACAATTATAAAGATTCTTCACCTTTTCGCGAGACCAACTATGAACCGGAGGTTCTTCTGAACTTCCGCACGGACTATGATCTGCTCTGGCTGAAGAACCGTTTCATCAACGTGGGCATCAACCACCAGTCCAACGGCCAATCAGATCCCTTGTCGAGAAGCTGGAACCGCGCCGTAGCAAATTTCGGGTTTGAAAGAGGCAACCTCGCCCTGATCCTGAAAACATGGTACAGGTTTCCGGAGAGTGCAGAAAATGACGATAATTCAGACATCGAGAACTATCTTGGATACGGTGAACTTTGGGCATATTATTTTTGGAAGGGTAACAGATTCGGCGTAATGGCTCGAAACAATTTAAACTTCAGCACTAATCGTGGCGCCATACAACTTGAATGGAGCTTCCCGCTCTTGGAGCGAATGAGTGGATACATTCAGTACTTTAATGGCTACGGCGAGAGCATGCTCGATTACAACCACAACATCAACCGCATCGGTATCGGTTTTGTCATTAGAGACTGGGAATGAACACGATTTTTTTCTCACGAGGCTTGAATGGTTTTAAAAAAGCGGGTTGATAAAGATCTGCGTTCCTCTTTTAGCGGACATGAAAGTAAACGCTACATCTCATATCAATGTGAAGCTCCTCGCCCACAGGGCGGGGTTTGCGGGATGTGCTCCCGGTCAATAACAGTTAAATATTTGTCCTTACCGTTCCCTCCAGGGCGCTGAGCATTTTATCAGCAGCCTCAGATATCTCTGCATCATGATCGTGGGAAAGAGAAAAAACCCTCAGATGGACAATCCGCGCCGGTATAAATCTGTAAATGTCCTTCAACGGCTCCGGAGATGTCATGCCCGTGGCAGGGTTGAAGATATTAACCCTCTTTTCCGTCTCCGCCATGGGATTAATGGGCCGTGGATCCTGGGTTGCCAGATCAACACGGAAAGAAATATCTCTTAATTTTTTCGGAAGAAATTCCCTCAGCTGTCTTTCATAATCACCCGCATGGGCAAACCTGGTTCCTCTTTGAATCTGGTCTATGGAAATCTCCGTCGAATAAGACATCTTCCATTTTACCTCTCTGCCATAGAGCTTAGCCCATTCCTGACCAAGTTTCCGTTTCTTTGAATCGCTGTCGCCGGGCCAGTTTCGGACCTTGCTGTATAAATGCCATTCATCACACTGGAGGTAATCATCAAGGGCCTGCGATGGATTCCAGGGAAATATTACACGCATTGTGTCCCTGAATATCTCCTGCAGGTGAAGATCCAACGCCCTTGTTGTTCTGTGAAAATAAACATTGGTGTAGAGGTTCAGCCTTGCATTCAAAAACCGACTAAGGGCTGAAATGCCTGCTTGATGCAGGGTAAGACCATCTTTTGTAAAAAAGGTATAAAAACGTAGTCTTGTAATGTCCACGATATCGAGAGAGAATCCCGTCATGTAAGCATCCCTCTGAACATAGTCAAGATTATCCACTGTATAGATACCGGAAAAAAGTTGTCTTAATAATTGCAACCATCCCGGTAGCTTGATGTCATTACCCGCCGGCATTTTAATGAGCATGGCAACGTGAATCGGATCGAGGCATTCTCCATCGGCAAAGGGACCTGTAGGGCTCCTCCTGATCTGACGGATGATCTTCCCCAGCCTTTTCGTGATAATCAGTTTCCCTATGTCCTCATGGGTTATCTTGTATTCGTCAAGAAAGTTGTCATCAAAGAAATGCCCGTACGGACCATGCCCCACATCGTGAAGGAGTCCCGCTACCCGGAGGAGTTCCTCAACATAGTTTAATGAAGGGACATCTTTGCAAATCTCTTTTAGACTTGGATAAAGATACCTGCCGAACTCGCCAGCAACATGCATTGTTCCAAGGGAATGTTGAAAGCGGCTGTGCTCGGCGGCCGGGTAAACCCAGCGGGCAGACTGAAGCTGATAAATCCGACGCAGTCTTTGAACCCAAGGAGAATCGATCAGGTCTTTTTCCGTTCTCTCGTCCTGGAATTCAGGCGTGGGAACCGTGAAAGAGGCATACTGGTATATAGGATCGGCAATCAGCGCCTTTCCTTGATATACCTTTGCGTATTCCATGTCCTTCTGTTTCATGCGCAAGGTTTACAATATTCTCCCGCAAATATCAAATCCTAATCCAGTTTTATCCTTGACATCTAATTTGCGATTGCCTAACATGCCCCGTGTTAAAAGTGCTTGCTGTTTCCTCTCAATAGAAGTGGATTATGTAAGAGGATAAAGAAGTACATAAGTTGAAATAAAACAAAAATTGAGGATGGCACATATGGGAACCGACAATATTATATTTCTGGAAGTAATTGAATGGTTCGATGAGTCGGGGAAGGAACTGGTCCACAGAATTCCGGAAAAGGGATCCGGAGAAATTAAATATGGCGCCCAGATGACTGTCCGCGAAAGTCAGGCCGTTGTCTTTTTTTACAACGGCAGGGCCTATGACGCCTTCGGTCCGGGCAGGCACACACTGAAAACAGCTAACATTCCCATATTAACAAAAGTACTCAGCCTGCCGTGGGGGATGACCAGCCCGCTTCGGGCAGAAGTGTATTTCGTCAATATGAAAGTCTTCCCCAACCTGAAATGGGGAACACGAGATCCCGTCGCCTTCAGGGATTCAGAACTGGGACTAATCCGTCTCCGGGCCTTCGGGGTTTTCAACATCCAGGTTCTTCAGCCCGTTCTTCTCGTAAACAGCCTCGTGGGAACCCAGGGAGTTTTTACTGCCGACGCCATTGAAGAATACCTCAATCGTGTGATCGTTTCCCGTTTTAACGACTTCATGGGGAACCATATCGATACGATTTTTAACCTCCCTGCCAGGTACGATGAGCTTGCGGAAGGCCTGAAAAAGGCCCTGGAAGAAGATTTTAGCCACTTTGGTCTCGGTCTGTCACAGTTATACATCAACTCGATCACACCACCGCCGGAAGTCCAGCAGGCTATTGATGATAAGAGCCGCCTCGGGGTTTTTGACGATCTCAACAAACTTCTAAAGATGAAGGCAGCCATGGCCATGGAAGCAGCATCCCAGTCCCAGGGCCAGGCGGGGGCCGGACTCGGCATGGGTATGGGATTTATGATGCCGGCTATGTTCGCTGAGGCGTTTAAAAGCTCACCAACCCAGCAGAATGCGACGCCGGAGACCTCAAGCTGCCCGGACTGCCAGCAAACTGTCCCCAAAGAAGCCAAATTCTGCCCTTACTGCGGGCACCAGATAGTTGTTTTTCAAAAATGTTCACAATTGTTGAACAAACACCTCAGTCCCTCAAATGCCCGAAATGCGGTAGTGAAAATCTGCCAAAATCTATCTTCTGTAATAAGTGTGGTGAACGAATATAACTGGAAAATTGAACATGACTGCCCCCAGTGCGGGGCGCCTGTAACTCTCGATGAGGCAGATCGCATCCTTCTCTGTCCTTATTGCCGCACAAAGCTCTACCTCTTAACTGATGACCACTTCAGGTATTACATACCG
>PDVH01000320.1_pt1 | contig 12175 bp, 21 predicted proteins | sample 1369781 | NCBI WGS metagenome assembly PDVH01 (sample SAMN07795378, study PRJNA414565) | Alkali sediment metagenome, whole genome shotgun sequencing project. | isolation source: glacial lake sediment | place: Bosnia and Herzegovina: Donje Bare Lake | collected 2016-06
AATCAGATCAAGATCCATTTGGGATAATACCCAAAGCATCCAGCGTGAATTTTTGCACGTTTCCCATGCCTGCTCCAAAGACTTGTTTCCAACCCATTCCAATGAGTCTTTACAAGCCTCAAGTTTTTCTAACTGATCCCTGAATTTCATTTTTATCCCCTTCCCTTTCTTATCCCCATGCCTTACCTACTACTAGGCGCAGACCCACAAGTATGGTTAAGCTACTAGTTTATTGAAAGCTGCCCTGACTTGATATACAGTAAAGTATTTCCGAAGGATATCGCATTGATTCTTTCTTTCTTTTTCATATTTAGCATCAACAGCATGATAAGTAGCATAGTTAGCAATAGCATAGTCAGCAGTAGCATTGGCATCTAATTTATCACGACGAGCAGCATAACGAGCAAGAGCACCAGCAGCACAATTGATATAAGAAGCACCGCTATCATTACAAACAGCACCAGCAGCAGCATATAATTCATCTTTAGAGACGCGGCGACGCGCCGCATCAATGGCATCAAGACATGCTTGTTCTTGTTCTGGTTCTTGTTCTGGTGCTAAATCTAAATCTAATACATGCTCAACCATTTCACAAAGAGGATCAATCAAATCCAAATCTGTTTGGGATAATACCCAAATCATCCATTGTGATTTTTCGCAAGTTTTCCATGCCTCTTCAATTGTCTTATCTCCAACCCATTCTAATGATTTTCTACAAGCACCCATGTTTTTTAACTGATCCCTGAAAGTCATTTTTATCCCCTTCCCTTTCTTATCACCATGCCTTTCCTAGTATAAGGCGCAGACCCACAAATATAGTTATCCAATAAGTATTTTCTTTAACATATGCCAAATATATCCAATAATTGTATTTTCATACATTTCCTTAACATGTCGTACTTGTATTAAAGAATTTTGTTCAGAATACGTATAAGAAAATGAATCATTACCATTAAAATAAAAATTTCCAGTAATTTTTAAATTATCACGTTCTATTCCATTTCCTAAATTTTTTATATTATAAACCATAAAATTGTTTTTACAAAAAGCCATTTCAACAATTTGGTTTTTATTTTCTACCCATCCCTGAAAATTTGATGACATTTTTTTATCTCCTTTATTTACTTTTTATTTCACCGTACCTTGGACATACTACATGGATTATTTTTTAATTTTACCACGATTCGATCATGTTTTTTATTTGTATCATACTACAATTGGCACATGGAGAATAATTATTTTTCATCCATTTAATCATCTGTATTTTTGCAAGACTATTGCTATTTTGTCCACGAATTTTGTAATAATGGACTAAATTTTTCCATAACAATTTAGCTTCAAAATCAGTATCTTTTATGTTTAGGTCTAAAATATCTAATTGGGACATTCTTTGTTTTGCTTGTTCTAAACTATCCTTTAGCTCTTTATTAGTACTAATAACTGAAAAATTAATTCCAATTGTATCTTTTGCGTAATTGGTCAATAATGTTATTGTTTCAGCCATTTCTTGTTTATCAAAAAATGAAAGTAGCGCAGTTATCTTTAAAATTGTACCAAAAATGTTTCCGAACATGTTTTTCTCCCTTTCTTATCCCCATTCCTTACCTAATAGTAGGCGCAGACCCACAAGTATGAATAGCATATTTTAGTGCAATGGATTAAAAGGTTACGGGGGAGGAAAGATTAATCTTTCCTCCCCCTGGCCCACGAATGGTTAAGCTAGTGGTTGTTTATTTAATGCTTCTCGGACTTGATCTATGGTAAAATATTTCCGAAGGATATCGCATTGCTTCTTTTTCTCTTCCATTAAATTACCACTAGCATAAGCAGCATAAGAAGCAGCAGAAGAAACATAACTAACATAATACTTAAAATAACAATTATAATCAGCAGAATAAGCAGCCGCAGCAGCAGCAGCATAGGCAGCAGCATAAGCAGCAGCAAAAGAAGCAGGATAAGCAGTATCAACAGAAACAGCAACAGCATTCCAAGCAGCATCAGCAGCATTAGCATCAGCTTTAATAGAAGCATAAGCAGTATCTAACTCATCTTTATCAGCGCGTTTTCGAGCCGCGTTAATGGCCCAGATACAAACCAATTGATGCTCTTCTGGTACTAAATGCAATACTCTTTCTGCTATATCACAAACTGGATCAATCAAATTAAAATGAGTCTTAGCTAAGAGACAAAGCATCCAGCGTGAATTTTCACACGTTTCCCATGCCTGCTCCAAAGTTTTATTTCCAACCCACTCCAAGAAACCGGAGCAAGCATTGAGTTGTTTTAACTTATCCCTAAATGTCATATTTTTGTTTCCAACCAATTTCAAGGATTTAAAACAAGCCATTATTGAATCTAACTGATCCCGGAATTTCATTTTTATCCCCTTCCCTTTCTTATCCCCATGCCTTCCCTACTAGGCGCAGACCCACTAAAATAGTTAAGCTACTAGTTTATTAAATGCTTCCCGTACTTGATATATAGTAAAATATTCCCGAAGGATATCGCATTGCTTATTTTCTTCTTCCTTTTCAGCAGCAGCAGCATCAGCAGCAGTAGCACACATAGAAACAACAAAAGCAGCACCAGAAGAGGCACAAAGAGAAACAGTACGGGCAGCACCATAATATTCAGCAGCATAAGCAGCAGCAGCAACAGGAAAATTAAGATTATAAGAAACAGCATAAGCAGCATCAGTAGCAGCAGCTTTGGCAGCATCTAATTCATCTTTACTAGCGCGTCTGCGAGCCGCGCTAATGGCCCAGATACAAGCCAATTGACACTTTTCTGGTACTAAATCCAATACTCTCTCAGCCATATCACAAAGAGGATCTACAAGATCAAGATCTGTCTTGGTTAAAAACCAAAGCATCCATTGTGGATTTTTACACGTTTTCCATGCCTCTTCAAAAGACTTATTTCCTACCCATTCCAATGATTCTGAACAAGCATATAGTTTTTCCAATTGATCCCTGAATGACATTTTTATCCCCTTTCTTTGATCCCCATGCCCTTCCTAGTACTAGGCGCGGACCCAATAGGATAGTTGCACTACTAGTTTATTAAAGGCTTCACTGACTTGATCTATTGTAAAATACTTCCGAAGGATATCGCATTGCTTATTTTTTTCGTCATTTTTATCAGCAGAAGCAGAAGAAGTACAAAGAGAAACAGTATTGGCAGCACCATAATATTCAGCAGCATAAGCAGCCGCAGCAGCAGGAAGGTTAATAGCACCATAACCAAAAGAAGCAGCATAAGCAGCATTAACAGCAGCAGTTAATTCATCTTTGGAAGCGCGTCTACGAGCCGCGCTAATGGCCCAGATACAGGCTAGTTTCCTATCTTCTGGAACTAAATGCAATACTTCTTCTGCCATGTCACAAATTGGATCTATAAGATCCAAATTTGTTTTGGTTAAAACCCAAAGCATCCAGTCTGGATTTTTACACGTTTTCCATGCCTCTTCCAAAGACTTGTTTCCAACCCATTTCAATGCTTCTGAACAAGCATATAGTTCTTCCAATTGATCCCTGAAAGCCATTTTATCCCCTTTCTTATCCCCATGACTTACCTGATAGTAGGCGCGAACCCACAAAAATAGGTAGGTATGTTTTTAGTGCAAGGGATAAATAGTTGCTATTTATTTAATATATTGATACTGGAATAGATTTTTGCAATTCTCTTTTATTTTTCCTTTCTTGCCAATAATGTTTTACCATATCTCTCCAATTATTATTTTTTACTATCGGGCACATTTCCAAGTATTTTAACGGGCAAGAATAATTATAAGGACCACATGCTTCTTCCATTGGTTTGTATCCCCATCCATTATCTCTCTTGGAATATCTCAAAAGGCATACTAAGATATAGTTTTGATTTAAAAATTCTTGTCCTTGATTATTTTTTCGAGTAATATTCACTACAGCATAAAGAACACCTGAAAACGGGTTTCCTTTAAATTGCTTGGCTAAGCATTTATTGGTTACAATAGTCCCATCTTTATTATCCCATGTCCCCTCTCCGATTGCTTCTTTGATTGTATTGTTTCTATTTGAATCAGACAAAAAGTACCAACCCATTTTTATCCCCTTTCTTTTGTCCCCATGCCTGACCTAGTATAAGGCGCGAACCCACAAGGATGAATAACATATTTTAGTGCAAGGGATAAATAGTTACGGGGGAGGAAAGATTAATCTTTCCTCCCCCTGGCCCACGGGTTTGTATTTATTATTTTGTAGAATATCTTTTTTAATTATGATTAAGCTACTAGTTTATTGAAGGCTTCCTTGACTTGCTCTATGGCAATATATTTCCTAATGATATCGCATTGCTTATTTTCTTCTTTCCTATAATCAGCATCCCCACCACCAGCATAACGAGCAAAAGCAGCATAACGAGCAGCATAACGAGCAGAAATAGCATGTTCAGTATAATCAGCAGCAGCAGCATGAGCAGAAGAAGCATCAGCAGCAGCATTGGCAGATTCAGAAGCAAAATTAGCAGAATCAGCAGCAAAATAAGCAGCATCAGCAGCATCATAAGCAGCATAAAAAGCAGCTTTTAATTCATCTTGACTAGCGCGTCTTTTAGCCGCGCTAATAGCCCAAATGCAAGCCAATTTACCCTCTTCTGGTACTAAATCCAAAACTCTTTCTGCCATGTCACAAATAGGATCTGTCAAATCCAAATCTGTTTTGGTCAAAAACCAAAACATCCATTCCAAATTTTTGCACGTTTTCCATACCTCTTCCAAAGACTTATTTCCTACCCATTCCAATGATTCTCGACAAGCCTTTAGTTTAACCAATTGTTCCCTGAATGTCATTGTTTTTATCCCCTTTTAGTTTTCCATTCCTTTCCTGGTATTAGGCGCTGACCTACAAAGATAACTAAGCTACTAGTTTATTGAAGGCTGTCTTGACTTGATCTATAGTAAAATATTTCCGCAAGATATCGCATTGATTCTGTCTTTCGTTATTATAAACAGCAGCAACAGCAGCAACAGCAGCATAAGAATCAGTAGCATAAGCAGCAACATAAGCAGCATAAGAAGCAACATAAGAAGCACTATATAATGCTACATCTTGATTATCGAGTTTTTTATCCTCGATAACGGCCAAGATACAAGCTAGTTGACTATTTTCTGGCAATAAATCTAATACTTCCTTAACCATATCACAAATAGGATCTGTCAAATCCAAATCTGTTTGGGATAATACCCAAATCATCCAGTTGGAATTTTTGCAAGTTTCCCATGCCTCTTCAATGGTTTTGTTTCCAACCCATTTCAAAGATTCACTACAAGCCCTTAGTTCTTTCAATTGTTCTCTGAAAGTCATTTTTATCCCCTTTCATTTCCTTTCCTTTGTTACTATGCCTTACCTAGTACTAGGCGCAGACCCACTAGGATAGTTAAGCTACTAGTTTATTAAATGCTTCTTTGACTTGATCTATAGTAAAATATTTCCGAAGGATATCACATTGCTTTTGTCTTTCTTTAGCATATTCAGTACCACCAAAACCACAAGCAGAATATTGATCAGCAGCATAAGCAGCAGCATAAGCAGCAGAAGTAGCAACAGAAGCAGCATAAGAAGCAGCATCTTGGGCAGAAACATGAGCAACATAAGCAGCAGCAGTACCAACAGCAGAAGAAATATTAGTAGCATTAGCATAAGAAGCATAAGCAGCAGCATAAGCAGCAGCATAAGCAGCAACATTAGCAGCAGCATTGCCACGTTCATAGGCAGCATCATGACCAATCGATACTCTTCTGGTACTAAATGCAAAACGCTTCCTGCCATTGCACAAAGAGGATCAATCAAATCCAAACCTGTCTTGGATAAGATCCAAAGCATCCATTCCGAATTCTTACATGTTTCCCATGCCTCTTCAATTGTCTTATCTTCAACCCATTCCAGAGATTCTCGACAAGCATCTAGTTTTTTTAATTGTTCCCTGAAAGTCATTGTTTTATCTCCCTTTGTTGTACCTATACCTTACCTAATAGTAGGCGCGGACCCACTAAAAAACGGAAGATACTAGTTACTGAATATGATCCCCACTTCAAGGGGCAGTAACTAGTATCTTTACTTGTATACAAGAAAATACGGGGATGGGGATGAGTTGACTACTTTTTGGGGGATACCTCTTGGGTGGGGGCAAGAGGTATTGGGCATGGGGATATTGTAGTCAACTCATCCCCTGGGGATTCTTTTATTCTCCTTCTCCTTTTAAATGGTTTTTTTTATCTTAACAATTCTCTGGTTTAACCATTTTTTCTTGTTTTTCTCCCTTTCTTTATCTCTTATTCCTTACCTAATTACAGGCGCGGACCCATAAGATTAGTCAATCTGAGCAGTTTGTTGAATGCTTCCTCGACTTGATCTATGGTAAAATATTTCCGAATGATATCGCATTGATGCCTATTTTCTTTTATATAATCATCAAAATCAACAGTAGCAGCAGCAGCATAATAAGCAACTTTATTCGCAAAAACACGGGAAGAATCAGCAGCAGAGGCAGCAGCACGAGAAGCATAATAAGCATAAGCATAATAAGCACAGCAAGTACTATAATGAGCAGAAGCAGCATGAGCCGCGCTAATGGCCCAGATACAAGCCAATTGATTATCTTCGGGAACTAAATCCAATACTCTTTCAGCCATGTCACAAACTGGATCTACAAGATCAATATCCGTTTGGGATAAAAACCAAATCATCCATTCTGGATTTTCACACTTTTCCCATGCCTCTTCAAGTGTCTTGTCTTTAACCCATGCTATGGATTCTTTACAAGCCTCAAGTTTCTCTAACTGTCCCCTGAAAGTCATTTTTATCCCCTTCCCTTTCTTTGATCCACATTCCTTTCCTAGTACTAGACGCAGACCCACTATTCAAGTACAACCAAAGGAGATATCCATTCATAAGCGAATATGTCTTGATATCCAGATACTTTTGCCATTCTGCCTATATGAGCGAACCCGCATATTCTTGCGTGTCCAAAGACTTCAGCATCAGCATGGATTTGAGCTTTTCCTGAAATGCTTGCTTGACCGTATATTTTTACTCGTGGGCCTACTATTGACTTTCCAAAGACTATTGCATTAGGGCCAATGAAAGCAGTATTATCGACTGTAGCTGTATTTTTAACCCATCCAAGTCCGTTATGATGTCTATGCCAAGTTTTAAAAGATGCGTCTGGAAATAATTTTTGTAGTTCCTTGAATGTCATTTTAAATCCCCTTTTTTATCCTCATGCTCTTCCTAGTATAAAGCGCGGACCCACTAGGATAGTTAAGCATGTTTTTAGTGCAGGGTATAAATAGTTACGGGGGAGATAAGTTTAAATTTATCTCCCCCTGGCCTACGTATTTTACTTAGATTTTTGTAACAAGAAGACTAGTTTCTACCAGTTTATTGAATGCTTTCTTGACTTGATCTATAGTAAAATAATTCCGAATGATATCGCATTGCTTCTTTCTTTCTTTAAAAGAAGCATCAAAATCATTAGCATCAGCATAAGCAGCATCAGCATAAGCAGCATCGGCAACAGCTTCAGCAGCAGCAGTCAAGACATCATCAGCATAACCAAGAGCAGTAAGAGAAGGATCAGTCAAGGTCAAAGAAGTACGAGAAGTACAATAACTAACAGTACAATAAGCAGCATGAATAGCATTACCAGCAGCATAATCAACAACAGAATTACCAAAAGTACTAATAGCACAACGAATAGAATCATCAGCAGCAGCTTTGGCAGCAGTTAATTCATCTTTATTAGCGCGTCTTTTAGCCGCGCTAATTGACCATATACAAGCCAATTGCATATCTTCTGGTACTAAATGCAATACTCCCTCTGCTATGTCACAAATAGGATCAGTTAAATCAAAACCTGTCTTGTATAAGATCCAAATCATCCATTCCGAATTTTTACAAGTTTTCCATGCCTGTCCAAAAGTTTTGTTTCCAACCCATTTTAGGGATTCTGGACAAACATCTAGTTCAACCAATTGGTCCCTGAAAGTCATTGTTTTATCTCCCTTTGTTGTACCCATGCCTCTCCTAGTATAAGGCGCGGACCCACTAAAAAAAACGAAAGATACTAGTTACTGAATATGATCCCCACTTCAAGGGGCAGTAACTAGTATCTTTAGATGAGTTGACTACTTTTGGGGGGATACCTCTTGGGTGGGGGCAAGAGGTATTTGGCATAGGGTATTGTAGTCAACTCATCCCCTGGGGATTCTTTTATTCTCCTTTTGAATGGTTTTTTCTTTATCTCTCATTCCTAATTCCTTACCTAATTACAGGCGCGGACCCATAAGATTATCTTTCTGATGGCAGATAAGCAACTCCATTTTCTACCCATATATTTATTTCTTTTAACGGAAAATCTGTATATTCTATGTTTTGTACAAAGGCGGTATCATTACTGTCTCTCTTACATGTTAATTTTGCTTCATTGTTTATTACTGTTAAAGTCCAGAATTGCATATCTTTAAGCATTGGATCTTTTTTGCATTTTGGTTGATAGCTTGCTATTGCATCAAGCAACCAATAGCATTCCGCGTTTTCTTGCAAAAAATGTATTCCATCAGTATAAACCAAACTTCCAGTCCAATGTTTATAATATTCATTTGTACCATAAAATTCAGACAATGTTTGTTGTAGTTCTTTTGGACTCATCATTGTTTTTCTCCCTTTCTTATCCCCATGCCTTACCTAATAGTAGGCGCGAACCCACTAAAAATAATGGTTAGTGCAAAGAAATAAACGGGTTTTACTTAGATGTTTGTAATAAAAAGACTGGTTAAGATACCAATTTCTTGAATACTTCTTTGACTTGATCTATAGTAAAATATTTCCGAAGGATATCGCATTGATTCTTTTGCTCTCGATTGTAAGCAGTACGAAAAGCACTGTCAGCAGCAGAAACAGAAACAGCAACAGCATAAGAATCAGTATTATTAGCACAATGAGCAGTACGATAGGCATAACAAGCAGCAACAGCAACAGCACGAGCAGCATAATCAGCAGCATAATCAGCAACATTATCAGAAGCAGAACAAGTAGCATAAGTAGCAAAATATTTAGCATAAGCAGCAGCATCAGAAGCACTATAGGCAGCACAATCCGCATCCTCAGTAGCAGCCTCACCCTCTGCATCAGCAATAGCTTCAGCAGCAGTAGCAGCAGCATCTAATTCGTCTTCATTAGCGCGTCTTCGAGCCGCGCTAATGGCCCAGATACAAGCTAATTGACTTTCTTCTGGTACTAAATGCAAAACTCTCTCAGCCATATCACAAAGAGGATCAATCAGATCTAAACCAGTCTTAGCTAAGACCCAAAGCATCCATTCTGGATTTTTACACGTTTTCCATGCCTCTTCAATTGTTTTATTCTTAACCCATTTCAATGAGTCTGGACAAGCATCTATTTTAACCAACTGATCCCTGAAAGTCATTTTAAATCCCCTTTTTTATACGAATGGCTTAAAAAATACTATCTTCGGTATGACAGGAAGAGGCTTCCAGTGAGTTACGCCAGAAATTTGATACCCGTCCCGACCTTCCGTCTTCCATTGTGGAGTATATTGATTATCTTCCCATGACTCCCAGTATCCAATATACATTTTTTGTTCTTTTGCGTCAGCTATAAGTACCGTATTGCTACGCCAACAGTCCCCGTAACGTTCGTAACGTAAAGGTTTCTCTAATTCTGCGTCAATCCAAGTGTCAATCTCTAACCGGTCTCTTAAATCTGTATTCATTACGTTACGCTCCTCTAGCAAAAGTTTGACTAGTCAGTATGCTTTTTGTTATCGTACTCTTTTTTATTATTTGATGCTTTCAGCTTGTTATCTTGATCTGTTTTATCATTTGGAATTTCTTCCTCTTCCTCTTCCTCTTCCTCTTCCTGTTTTCAAATCCCATAATTTTTGCTACTTTATCCAAATTTGCGTCAGGATATGCAGCCCTTACTTTGAGTAAATCACCATACCAAATGCTACCCCCGTTAAACATGTCTATCCCTCCTTTATTAAGTCAAACAAAAAGAAAATTACATCCCAAAAAGGTAAGGTCCCATGCCTTCCCTACTACTAGGCGCGGACCCACTAGGATAATTACGCTACAAGTTTATTAAATGCTTCCCGGACTTGAGAAATGGTAAAAATATTAATATCTCCACGGATGAGAGTCCGTAGAGACATTAACGACATTTGTATTTGAGAAGTTATTTAAACGATCCCATCCCACTTTATTACTTCAAGTGGAATATCATATCCAATAAACTTAAGGAAATCACTTGCTGTTTTTTCGTCTGGGATACCAGTTATTGACATTGATCTCTTAAATGTGTCTGGTCCTATAAATTCTGTATGTATTACTAATTGAAAGTATTTTTCAAGATACGTTGCTTTTTTTATTTTTTGCATGTCTTTAATTTCCATCGTTCTCTCCTTTGTTTTGTCCCCATTCCTTACCTGGTTATGGGCGCGGACCCACTAACATAGTTTAATGTATTACAGTTGTAAAGTCTATTCTATACTCTTCCTAAGGGTTTTTAACATATTTTCAAGACGTTCAAGAGAATTATTTTGTGCAAGTTCATTTAAGCAGTCAGAATAATATGCAGTCTCTCCACGATGATCAGAAGCATATACAATATTATCCGGTAGCGAATCTCCCATCTTAAATTTATCAGGGATAGGGCAACAATAGAAACTGTTTATGTTTGTATCTCTTCGTATCCAGTATCTCCAATCATCTTTAATTTTCATTGTTTTTCTCCTTTCCTTTGTCCCCATGCCTTACCTGGTTATGGGCGCGGACCCACAAGGATAAATAAGCTACTAGTTTATTTAAGGCTTCCTTGACTTGCTCCAAAGTAAAATGTTTCCGAAGGATATCACATTGCTTCTTTTCTTCTTTCCTATAAGAAGTAGTATAATTAACAGCATAATCAGCAACAGCAGCAGCAGCAGCATAAGCAGCAGCATAAGCAGCAGAATGAGCAGCAGAATGATGAGTAGCAGAATGATAAGCAGCATAATAAGCAACATTAAAAGCAGAATTCATAGCCCAATAACGATAATAAGAAGTTCTACTACACTCCTCAATATTACGAGCAGCCTTAGAAGCAGCGGAATAAGCAGCTTTTAATTCATTTCGATTAGCGCATCTTCGAGCCGCACTAATTGCATTACTACAAACCAATTTATGCTCTTCTGGTACTAAATCCAATACTTCCTCTGCCATGTCACAAATAGGATCTGTTAAATCCAAATCCGTTTGGGATAATAGCCACATCATCCAGTGTGAATTTTCACACTTTTCCCATGCTTGTTTAATGGTTTTCCCCTTAGCCCATTGAAGGGATCTATCGCAAGCCTTTAGTTTTCTTAACTTATCACTGAAAGTCATTTTAAATCACCTTTCCTTTGTCCCCATGCCTTACCTGGTTATGGGCGCGAACCCACAAGGTACGATTATAATTTTATTTTTTTAGATACAAATTTAACTGTCTCGATAAATCCTGTTTCTAGCCTTATTTATTGAATCTTCAAATATTTTCCTACCGTTTGTCCATGCTCTTGTAATAATTTCCTTATCTTCAGGAGATAATGTTTTTGTTGATAAATAGGGAAATTGTTGACCTAATTTTCCCTTGCAAAAATAAGAATCGTAAAGTAGTTGATCGCTTACTTGATCCATGTTAATTTATCCTTTTCAATTTTTCTTATTGTATTTATCGATTACTTCTCGAAACTTATCAGTAATATCACTAGCATAATTATATACTTCTTGCCATCCAGCAGAGTGTCCAAACTCCCATGCTAAACTAAATATTGGTTGTTCAAATATAGTTCCTTTTATTCCAAGATTGTCTAGCAAAGCAGTTTTTAAGTCTGCTTCAATTTTATTTTTATCTTCATAATATCTTGCTCTTTTTTCCTTATATTCTTTTAATTCATCGTTATAATTTGCTATGTCTATGGCATATTTATGAATTTTTTGTGGATCCAATTCTCCATGAGCCAAATAAGGCTTTGGAGGAGAAGTTGGGAAACTCAGTTTATTTAGCCTATCAATGTAAACATCAAAAAATGCCATGGTACAACTCCTTTCTCTTCTTGATCTCCAGCTACCCTACAAACAAAAACAGACAGAAAT
>PDVH01000321.1_pt1 | contig 12170 bp, 9 predicted proteins | sample 1369781 | NCBI WGS metagenome assembly PDVH01 (sample SAMN07795378, study PRJNA414565) | Alkali sediment metagenome, whole genome shotgun sequencing project. | isolation source: glacial lake sediment | place: Bosnia and Herzegovina: Donje Bare Lake | collected 2016-06
TGGATTATTCCACATGGTGGGCGAGGAGGAGAAGAAAATCCGAAAAAACCCAGTCGCTCGAACCACCGATCTCCTAAAAGAGGTATTTGGAAAATAGAACACCGTATCTCCAAATGCTAACAGGCATAGAGAATTCAGGGCGGGGTTTCCCCGCCCTTTTTGTTTGTGGGCCATTTCTTTTTTGACCTCAAAAGTGTTTTTCTGTTAAAATGCCACCCATGCACTAAACCATGAACTACGTGATGTCCATGTTTTTAGGTTAGGGTTACGAAGCCCGTTTGGTCTAAGGTCAAGAGGTTACGTGAAGTTTTTAAAACCTGCGACGTAACCGAACGACGAAACGGGCATCGTTACCATTACCGTTGGACGAAACTTTTATTTTTTAAGGTAGTTCAAATCACCTTATGACCAAAGCTAAAACACATTTCGTTTGTCAGGCCTGCGGATACCAGGCTCCCAAATGGTTGGGAAGGTGTCCGGGATGTCAGGAATGGAACACCTTCGTTGAAGAACGGTTGATTGAAGAAAAAGTTCCTGAACGAGACATTCTTGGTTTTGAAAGCGAGGCTGTTCCAACGTCACTCATTGAAATTGTTGGTGAAGAGAGAGGAAGATTTCAGATCGGGATCGGTGAATTTGATCGGGTCCTGGGAGGAGGGATTGTTTTTGGATCAGTGATCTTGGTCGGAGGCGATCCAGGGATTGGCAAATCCACCCTTCTCCTTCAGGTGATGCACCGTTTAGCATCAAAGGGGGAAAAGGTCCTTTACATCTCTGGAGAAGAATCGCTCCAACAGACCAAGATGAGGGCGGATCGGTTAGGAGTTTCTTCAGAGCACCTCTTTGTGGTCTCAGAGACATCTTTAGAAAAAATTCTCCAGGATATCCAGACGCTCAGACCTTCGACCGTAGTAGTTGATTCCATTCAGACGATTTATTCCTCTGAACTTCCTTCAACACCCGGATCGATCACTCAGGTGAGGGAGGCGTCGAGCCGGTTACTCTATCTGGCGAAGCATCTCTCCATTCCCATCTTTCTCATCGGTCATGTGACCAAGGAGGGTTTTATTGCCGGGCCTAAAGTTTTGGAGCATATGGTCGATACGGTTCTTTACATTGAAGGAGAAGCCACTCACGCCTTCCGCATCTTGAGGGCAGTTAAAAATCGTTTTGGTTCCACCAATGAGATTGGCGTTTTTGAGATGAAGGATTCCGGATCTTCAAGCCCTTGTCGTACCCACCAGCTTTAGTGTTCCCCGGAGAACAGCCCAGGGGGTGGATGCCAACCGTGTATCTCTTTTAGTTGCCGTCATGGAGAAAAGACTGGGAATTCACCTCAACAATCAGGATATTTTTCTCAACATCGCTGGCGGAATGAAGGTGGAGGAGCCTGCTGCTGATTTAGGAGTGATTGCTGCCATTGCCTCAAATTTTAAAGATAAATTGATTGATCCAGAAATGGTGGTCTTTGGAGAAGTAGGGCTGGGTGGAGAGGTGAGAGGTGTTAGCCAATCAGAGGTCAGAGTGAATCGGGGTCCGTACCATCCAGGAAGCGATGAAAGCACTGTTTTGAAAAATCCGAAGCGATTTTTCTGAAATCCAAATTTCAAAATCTAAATGTCAAATGAATGTCAAAGTTCAAAATCCTTGCCTGCGGCAGACAGACAAAATATTTTAACATTTGAGTTTTGAATTTGATTTGACATTTCAATGTCCGGATTTTGTAATTCCCTCTCATGAAAGGAACAACTTTTATGAATAAATGGGCAGCTGGATTGATTCTGGCCCTCTGTATTCTTGTATGGTTGCCTCGTAGTTATGGGCAGGAGAAACTTCTGAATCCAGGAGAACTCTATGATTCATCCATGGGACTCTATTATAAGGGAAAATGTGAAGAAGCCATCCAGGGTTTTTCAAAAATCGTCCAATCTACTCCAGCCAGTCAATTGGTATCCTACTCCCAATATATGATCGGGCTCTGCTACCTCAAAATGGAAAAATATGAAAAAGCCATCCAACAACTCGAACTCTATTTAAAAACCTATCCCGAGGGTGACCGAGTGAGAGATACAGAGAAAAGGATCCAGATTGCCAAGGAGCAGTTAAAAGAAAAGACCCCTGCACCGACTATTGTTTTTAAACCAGTTATGGGAAAATCCCTCTCCGAGGAAAAGAAGGCAAAGAGACGGATTTGTGCTCAGGTCTCCTATCTCGAAGGGAAGAACCTCGAGGAAGTGGAGAGAAGGGTGAAAGATTTAAAAAATGCCGGTGTGAATACGATACTCTTCAGAGTCTTTCATAATAAAGGGGATCGAGTGTATAAATTTGTTAACGCCCATCATGAGGAGGGAGTCTATTTCAAGACGGAATATGTTCCGATCGTTGATGATATCTTGGGAAAAGTTGCAGAGCTCGTCCATCGGAATGGCCTTGAAATCTTTGCATGGATTACTACGCGTTATGCCAACTACGGTTTAGAGGGGCCTTCTGAATATCGGTGTAAGAGGTATAATTTTGAGACAAATAAAATGGAGGTGGCGAGAGGTTTTAATCTCTTTCATCCTGATGTCCTCAAACGCCTTGAGGGTCTTTTCCGAGACCTGGGTCGGTACCCTATTGATGGAATCCTTTTTCAGGACGATTTAATCCTTTATCATAACGAAGATTTCAGTACCGAAGCCAACAAAGCCTTTCTGAAGGAGTTTGGATACTCACCCCATCCAGACCTTTTTTATATCGATCCTTATAAATCGGACTTAGGAAAATATTACACCAAGGGGTATACAGATCGGTTTATGTCCTGGGCATACTGGAAGAACCGCTGGTTAATGAATGTGGCTAAAAGGCTGATGGAGGCAGCCAGGGAGTCGAATCCCAACTTACAATTTGCCATCAATCTCTATTTTGAGGCCGTCATCAACGAATTTAATGGTGTGGCTTGGTTTTCAGAGACCCTTTCAGAGGCACTGAAAAACAATTTTGACTACTATGCGGTGATGGCTTACCATCGCCAGGCGATGAAAGACCGGAATATAGAAGCGAAGGAGGCCATAGACCTGATGGCGGAGGTGGCACAGAAAGCCGTCAAGTCAGTGGGAGACCCTTCCAGGGTGCTAATGAAAGTCCAGATCCTTGATTGGAAGAGTTACGAGGTCCTTCCACAAAAAGAGGTGGAAGAGATTTTGGCCGGGATCTTGAATCATGGTGAGGTCAGCTTAGCCTTCTTTCCCTACATCGAACAATTTCCTCTCCATTCTTTAAAGGGGAAATGGACTTCTTCTAAAAAAAGTTCGGAGTAATTAGTTTGCCTGCCTGCCGCAGGCAGGGAGTTCGGAGAATTTAGTTTTGAGTATTTAGTTTAGAGTTTTTGGTGGTGAACTTAGAACTCCGAACACCGAACTCCTAACTTATTTTTTCTCTTCGATTTTGAGCCACTCGGGGTTAGCCTGATAATCCTGAGCTTGTTTTGGAAGAGTATTTTCGAGCATGTTCTTTGCCTCGTCCATCTGTTTCTCCCAACCCTTTGTTTTTTCTTCAAGGTCTTTGATCTCAGCCTTCAACTTCCTTTTGAAACTGTCGGGTTTGAATTTCGAGCTTTCCAATTCGTTCTCCTTTGACTTCCATTCACTATAAGTGTTTTCATAATTTCTCTGGGCGGTCTTGAGTTTTTCATTCCACTCGTTCACCTTTGCCCTCCACCATTCTTCTCCACGGCCCAAGATATCTTTTTGTCTAGGGGTTGCCCCAGATCCCTTCTCAACCTCCATCCCTGTCGGTGATGCGAGGGGTTGAGGAGGAGCGGGTTGAGGAGGAATGGGTTGAGTGATAGGAGGTTCTTTGGGAGGCTCTTTCTTTTGGATCTTGTCTCGATATTTTTCTGGAACCTGACCTAAGTCATCCGTGAAGTGGACCGTCCCTTGCTCATCCACCCACCGGTAAACCTCTTGGCCGAAGGCTAGGGAAAAGGAGAGAAAGGTCAATCCCATTAAGATTATGAGGCCCATTCTTTTCATTAGCATCCTCCTTTTAAAAGTCCAAAGTTCGGAGTAATTAGTTCGCCTGCCTGCCGCAGGCAGGGAGTTCGGAGATAAAAACTTAAAACAAGAAGAATTTTAACTCATAACTCCGAACTCCCAACACCGAACTGATGTTTTAATGCACCTCTGCCCAATTCCTCCCTGAATGGATGGAAACCTTGAGTTGCACAGAGAGCTCCATCACAGTCTCCATTTCATTCTGGATCATGGGGATAGCGTTTTGAAGTTCCTCTTCGGGAACCTCGAAGACCAATTCATCGTGGACCTGCATGATCATTTTGGTGGAGAGACCGAGTTCTTCTATTCGATTCTGGATGTGGATCATTGCAACCTTAATGATATCTGCCGCTGTCCCTTGGAGGGGAGTATTGATCGCCATCCTCTCTGTGGCCTGCCGGATGGCTACCGTTGGGGAGTGAATGTCCGGAAGATACCGACGGCGATGTAAAAGAGTCATTACATACCCTTTCTGTCTGGCCTCTTCTAAACTTTTTTCGATGTAGGTTTGAACGCCGGTATATTTTTTAAAATATTCATCAATATAAGCCTGGGCGATCTTTGGCTCTATCCTGAGCTGTTGTGAAAGACCATAGGCGGACATTCCGTAAATGATGCCGAAGTTGATCACCTTGGCCTCCCTCCTCATCGGAGGCGTCACCTTTTCCATTGAAACGTCGAAGATCTCTGAGGCGGTTCGTGCATGGATGTCTTCATCGTTTTGAAAAGCTTTGATAAGGGTTTCGTCTTGGGAGAGGTGGGCCAGAATTCTCAATTCAATCTGAGAGTAGTCCGCAGAGACAATGGAGCATCCCTGCTCCGGAATGAAGGCCTGGCGAATTCGGCTTCCCTCCTCCGCACGGATTGGGATATTCTGGAGGTTGGGATCACTCGAGGAGAGCCGTCCTGTGGCGGTCACGGTTTGATTATAAGAAGTGTGGACCCGTCCGGTTTTTGGATGGATCAATTTGGGAAGGGCATCGATGTAGGTGGATTTGAGTTTGCTCAGGTTCCGATAACCAAGGATTTCGAGAGGGAGGTCATGCTGGAGGGAGAGTTTAGTCAAAACCTCCACATCTGTGGAGGTGCCTGTTTTGGTCTTCTTGACCACAGGCAGTTTCAGTTTATCAAAAAGGATTTTCCCCAGTTGCTGGGAGGAGTTGATATTGAAGACCTCCCCGGCCAACCCGTAGATTCGTTCCATCTTCTGTTGGAGTTGGGTGCTGATCTCTTTCGAATATCCTTGGAGAAGCTCCAGATCGATTTTCACTCCATTCATCTCGATTTTTGCCAGGACTACGACGAGCGGTATCTCCACCTGCTCAAAGAGGTCTTTAAATCCCCCCTCCTTCAGTTTTGGAAAAAGGAGGTGAGAGAGTTGAAGGGTCACATCTGCATCTTCACAACTATAATCCCTCGCTTTTTCAAGTTCGATCTGGTCAAAGGTCACTGCCTTCATTCCACTCCCTACGACTTCTTTGAAGTCAGTGACAGAGCGATCCAAATACTCCTGAGCAATTTCACCCAGATTGTGATTATGTTTGGTGGGGTTGAGGAGGTAAGAGGCAATCATCGTATCGCCGTGTATCCCTTGCAGTTGAATTCCATATCGTTTCAGAACAATCCATTCGTATTTGATGTTTTGCCCCACCTTCTTCATTTTTGTATCTTCCAAAATAGGTTTTAATTGTTCTAATACCCAAGGAAGACGAAGCTGCTGAGTTGCCTCTCGATGCCGGTGGCCAAGGGGAATATAGAAGGCTTGATGCGGGGCGTAAGATAGACTGATCCCGACGAGATCCGCCCACATCGGGTAGGGGGAGGTGGTCTCCAGATCAATGGAAAAGTACATGGCCTTTCTCAGGCCTTCCAATAAAGCCTGAAACTCATTTTGATCCGTGATCAAACGATAATCCTTGTTTGCCGAGAGGCGGGCCTTTTTATCAAAGGTTTTTTCTTCAAAAAGTTCTTTAAGAAGTTTGTTGAACTCCAACTCTTTGAAGATCTCCTTAAGGCTCTTCAGATCAGGAGAGGGGGGAGGAAAATCCTTTAACTGATAACGGACAGGTACATCCGTATGAATCGTTGCCAACTGCCGGCTGAGACGAGCCAGATCTCCATGGGTCTTTAAATTTTCTTTCAATTTCTTCTGTGGAATTTCTTCCACATGGGTCAGAAGATTTTCGATCGATCCATAATTCTTGATCAATTGGATGGCCGTTTTCTCCCCAATCCCAGGGACACCCGGGATGTTATCAATGGCATCTCCAGACAGGCCCATCACTTCCACCACCTGTTCAGGAGAAACGCCAAAACGCTGAATGACCTCCTCCACCCCCAACCTTTTCTCCTTCATGGTGTCATAGACTTGGATCCGATCACTGACCAGTTGAAGGATGTCTTTGTCACCCGTGATGATCACGACATCGACCTCTGACTCCAGTCTCTTGGCTACTGTTCCAATGAGATCATCCGCCTCGTATCCATCCATCTCCAAGAGGGCAATTCGGTATCCCTCGATGATCTTCTTGATATAAGGAATCTGGAGGGTAAGTCCCTCTGGCATGGCAGGTCGGTTGGCTTTGTATTCTTTATAGACCTCGCTTCGAAAGGTGGGANGGGAGCCTTTGAATCGAAGATCACGGCAAGATAATCAGGCCGATGCTCCTTGAGCACTTTAAGAAGCATCTGAGTGAAGCCAAAGGTCGCATTGGTTGGAAGCCCCTTGGAATTGGAGAGATGACGGATGGCATAAAATGCACGAAAGAGATAAGAGGAGCCATCAATTAAAAAGAGTTTGTGTCGATCAGGCATAACGAGAGAGTCCCCTAGTCCAGTAGTCAAGTGGTCTTGTAGGCACGTAGTCAGATAGTTTTTATTATAAGACTATAAGACTAAGCAACTATTCGACCTCAACGGGTTATGCGATATTGGTATGAACACGATTCCCACCCGAATGCTTGGCAATATACATCGCATCATCCGCGGATTTGACAAACTCCTCCAGGTCGAAGTGGTCTCTGTATTCGGAAAGGCCGACGCTGACTGTGATGTTTAGGAATTGGGCCTGTTCGATGGAAAAGCGGATGCGCTCTGCAATGGTCAGTGCTTGATCCACATAGGCACCAATGAGAAGAACGGCAAATTCATCCCCTCCATAACGATAGCCAGAATCGACATTGTATCGAATGGAATGTTTCACGATCTCGCCAATGGTTTTCAAGACCTTGTCCCCTTCCAAATGACCGTAGAGGTCATTATATCTTTTGAAATTGTCGAGATCAAACATCAAGAGGGAAAGAGAGGTCTTTTGGCGTTTTAGACGAGCCAATTCGGCTTCTAACGTCTTGAAAAAGTGGCGGTGGTTGTAAAGGCCGGTTAAATCATCGGTGATGGAGAGCCTTCTCACCTCCTCCTCCAATTTCTCTTTCTCTTTCAGGGTCCTATACTTTTCCAGAGATTGGTTGACGATGTGGACCAAATGCTCATTCTCGAAGGGTTTCTTCACGAAGTCGGTAGCTCCTTCTTTGAGGGCGTGGATAGCATTCTCTACTGTGGCAAAGGCCGTCAGCATGATGATGCATTGGATAGGATTGATTATACGAATTCTCCTCAAGGCCTCGGTGCCATCGATTCCTGGGAGGTTGATATCCATCAAGACGACATCGGGTTTTTCCTCTTCGGCCTTCTTCACTCCTTCTTCACCTGTTGAGGCAATCGTGACATCGTATCCCTCATAGCGGAGGAGTTTCTGGATGATATCTAAGGTATCCGGTGCATCATCAACGATGAGGACTTTTCCCTTTACTTCTCTATGATTGGTTGGGTCTTCCATCTTCATTCTCTCTTAGAATTGGGATCGTGAAATAAAAAGTGGAACCCTTTCCCAATTGGGACTCCACCCAGATATTCCCCTCATGTTCTTCAACCAGCCGTTTAGTAATGGCAAGCCCTAAACCTGTCCCACCATATTTGCCACCTTCAACCTGGGAGAATTCATCGAAGATCATTTGGAGTTTGTCTTCCGGGATACCTATTCCCGTATCTCTAATTTCAAGGAGGATGGATTGATCCTTTTGGGTGGCAATGATCAAGACCTGACCTCCATCGTCAGTAAATTTGAATGCGTTGGAGAGGAGGTTAATGAAAATATCGTGAAGTGCATTTCTATCGGCGTAGAGGTGGAGACCTTGTGGGATGTTCACCTGGATGGAGAGGTTCTTCTCCACTGGCGTGACCTCGTTGATATATCCTCCGATCACCTCAGAAAGCAGGATCAATTCCCGGTTGAAGAGGAGACGGTCAGATTTGATCCGGCTCAGATCCAGCATTTGATCCATTCTCATTTGAATTCGATTGGTATTCCTCTGAATCGTGAGAAGATAGGATTTCAGGTGCTCGGGAATCTTTCCCTCTTTCTCAGAGAGGATGAAATCGATATTGGCCTTGATGGCCGTCAGTGGCGTTTTCAATTCGTGGGAGGCGATGCCAAGAAATTTCGTTCTGGTCTCGTCCATCTCCTTTAACTCACGGTTGACCATTTCCAATTCCCTCTTGGCGGCTTGGAGTTCCTCAAGCATCTTCAGGGTGGAAGTCCTGGCCAGGTTCAATTCCGCAATGTTTGCCTCCAACTGGTGAGTTCGTTCCTCCACCTTTCTTTCGAGATCCATTCTAGATTCTTTCAACTGAAGGGTCATTTGGTTGAAGTCTCTGGCCAAGTCTCCAATTTCATCTCTGGACCGAATATCAACGGTCTGCGCCAATTCTCCCCCTGCCACTCTCTCGGTCGCCTCCGCCAACTTTTCGATCGGCCGAAGGAGAACCCGGGTCAGGATGAGGGTGAACAAAATTCCTAAACCGATCACCCCTAAGGTGACAAGGAGGATATCTCTTTTCAATCCATTGATCTGGTTGTCCATTTTAAAAAGAGAAAGACCAATTTGGAGGGTCCCGATCATCTGACCTTCTTTGGAGTGGATGGTTTGAGTAATTTGATAGGTCAATTGAGGGCCGGGAAGCCTTCCTTTCTTCACCGCATGGGCCCACCTCTCTCCAGAATTATCATAAAGCGAACACAACACGACATCTTCATTTTCGATGATTCTCTCAGCAACGTTTTGTAGGAAGACCCGATCCGAGAGGTTCATGCCATGCTCGATGAGAAGGCCATAGGAATTGGCCATGGATCTTCCATAAATCTCCCAATGGCTTCGAAAAAGGGTCATCTCCCTTGCGATAGAGAAATAGCCGAATGCCGCCGCACTCATCAAAACCAAAAAGAACACGGCGATGATGAATTTGAAGGTCAGACTAATTCGAAAACGAAAAAAGGATTTAAAGAGGCTCATAGATGCAATAGGGTTCCTCTGCCATGTATTCACCGGAGAGTTCATAAGCCCGCGCCCGACAACCTCCGCAGACCTTTCTGAACTCACACCTTCCACATTTTCCATGGTAACCGTCGGTATTCCGGAGATTCTTGAAGACTTCAGAATTCGCCCAGATCTTATGGAGTGATTTTTCTCTTACATTCCCACAGTCCAATTCCAGATAGCCGCAGGGTTGAACCTGGCCGATGTGTGAGATGAAACAAAAGGAGATACCTCCCAGACATCCCCGGGTCATGGCATCCAATCCATGTTCTTTCGAGGTCATCTTCTTTCCCTCTTTTTTTGCTCGTTGTCTTAGGATGCGATAATAGTGAGGGGCACAGGTCGCCTTGAGTTGGAGAGGGACCTTATCGATCTGTTCGTAAAACCAGTGGAGGGTCTTTTCATAATCCAGAGCAGATATTTCTTGATCTTTCAATTCTTTTCCCCTCCCCGTTGGAACCAGAAGAAAGATGTGGAGAGCCACTGCACCCAGATTAACAGCCAGACGGAGGAGTTCAGGGATCAGGTGAAGATTGACCTGCGTAATGGTGGTATTGATCTGAAATTCGATGCCTCCTTTTTTTGCCATCTCGATTCCCCGAAGGGAGCCTTCAAAAGAGCCTTTTACTTTTCGAAAAGCATCGTGCGTTTCGGCAGTCGGGCCATCGATGCTGATACTGATCCGCTGAATCCCCGAAGCCTTCATCTTTTGGATGATTTCTTCATTGAATAATGTCCCGTTCGTGGCCATCACCATTCGGAACCCTTTTGTTGTTCCATAAGAGGCCAGATCGAAGATATCCGGTCGGAGCAGAGGTTCTCCTCCAGTCAGAATGATGACGGGTTTGCTGAAAGAGGCGATGTCATCCATCACCCTGAAGACTTCTTCTGTTGAAAGCTCTCCGGGGTAGGGACCGCGCTCTGCAGAGGCTCTGCAGTGAACGCAAGCGAGGTTACAACTTCGGGTCACCTCCCATGCGATCATTCTCAACTCGTGATTTGTCGTTTTTGATCGATCATCCTTAGCTTTTAATTCATCATTCATAATTTATAACTCAACACTCTAAACTAATTTTTTGGCTGCCTCTTTAGCGAAGTAGGTCAAGATCAGATCAGCGCCCGCCCTTTTAATGGAGGTCAACGATTCCATCATCACCAGCTCCCCGTCCACCCATCCGAGTTGTGAAGCAGCCTTGACCAGGGCAAATTCACCACTGACATTGTAAGCCGCCACCGGTATGTTAAAAGTTTGCTTCACCCGATAGATGATATCTAAATAGGGAAGAGCGGGTTTAACCATGACGATATCTGCACCTTCTTCGATGTCGAGCCGAACCTCTCTCAGAGCCTCGTCCCCATTGGCTGGATCCATCTGGTAGGATTTTCGGTCACCGAACTGGGGTTTCGATTCTGCCGCCACTCGGAAAGGCCCATAGAAACTGGAAGCATATTTTGCCGAATAAGCCATGATGGGAATATCCTCGAATTGATTTTCGTCAAGAATCTTTCGGATGGCTCCCACCCTTCCGTCCATCATATCAGAAGGTGCCACCATATCTGCTCCTGCCCTGGCATGGGAAAGGGATTGACGGGCGAGGAGATCAAGCGTTTCATCATTCAAAATTCTTCCGCCTTCCACCACCCCGCAATGTCCATGGCTAGTGTATTCGCAAAGACAGACATCGGTGATGATGAGAATGTCTTCGACCTTTTCTTTAAGCTGTCTCACTGCTCTCTGAATGATTCCATTCTCAGCATAGGCTTCCGATCCCATTTCATCCTTCTTTTCGGGAATGCCGAAAAGGAGGACCCCTAAAATGCCCAGAGATTTGGCCTCTTTCACCTCTTTAATCAGGAGGTCAATCGAAAGTTGAAAATGTCCGGGCATGGATGAGATGGTTTGTTTCGATCCCTTTCCTGGACGAACGAAAAGGGGAAGGATCAGGTCATCTGGCCTGAGGTGAGTTTCTCGCATCATTCTTCGAAATAGTTCGTCTTTTCGTAATCTTCTTGGTCTATACTGGGGAAACTTCATTTGGCCTCCTTCTATTCGTCTTTCCCTATTTTTTACAATATTTTAAGGTAATTGTCTATATAATGGAGTGAACTAAGATATTTTAAAACCATTGGATTTCCTATATAATTCTACTGAGAGATCATCATGATCATTCGAGGGAAAATACCAGGAACAAAATCTCCGGTGAACATCATCGTTGAGAATGGAAAGGTCGTCCAAATGGAACCTTATCAAAAAGGATCTTCCTGTGATTTCGGTGGGACTGATCTTTACCTATGTCCTGGTTTTTTCGATCTCCAAGTGAATGGGTTTGGGGGTGTTGATTTTAATAGCCCTCTTCTCACACCTGAAGGGCTCCATCAGGCAGGCCGCTCCTTGGCTTCCACAGGGGTCACTCACTTTTTTCCCACTCTCATTACTTCATCTCATGAGAGAATGGTTCATCAGTTAAAAATCATTGCAGACGCTTTAAGGAACGATTCTCTTCTTCGGAAGATGTGTCTCGGGATCCACCTCGAGGGGCCCTATATTTCCCCCGAGGACGGCCCCAGAGGAGTTCACCTTCACGAGTTTATCAGGCTTCCCCAATGGGAAGAATTGGAGAGGTTTCAGGAGATATGCGAAGGCCGGATCAAATGCATGACTTTAGCACCGGAGGTGAAGGGAGCGATTCCTTTCATCGAAAAGGCGGTGGCCTATGGAATGGTGATCGGAATAGGACATACCAATGCCTCTGGAGAGGTGATC
>PDVH01000322.1_pt1 | contig 12148 bp, 13 predicted proteins | sample 1369781 | NCBI WGS metagenome assembly PDVH01 (sample SAMN07795378, study PRJNA414565) | Alkali sediment metagenome, whole genome shotgun sequencing project. | isolation source: glacial lake sediment | place: Bosnia and Herzegovina: Donje Bare Lake | collected 2016-06
TTTTAGATAACTTACTGCAGGACTTTGGTCCTGCTAATATAGCGCACCTAAAGGTACGCACTACATTTGATGGTATTCATCCCCCTTTCATAAAGCGGGTGAGAAGGAGAGAGGAGCTATACAGACGTCTCGAGGGGTTTACCATTGACGGGAACGCTCGTAAATACGGGAGCCATCATTGCCGGAAGCGTGATAGGGATTTCCGCAGGCCAGTTTCTTTCGGAAAGAATCAAGACGATTGTCTTACAAGCCCTGGGGCTTTCCGTCGTCTTCATAGGTTTCAAAATGGCTCTTTCCGGTAAAGAGGCGATTGTTATTATCGGATGCGTTTTGTTAGGCGCGATTACGGGGGAGTTGCTCAGAATCGAACAGGCCGTGGAGCACCTGGGGAGATGGCTCAAGGCGCGTACCCGTTCCGACTCTTCAACATTTGTGCAGGGTTTTGTTTCAGCCTCTATTCTTTACCTTACCGGCGCCATGGTGATCGTAGGTTCCATCCAGGACGGCTCTTCCGGAGATGCCAGTACTCTCTATATCAAGTCATTGCTTGACGGCGTAGCGTCAATTGCCCTTTCTTCCACCCTCGGTATCGGCGTGGCTTTTTCTGCCCTATCCGTTCTTATCGTCCAGGGCTCAATAACCCTTTTGTCTTCAAAGCTTCTCTTTATGCAAAACCCGGCCGTTATTGAAGCCGTCACCGCTTCCGGAGGTATCCTCATCATAGGCATCGGAACCAACATCCTCGAACTTACCAAAATCAGAATAGGAAATTTTGTCCCCGCCCTCTTTTATGCCATTCTCTGGACAGTATTTACTTGAGGGCTAAAAGATTTGATCATTTCTGCTCAGACAACGCTCTCCCCAGAGCATGGGTAATACGACTGCAAGAATGCAGAGAAGGATAACCAGAGAAAAAGAAGAGACAAGCCATATCCACTGAAGGATGGTTAGACTTGCTCCGCGAAAGCCTGCCATAAAGACATTATAGACGGGCCCTGCTTCCAGAATAATAACACTCGCAATGAAACCTGCACAGAGAATCATGAAGAGAAGACCGCCGAAGCTTGTTACGGACTGTGCCGGGTTTTCAGACTGAAAGTCCGGATAGGCAGCGCCAAAACCAACCCCCATAGATACAATCCCCGGAACCATCAAGAAGACCGTTGCCACGGACAGGACCATCATGAACGGTGTCACATGAAGAAGTATGTTGGAGACAACGATGAGGATCTCCGTAAGTATAAGAAGGGGCACATAGTACACGCAAAATTTAATCCAGAGAAGCGTTCGCATCTTGACAGGTGATGAGCGTACAATCCAGAAGGCCTCCCCCTCCATACTCACTGCGGGATAAACAAATCGAGCTGCCACGGCAGTGAGAACAAATGTTGCCAGTCCCATGTTTAAGAAGGAAAAGATATTCTGGAGGTACACGGTCTTTATGGGAGACTTGTCGAGGGGCAGAACGGAAAAGTTGTACAGATAGATAACAATCAAGGCAATGATAAGAAATATTTGCGGCCACTGGGTCTGATCCCTGAAAAAAGTCTTGATTTCTTTCATGGCAAAGGCTCTCACAGGGCCTGACAGATGATTCAATACGTATGTCCACTCCCGGCTCCTCCCGCCGCGAAATCGAAACAGGCGCCCGGCTGTAGTCTGCGCCTTCGAGTAGCCGGTGAAATATGTTGCTCCTGAAATCCATGTTATTACAAAGATCATGGCAACGGCACAACTCCAGGTTAGAGCCAGATCGAAAACTGCACTGCCCGCCTGTCCTTGAAGGGCGGCCTGTATGCTGTCGAAAATCCACGTTGTGGGAAGAAGAGGTGAGCCCGGCGTCTCAAGAGATTTGAAGTAGAGAATGAGAGAGGCAAAGGTATCAGGATTGACAAGCCTCTCTGGCCTCATCAGTCGAAATGCTAAAAGCAGAATCAGAAACAGTGCAAAGCCTAGGAAAATGAAGAAAGACCTGAGGCGGCCTGCGGGAAGTACAACAGCAACCAGAACTACGGAAAGGGCGCTTATGCCTGAGGCAATGAGACATAGCGGCAGAATTGTGAGGCCCACCGTTGTATAAAACAATAATCCCGCCTTATATACGATGCCATAAGATAAGAAGACCGGCAGCATGTAAACTACTACCATCCAGGAACTGTCAACGGTACTCTCAAACCAGCGTGCAAGGAATATCTTCGCCGCGGACACAGGCATGGAATGGACGAGAATAAGGTCTTTGCTCAGATACAGCTTTGTGAGAGAAGTTATTATACTGCTGAAGATGAGCAGTGAAAATAACGTCACAAGGACCATGGACATGAGCTTGCGGGCCAGGACATCTCCGAAACCCTCGACTCCCTGAAAATAGACCAGGACACGATAAAAGATGGCAAAGATCCCCGCCCAGAATAACAGACCAACCGTTCCGAAGATGAACCCCTTTAATCTGAAGTTCTTCCCATCTTTTGAGTAACTTCCATTCTTAAAAGACCAAAGGCGCGGCTTTAGAAGGGCAAGAATCTCTTTCATGGAACCGTCTGTTCCTCCGTCAAGATTAGAAACACCTCTTCCAGATCCGCTTCTTTGGCCCCTGCATCCCGCTTCAAGTCACCTGTGGTACCGGTCGCGATAAGGGAGCCTCTGTGAATGATGCCGATACGGTCACAAATGTCTTCCGCCACCGACAAGGTATGGGTGGACATGAAGATTGTCATTCCCCCACGCGATAGCTCCCTGAACATATTCTTAACCATTTTTATCGCCGCAGGGTCGAGGCCTACCATGGGCTCATCCACGATAATCACAGTAGGGTCATGAAGAAGGGCTGAAGAAATAATGAGGCGTTGTTTCATACCGTGGGAATAAGATTCTATGAGTTCGTTAGCCCAGTTAAAAATGGCAAACTTTTTCAATAGAGCCTGGGCCTTATCTACGAATAGCCGTTCATCGACACCATAAAGATCCGCCGAAAACCTCATAAATTCCATGCCTGTCAGCTTTTCATAGATAAAGGGCCTGTCAGGTATGAAACCTATCCTTCGCTTGACGCTCTCCGGATCAGCGGCCATATTTATACCGTCGATAACGACTATCCCCTCGGTTGGTGCAAGGACGCCACCCATAATACGTATCGTCGTGGTTTTGCCCGCGCCATTAGGGCCTATGAAGCCATATATTTCACCTTTCGATACGGAAAGATTGAGATTGTTTACAGCCAGGGTATTCCCATAGCGTTTTGTTAGATTTTTTAATTCTATCATTTTAACAACTCGTAAAAGTTCAAAAAACCGTTGCTCTTGTGGAGACACTTTGAAGGCATTGAAATCACTTATGCTATTCAGTTCCCCCTTTCATAAAGGGGGAGGAATACCATCAAATGTAGTGCGTACCTTTAGGTGCGCTATATTAGTAGGACTAAAGTCCTGCACTACGTTATCTAAAATTCCCTGTTACCCATGTATCCGGTCGGTGCCCCCGTTTCTAAAGAGGGTAGGCATGAAGGATTATTAATTCTGTCATCGTGACTTATCGAGGACCGTGAGGCGCAACTTCCCAATGACACCGATCAGGTCGATCTGCTGATCCGCCTCCCCTCGAGCAAATCGAATGTGTGTGACATCCGCCGGCATCTGGTTTATAACGGCATCCGCAGTAACCCATGATTCGATAAAAAGTACATTCCAAGCATGATAGTAAAATCTTCCCCTCTGGTAGACCAGCCCCACTTCCACCTGCGCCGGAATGCCCGCAGCCCGGGCCAGTGCGGCCAGCAAAACCGCATGCTCGTTACAATCTCCCACGAGGTTGTTCAGTGTCTCAAGGGCATTTGGAACGGAAAGCACAGGCCTTTTCTCCACGTTCTTATAAACCCACGCTACAAGCTTCGATGCCTTCACAGAGGCGGGTTCATGAGAGACAATTTCCTGCGCTTTGCTCACGATCTTCTGATCGTCGGATTGAATAAATGGACTCGGCTTTAAAAAGTCTTCATTCCCCGGCACATTTGCAACCCGAAATGGACGTGCTGGAATTGTTTCTTTTTCAATAACCAGTATATCTTTTCTTAGTGTTTGTCTGCCCCCATTTAATTTAAGGTTGGTCTTCTCTATATTCGTTATTTTGACCTTCAGCATCGCCAGTTGAGGGGCATCGTCAATGACCATATTTGATGGGATAGAAGCAATCTGTGTCAGGTCAGCACTCGCGGTGAGAGTAACCCCATCTAAAGCCTGACTTTTTGTGACCTGCTCCAGGGTAATCCCCAGAATGCCCTGTTCTTTTAAGATGTCACCGCCCTCACCGATCCAGGCGAGCTGCTTGGTTCCCATAAACTCAACAGATATTTTTCTGGCTTTTCTTTCTTGACCCATAATCGTGATGACATCATCGCCCAGCATGGTCAGCTTTACAGGTCTCTGACCCATGGTCGCCGGATCAAACACATTAATAGTCCTGGTTTCTCCCTCCTTCAATCCCGCAATGTTGAAAGATTCAAGAATGCCGTTAGCCAGATGGGGCGCTTCTTTGAGGGTGAGGACCGTCTTTTTCTCAGAGCCTGACATTTCTGTATAAAGTGTGACCTGCTTGCCGCTTACAACCCCACTTGCGTGGAAACGGAAGAGACTCGAACGGAGGTCAAAATCAAAGGAAGACAGAGTCATATCGGGGTTCAGATTCCCATCCGTCTTAATCGTCATACCCTGGACTACGCCCATCGTATTGATCTGCAAGAAAACAGATTCCGAAAGATGATGCCCTTTCTCGGTCTTTGAAAAACGTCTGTGGCTATACCCTATTTTCTGCCCGTTCTGAGAAATGTTCATCCATGATTCTTTATCTTGAAACTCCTGAACCCCGGAAAGATATGGCGCTGTGCCATGTCTTGACGGAAATAATTGGTATCGCCCCCAGTTAAAGACTTCAAGACGAAAAGCAAGGAGCAAGAGAAACAATATTACAAATCCAAGACCGATAAACCAGTGCCGTTTTAACCTGAAGAAAGCCATATTACGTCCCGAAGGCCCTGCAAAAAGCCCATAAATTTCCCTACACCACATCCTTTATAACATCAAAATCCTCTTCGCCAAGTATCATTTCGCTGCTTGAACTAATGATGATGAGTCAAGGCTTCAGGGCTTCTGCAAAGATATTCTTTTTCAAATTAAAGTCTTACTTTCCCGGACTTTTTCAATCTCAATTATTCCCGACAATGTTGAAATCCACTGACATAGGGACATCGACGGTTACCATGCAATTTTTCGGAGTATAATTAAGTGGCCTTGAGATGTCAATGAAACTCATAAGAACATCCGGGTTTCCCTGCGAAAATCAATCTTGTCATGGATTTTAATTTCTGATAGCCTCCAATTCACATATTTAATTTTCAACGTTGTAACAGCGACATCGGCGGCAATGTAAGAGGTTCCAACGCGCATGAAGTTTTATGCCATCCTTGGCTATGCAAGTGCTATGTGAATCGCACTTCTTACTCCACCGTCCTATGCTTACTCAATTTGTCATTTTTTGCGAGGTCATCAGCATCTAATGAAAGAAAGTCAATCAATGAAAAGGGCAAAAGAGGTCCTCAGGATAGAAGCAGAGAGTATTTTGGGCCTTATCGACAAAGTAAACACAAACTTTGATAAAGCAGTAAGAATTATTTACAGATCCAAAGGAAGGGTTATCGTAACCGGCATAGGAAAATCCGGATTGATCGGCAAAAAAATTGTCGCCACCCTTACGAGTACCGGCACGCCTGCCATCTTTCTCCACCCCGTAGAAGGCATGCACGGAGATTTGGGCATTGTCACAAAGGATGACGTAATGCTTGCCATATCAAATAGTGGAGAAACGGGTGAGCTCAATATGATCATAGGAAGCGTCAGAAAGATCGGTGCGCACCTCATTTCCTTCACCGGTAACCTCTCCTCAACGCTTGCCAAGGCCAGTCATGTCGTCATCGATGTTGGTGTGGAAAGAGAGGCCTGTCCTTTCGGCCTGGCCCCAACTTCAAGCACCACGGCGTGTTTAGCCATGGGAGATGCTCTGGCGGCTGTTCTTATAGAGAAAAGAAAATTCAATGAGAAGGATTTTCATAGATTCCATCCCGCGGGAAATCTGGGACAGCGCCTGAGGGCAAAGGTAAGAGATGTGATGATAACAGGCACACAGATTCCCAAAGTTCGTTCCGGAACATCACTTATTAAGGCAATTGAAGAAATGGACAGAGGCAACAGGGGATTCGTTCTCATTACGGACAGAAAGAATTCTTTGCAGGGAATATTGACAGATGGTGACCTGCGACGTCTTGTAAGAAGGGGCACTGACTTTAGAGACAAGCCTATCGATGATGTGATGACTTTATCACCGAAGACAATAGAGGAAACCGCATCACTTGCCCACACCATTGAATATATGCAAAAGGACGACATCCTGGGCAGAGGGGGAACTCTGAAGATCTCCGTAGCTTGAATAAAGAGAATCACAGAGTGAAGTGGAGAGCTACCTGGAAAACTGCAGCATATGGATGTTTTGGGATATGTATGTACTCCAAGCGAGCAACATCAGCGGAAGGCATAAAAGACGGCTGACTTATGTCAGATCATAGTTACTGACTTTCCATCTGCCCAGTTTTTCGAACGCGTCTTCAACCGCCTTTAAGAGTAATTTGCTGGATACGGGCTTGACAAAAAAATCATCAAACCCAGCAGCGCGGCACTCCAAGAGGCCATAAAAAGTGCTGAATCCCGTAAAGGCATAGATGATGGAGATTCTATCCTTCTCTCGAATCTTCCAGCAGAGATCTATACCGTTCATGCCGGGCAGTCTGAGGTCTAAGAACATGACCATGATTGTTTCTGTTTGAAGAATCTTCAGCGCTTCTTCCGCATTTCTGGCGGTTCGTACCTCATAGCCGGCCGTGCTAAAAGTATCCTTCAGCATAGAAAGAACTGATACTTCATCATCTACAACGAGAATCTTCTTATCGCCCGCAGCAACCATGATGAACTCCTTTTAAACTCTCAGTACGGACTTTCTGAGAATATCTTTTGGAATTATAAAGCGAAAAAAGAAAAGCATCCTGAACAAAAAAGTTTTGCCGTATCTGACAAAACTTTAGGCACAGGCCAGACATAAAATCTATTTAACCAGAGCCAGAAGATGCTTAACTGAAAGCGACCTGATCCTGCTGCGGACCTTGCAGGAAGAATGAATCCGCATAATCACTGAAGTAGCCGGAGTGCCCGATTCGTCTGAAACCGGTCAAAATCTGGTTATGAATAAGATTAACCTTAAACGGTTAACCCTTTGATATCATTGGTAGGCGGTACTGGATTTGAACCAGTGACTTCTACCGTGTGAAGGTAGCACTCTCCCACTGAGTTAACCGCCCGCTAAATGCCTTTTTATATCCTAAAGAAAGGTCCTTTTCAAGAGAAAAAGCCGCAAGAAAATTTATGTTTTTTTTGCTTCCCATTTTGCAAGCCCTGTTATCTGAAAGCTTCAGATTTTATTTCTTTCGTTATTCACTTTCGGTTATAATACCCCCAAGCATGGTATAGAATATTTTACAAATAACCGGCGCCGATTTACAGCAATGAAGAGAAAGATGATTAGCTATATTTTATTATTCATAATTTTTCTTGTGGCATTTCTTGCCTACTCCCTGTTGAAAATAAGGTTTGCCTCCTCTGTCTCAGTCAAAAGGGGGGATACAACGCTTATCGGCGATACCCGCAAGCTGCACGGGCATGTAAGACAATTAACCGTGGACATCGGTTCAAGAAGCGTATATGAATATGACAAATTAGAAGCGACAAAAGAGTATATTGTCTCCCGCCTCAAAGCCTTCGGCTATATCCCCAGCCTTCAAACGTACACATACAGTGGAAGAAAATACAGCAACGTCATCGCTTCAATAAGGGGAGCAAAACTTCCCGATGAAACCGTAATTATCGGCGCTCATTATGATACCGTGTTTGGAACACCCGGTGCTGATGACAACGCCAGCGCCGTTGCTACCCTTCTCGAGATTGCCCGGGCTTTGAAGGGCTTTTCTCCTGACAGGACGTTGAAGTTGATTTTTTTCGTAATTGAAGAACCTCCTGTATTCAGATCCGAACACATGGGAAGTTATGTCTACGCAAAGGAAGCTAAAGAGAGGAATGAAAACATAAAGTCTATGATTTCTCTTGAAATGCTGGGATATTATGCGAATGAAAAGGAAGGCCAGTCGTTCCCTTTTCCCCTGATGAGCCTTATTTATCCATCTACACCTAATTTTATTGCCGTTGTTGGTAATCTAAGTTCGAGAAACCTCGTCAGGAAGGTTAAAAATTCCCTTAGGGCAAGTTGCCGTATCCCTGTGGAAACCCTGTCTGCGTTTAGTTTTGTTCCCGGTGTAGACTTCTCCGACCACCGTTCCTTCTGGAAAATGGGGTATCCTGCTGTCATGATAACGGATACCGCCTTTTACAGAAATCCGAATTACCACACAGAAGCGGATACCATTGACACGCTGGACTTTGATAAGATGTCTGATCTGTTAAGAGGCCTGATACAGGCGGCTAAAGACCTCACAGATTCTTCAATGCCGTGATGCAAAAAAATCCCCCCATCACTCTTCTTGAAAAAGGCTCAGGGGGGATTTCGTTTTCAGTAGTCATAATCTCCCATGTCCGGCGGCATTCCTCCTGGCATAGGCGGCGCCGTTTTCTTCTTGGGTTTCTCAGCAACCATGGCTTCCGTGGTGAGGAGCAGCGAAGCCACAGAAGCGGCGTTCTGAAGGGCAAAACGGGATACCTTCGTAGGATCAATTATTCCTGCTTTTGTCATATTCGTGTACTTGCCAGTATCAGCATCAAATCCAAAATCATCCTTGCCCGCTTTAACCTTCTCCGTGACTACGGAACCTTCATACCCCGCATTTATGGCAATCTGTCTTGTTGGTTCTTCGATGGCCCGTTTAACTATACCCAGCCCATACTTCTCGTCGTCAGCGACCTTGGCCTTCGCCAGGGCAGGCAAACTCCGCAGATATGCGACTCCACCACCGGGCACGATGCCTTCTTCTACAGCGGCCCGTGTTGCATTCAATGCATCCTCCACGCGCGCCTTTTTTTCTTTCATCTCAAATTCTGTTGCCGCACCTACCTTGATGACCGCGACACCGCCGACTAGTTTCGCCAGTCGTTCCTGCAATTTTTCCTTGTCGTAAGACGATGTGGTGTCCTCAATCTGAACCCGAATCTGCTTCACCCTGCCTTCAATGTCGGCTTTCTTTCCGCCTCCGTCGATGATGGTCGTGTTTTCCTTGTCTATGTTCAGACGTTTGCAAGTCCCCAGATCTTTCAAAGTAATATTTTCCAATTTGACGCCGAGGTCCTCCGAAATGACCTTTCCCCCTGTCAAAATGGCAATATCCTCCAGCATGGCTTTTCTTCTGTCACCAAAACCTGGGGCCTTAACTGCCACACATTTCAGGGTACCGCGAATCTTGTTGACGACGAGCGTTGCCAGGGCCTCACCTTCTACATCCTCCGCAACAATTACCAGGGGCTTGCCCATCTTTGCAATCTGCTCCAATATGGGCAGCATATCCTTCATGTTGCTTATTTTCTTCTCGACAAGCAGAATGTATGGACTCTCCATGTTAACTTCCATTTTTTCCGGGTCCGTCACGAAATAGGGCGAAATGTAGCCCCGATCAAACTGCATCCCTTCAACAATTTCCAGGGTCGTCTCAATAGATTTCGCTTCCTCGACCGTAATGACGCCTTCCTTTCCTACCTTCTCCATTGATTCGGAAATGATCTCACCGATGGTCGCGTCGTTATTGGCGGAGATTGTGCCAACCTGGGCAATCTCTTTCTTATCCTTTATCGGCTTGGACATCTTCTTCAATTCGTTGACAACAATCTGTACCCCTTTATCGATGCCCTTCTTGAGGGCCATGGGATTCATCCCGGCAGCTACGAGCTTGGATCCCTCACGGTATATAGCCTCTGCAAGAATGGTCGCCGTCGTGGTGCCGTCTCCCGCCACATCGGAGGTTTTGGATGCCACCTCTTTCACCATTTGTGCACCCATATTCTCAAATTTATCTTCCAGTTCGATCTCCTTTGCCACAGTTACCCCGTCTTTGGTAATTGTCGGGGATCCCCAGGATTTTGCGAGGATAACGTTGCGACCCTTCGGCCCAAGCGTCACCTTTACAGCATTGGCCAGGGTTTCCACGCCTTTTATAATCTTTTCACGGGCAACCGCGTCATATTTAATTTCTTTAGCCGCCATACTTACACCCTCCTTTCATCAACCAATAATGCAAAATATATCATCTTCTCTCATAATGATCTGCTCAACGCCGTCTATCTTGATCTCCGTTCCGGCATACTTGCCAAATAGAATCCGGTTTCCTGCCTTCACCTCCGTGGCGATACGATTGCCGTCACGATCCCTTCTTCCGGGACCAACAGCGATTACCTTTCCTTCCTGCGGCTTTTCTTTTGCCGTATCGGGGATGATAATGCCACCTGACGTCTTTTCTTCCAATTTGACATGGGAAACCAGCACATAATCATTCAATGGTTTGAATTTCATGATTTCTTGACCTCCTCGCTGATAATGATAAGTGTCATAATTAATAGTCACTAAATTGAAATTGTCAAGGCATCGATAAATTTTTGTGATTATTTTTCAGATTTTCCCACCTCCGGAAAAATAAGGAGCCGATCACCCGGTTTCACCTGTTTCTTGGACCCCAGATGGTTCCAGATGAGCAAGGCCGGCAGCGGCACGTCAAAATTGGATGCTATGGAAGAGAGATTCTCTCCCTTCTTGACGATATAAACGTGTTCTTTGCGATCTGCGAGCCATTTTTTTAAGAGGCCTTCATACCTTGCCTGAAATCCGGTAGCAGCGCCCCTGGGAACCAGGATGTCATATTTCCCTTTGACCAGATAATGCCCCTTTATTTCAGGATTCAGATCCTTAATCACCTTGAAGTATGTCCCGGCAGCCTGAGCAACCAGATAAATAGGCGTTTCCTGATCACATACAAGTTCAACGCGATCAAACTGCAGGGGTGGATAAATATCTTCCTTTGACAACTTGAATCCATATCTTTCAGGGTTGGATAGTATCTCCTTTGCGGAAATCGCCCGGAGAATATATTGCTGCGTCTCCATGGGGAGATAAAGATAATAATAATTGTTCNAAGGAGCATTTCTGTTTTCAGCCCTTCTTCGCCCATATTATAGGCGGCAGCCGCGAGGGTCCACGATCCTAATTTATCGTGAAGTTTTTTCAGATAATTAATGGCGGCCCTGGTGGAAGAAAAAAAATTTCTGCGCTCGTCCATATCTGAGTCAATCTTGAGACCGTACTTTTTCCCCGTTTCCTCCATAAATTGCCAGCTGCCCCTCGCTCCCTTTGGTGAAGTAATATGGAACATGAGCGAACTTTCTATGATGGCCACATATTTGAGATCCCCGGGCATATTATTCTGTTTCAGCATCTCTTCGATATAGGGCATATAGCGTCCGGAGCGTTTCATCCAGAGGATAACCTGGGGGCGATTCCAGAGGGTCACCAGAAATTCTTTTTCCAAGCGCTCCCGGACTTCCGGATTATCAATGGGAACGGGCTCTCCGCAAAAATCAAGCGGTCCCATCTTATTGATAGAGGAGATCAGCGAAGAGGAAGCAGCAGGCTCAAGCATATAAGGCAGATCGCACCAGGCGGGTGTGCCTGTGAGGAGCGCCAGAGACAAAGCAGACAGAAAAACTGCTAAACTTCTTACAAAAAAGTTTGCATTCTTATGACCTTCAGACATATTAATCTCCTTATTGTTCCTTCGATCAATAATGGCCTTATATTATTATATCTGCAGTCAGTCAAGAAAGGTTAGTTTGCGCAACTAATGAAACTTGGTATGCGATTTTAAGTTAAAGGGGTTTACAAAAGGGTCCGATTCTTTTAAAGTACGATCAGAAGAAGCGTAGACATTTTTTGCGCCCACGCGCTTGTGATGCTTTATATTTATATCTTCGAAAATGATTTGCAGAACATTACCGCTTCAGTAGGCAAGAAATATGGCAGTTAAACCGAAGGACGCCGCAACGGTAATCCTCCTCCGCCAGTCACCGAG
>PDVH01000324.1_pt1 | contig 12099 bp, 12 predicted proteins | sample 1369781 | NCBI WGS metagenome assembly PDVH01 (sample SAMN07795378, study PRJNA414565) | Alkali sediment metagenome, whole genome shotgun sequencing project. | isolation source: glacial lake sediment | place: Bosnia and Herzegovina: Donje Bare Lake | collected 2016-06
CTGTTTCCAAAAGACGCAGCATCAGTGTGCGGTCATTATTGTTTTCTGGTTTCTAATGACCCTCTATTTTCTGATAGAGCTTTTTTCTGCTGATACCGAGGAGGCGAGCAGCCTTGCTCTTGTTCCCACCGGCAAATTCAAGCACCTTCTCGATGTGCTCTTTTTCCATGCTGTCAAGCCGCAAAGTGTCCTGGCTTAGACTACGTTTTCGTTCTTCTGTAGCGAAAGAAGGAAGAACGATGGTCTGTGGCAAGTCATCAGATATAATTTCGCTTCGATCTGCCGAGATGAGGATTGCCCTCTCGATCACGTTTGCAAGCTCTCTCACATTACCAGGCCAGTGATAAGTTACAAGGAGATTCAACGCCTGTCTCGAAACTGCCTTCCTGCTACCTTTCCTTGCATGCTTTTCCAGGAAATACTTGGATAGAATTGGGATATCGTCCTTCCGGTCACGGAGGGGGGGTACCTGAATAACAAAGGTGTTGAGCCTGTAAAAAAGATCTTTTCTGAATCTGTTTGCCTTCACTTCTTCTTCAATAACCTTATTGGTGGCAAAGATAAAACGAACATCTACTGTAATTTCTTTTGTATCACCGAGCTTTCTGAAAGAACCTGTCTCAAGAACCCTGAGAAGCTTCGATTGTATCGGCATTCCCATATCACCCACTTCATCAACAAAAAATGTACCCGTGTTGGCTATCTGGAGGAGGCCAACTTTGTCTGTTTGTGCCCCTGTAAAAGCGCCCTTCTTGTATCCGAAAAGCTCACTTTCAAGGATACTCTCTTGCAGGTTGCTTGCGTTGATGATAACGAAAGGATTGGCGGCACGCAATGATTGGGCGTGTATTGCCCTTGCCACCAACTCTTTTCCAGTGCCGGTTTCTCCCATGATCAAGACGGGCACATTCGAGTTGCCTACCAGTGAAATAGCCTTCTTCACCGCATTAATTTCTTTGCTCTCGCCGATGAATTTATCATGGACTTCAACCCTTTGCAGCTGTTCCTCGAGTACGATTGTCTTGTCTTTTAATTGTTTCTTCTCATAGGCCTTCAAAATGACAGTATGGAGCTCTGACAATTTTACTGGCTTCGTAAGATAGTCGTAAGCACCGAGTTTCATGGACCGTATCGCAGTGTCAACCGATGCATAGCCCGTCAGCATAATTACCTCTGCAGTGGGTTGAATCTCCCGCAATTTTTCTAAGAGTTCAACACCGTCCGTATCCGGGAGTTTGATATCAAAGAGCCCGATGTCAAGTGTTTCCTGTTTTAAGATGGCAATAGCCTCTTCGCCATTCGACGCAGTGAAGACTTCCATACCTTCCTTTGATAATTTTTTCTTGAACGCCTCAAGAAGCTGGTATTCATCGTCAACGATGAGTACGCGAATCATAGGGCTGTATCACCCTTCTCTTCTTTTACATAAAGCGGGAGGGAAACCTTGAAAAGAGTTCCCCTCCCGAGTGTACTTTCCACCTCAATATTTCCGCCCATTTTGTTCAAGAACTCGTAACATAATGTAAGACCCAACCCAACACCTTTGCCGGTGTCCTTGGTTGAAAAAAAGGGTTCAAATATTTTGTCCACCAAGCCCTCGTGTATTCCTACGCCATTATCTTCAAATTCAATTTTTACCGAGTCACTCAGAGAATATGCCCTGAGCTTTATAACCCCGCCTGTTCTTATTTCCACCGCATCTACAGCATTCTGCAGAATATTCATGAAACACTGTTTTGTGGCATTCAGATCACCCTTGGCATGGGGTAAATCAGCCTCAATGATTCAGATCAATTTCCTGAACCTCAAACCCTTTTTTCCTCGTTAAATCAATCATATCTTTGATAATGTTTTTACACCGGAAGGCCTGTTCCTGTACGATCTCGAGATATTCCTTAAGTTCATCCAATGCCCCGTCTTCAGCATTACCTTCCTTAAAACCCTGAAAAAGTTCGCAGGCAAGCTCAGAATTTGCCGCAATCGTTGCAAGAGGGTTATTCAGTTCATGGGCAACCCCTGTCATGAGCCTTCCAATGACTGACATCTTTGCGTCCTGGATTGATTGAATCTTTGCCCTCACCTTCTCGCTATTATCCTCAATGATGCATAAAAGTCCCTCAACCTTTCCGTCCTTTCCCCGCAAGGGAACTCCCCGGAAATGGATATATTGACCCTGGTCTCCCCGGTAGGTGGTGAAAGGAAAATCTTGTAGTTCAAAAGGCTCACCCTCAAGACCCTTTTTTATATAGTCAGCAAGACCGCACCTCACCGTGTAAGGGTTTTTGAGCCAATTAAAACCTACCAGTTTCTCCTCAGTTACACTTATGAACTTTCCACTCAAATCAATGGTGAAAATTGCTACAGGTGTATTTTCAATGATTGCCGCATTAAAATCGTTGAGATGTCTTAGATCCTCTTCGGCTTTCTTCTGATATGTAATATCCTGAACAGTCTCGATAATGAGGGTCGGCTCATGGCGTTGCAGTAACGAGATAATATTTCGTTTCTCCCTTGTGCTCACTTTTTATCTCTGTATGCTCCATCCGGCCACTCGTGAGCGTTCTTAATGCCGCGCAATTCTTGCATGGACTCTTAAGTTTAAAAATCTTTGTATAGCAATGCTTTTCAATGGATTGATGGACATTGTCCTTTTGAATATATTGCACAACCCGATCATTCATCCATTGAATCTTTCGCTCTCTATTCAGCACAAAGACTCCCATGGGCAATGAGTCAAGTATTGACAGTATAATATTGGATTCTATGTGTGGACCATTTTTCATGTTTTCATTCTGCTTTCTCAGCCAAAACATAGCAATTATTATACCATATGAATCGTATGATTATATGGGGACAAGGGATCCTAAATTTAATTTTATGGTTTCCTGTTTTACTGCATGCATATATAAAGCATTTTCACAAGATTACCGCTCTTGACAAAACAGCATTTTATCAGTTAATGTATGCAAGAAGGGCCCATAGCTCAGTTGGTAGAGCCACCGGCTCATAACCGGTAGGCCCCTGGTTCGAGGCCAGGTGGGCCCAATATAAAAACAATATGAATAGAAGATTAGAGTATAAAAATATAAAAACTCTTTTAAAGGGGGTGCACCATTAGGGCACCCCCTTTAATTTTGTGGAGGTGGGGAGTTGGAACAAGAACTAAGAACAATCCATGAAGCACAAAAAATAGATATGCAGATCATTGAAAATGAAAAAAAACTGATATCAACGCCAAAAAAGATCGAAAAAATGGAACACGACATAAAAGCGATAAGTGAAAAGATAAGCAAAGAGAGCGAAATCTTAGAGGAATTTGAAAAAGATAGGAAGAGTAAAGAAAAAGAGCTGGAACTTGCAAAGGAAAAAATAAAAAAATTCGAATCGAGGCTTTACGAAGTCAAAACAAACAAAGAGTATCAGGCGTTATTGAAAGAGATAGAGTCAGCCAAGCAGGGAAATGACAAAGATGAAGAAGAAATTATCGAGATCATGGTAAAAATGGAAGACCTGAAAAAAGATTTAGAATCCACATCAAAAACGCTGAAAGAAAAAGAAAAGATCACAGAAGTCGAGAAAAAGAAGCTACTCAATGAGATGGATTCCATAGACAAAACGGTCATCGATTTAAAACAACAGAGGGATAATCTTCTTTCTGTTGTAAATAAGACTTTGCGAGAAACATACAGTATTCTCATATCGAGAAGGGGTGGTACTGCAGTTGTAAATGTTAAGAACGGTGTATGTTTAGGCTGCTTCATGAATATTCCACCTCAGCTTTTTATTGAAGTAACAAAAAATAACAGGCTTATCCAATGCCCAAGCTGCAGCAGGATCTTCTATTTCACAGAAGAATCATAAGCTCACCATGGAATGGCATATTTATATAGACGGCGCGTCTTCGTGCAATCCGGGGCACGCCGGGGCCGGGCTTGTGGCCTATGATAATCACGACAAAGAAGTCGGGAGGGAATCAGCTTATCTTGGAGAAATGACAAACAACATGGCTGAGTATGAAGCCCTGGTGAGAGCCCTCTTGAAAGCATTCAAATCTGGAGTGAAGAACGTCTCCATCTATACCGATTCACTCCTTGTTGCAAACCAGGTATTGGGCAAATATAAAATTAAAAATCTAACTCTTCAGAAATATGCAGAAGAGGCAAAAAACCTTATACGCAATTTCGATCATTTTGCGATACAATATATTCCAAGAGAAGAGAATAAGGTAGCGGACAAACTTGCTAAGGAAGCGATCAAAAAGAAGGGGTAGACGGGTGGCCGCCCTATAATGGGGAGGAAAGTCCGGGCATCGACGGGCAGGATGGTCCCTAACGGGGACTGGGGGTAACCCTAAGGAAAGTGCAACAGAAAATATACCGTCCCGTACGCCTATGGCGCGAGTGAAGAGTTATGGGTGACGAGCAAAGAGTGAGAATTTTTCACTCCAAACTCCGAACTAGCGACTCCGAACTTCGAAACGTAAGTTTCGGCCGGATAAGGGTGAAATGGTGAGGTAAGAGCTCACCAGTCCCATGGTGACATGGGAGCTTGGCAAACCCCATCCGATGCAAGGCCAAAAAGGGGGCTGCCAGAAATGGCAGCGAGGATTGCCCATCCTTTAACCCGGGTAGGCCGCAAGAGGTCCAGGGCAACCTGGATCCACAGAGAAATGGTCACCGTCCCGCGACAAACGGGAAACAGAACCCGGCTTATAGTCTACCCCTTCTTCATATGTCCGTTGGACGAGGGACGTAGCACGTAGGACGTAAAAGATGTATACGTCTGAGCGAAGCGAATGTCCAAGTCCCATTATAGGGGGGGAACGATATCCAACGTCATCAAATGCTATAAAGGATGGTAATGATAGTATTCGAAATAGTGGGTATGCCGGACTGTAGCATTTCAAATCTCACAAAGCCAGGGCTGATAGATACACATACGGCTAATCCTCATATGACTCCATGACCATGACACGGTCGCTTCTTGCCATCTGTGTTATTTGTTCTGTTCTTTTTTTTCTCAACCTGCAATCACGGGATTTCTGGGCACCTGATGAAGGAGATTTTGCCCAGATTGCAAGGGAATTGCCGGATAATCCTGTCGTACCGCATCTCAACGGTAAACCATATGGTGAGAAACCGCCTCTTTTCTATTATATAACCTTTCTATCCAAGATAGTTTTTCGTTCAACAAGCGATGAGGTGTCCCTCAGGTTTCCTTCGGGCTTGTTCGCTCTCCTGGGTATAATTTTTTTCTTTGTAACAATCCGAAAGTTCTTCGATCATCACAAAGCATTGCTCGCAGCGTGTATCCTTCTAAGCACCCCCTTATATTACTGGCAGGCACGGTATCTCCAGGTTGATATGGTGTTTTCGGTTTTTGTTTCTTCGTGTCTCCTCTTCTTCTTCTGGTTTTATAATACGCGCAAGGAGTACCTGATCTACCTTTCTTTTCTTTTCATGGCCTTTGCCTTTCTAACAAAGGGACCTCTTGCCATCGCGCTGGTCTTGCCTGTTATCTTCATATTTCTCTTTCTTGAGAAGTCCTTTAGAGTCGTCAGGGCAAAAGAATTAGTCATTGGTGTTCTCATTTGTCTTGCAGTGATTCTTCCCTGGTACATCGCTGTTTACGTCAAAGAGGGTGCTCCCTATCTTTATGAAAATGTTATTCGCCAGAATCTGACAAGATTTTTTGACGCATGGAGTCACAAGAGGCCTTTCTATTATTACTTCACTACATTACCACTGGATTTCTTCCCCTGGAGTCTTTTTCTTCCTCTTGGACTTTATTTCATGTTCAAGTGCATAAAAAGTGATGGAGGAATTAGGTATTTCTTTATATGGTTTGCATGGATGTTCTTCTTTTTGTCCCTTTCTTCGGGAAAGATAAGTAAATATATGTTGCCTGTCCTGCCTGCAATTACATTGATAACATCCCTTGCTTTTGTAGAGGAAAAAAACAAATACAACAAGGTTATACTTGTTTTGTTGGCGTTCTTCTTTCTTGTCATGAGCTTCTTACTCTTCTTTTTTAAGAAAGAGTTTTATCCGGAATTTTATCCTGAACGTTTGGTAGTAGGGAGCTTATGTGTTGCCCTCAGTATAGGCCTCTTTCTTCTCCAAACCAAACGGATTGAGTATGCCTTCACGGCCATCTTCTCTTTTATAATTATCACTTACACAATCGGGAATACAGCAATCTATCAGAAATGGAATCAATACAAGTCACCGAAATACGTGGCTGAAATGATAAAACCCTATGTCAATGATTGCACTCCGTGGATTTACTATGGAAGCATGCGGGGTGTCTATGTATACTACGTTGAAAAAAAGGCATTGCATATAGATGAGCATGATATTAAAGGGCTTCATGAAGCCGGTCAAAAATTGAATTCATTTTTCATACTCACCAAAAAAAGAGAAATCAGTGAAGTTTACAAGGCTTTGAATGGGGTGGATATTGTCTTTGAAGAAAAAAACAACAATTCACCCATGGTTTTCCTCCGTTATACCCATTGACAAAGAGTTATTTCGCAATGTATTTGTCATGGTTCTTGTACAAAACCTTATGTAAAGTACGTGTGATAAAAGTGAAATAAAGGGAAACTGGCTCGACTTCATTAGGCTAAAATAATTGAATAATTTTTACTATCCGAACGTACAATAACTCCTCTCAAGTTATCAATTTGTAAACATATTCACAAAGTTGGTTGTTTTTCTTGACACACAATAATGAGTATGTTAAAAAATTAACAAGCATTCTTTTTCGAGGTTAACATGAGCAACTTTTTCGACAAACTCTCTGTGAGACAACTAACAAAGGACGATCTGGATTCGATCGTAGAGATCGACACTAAGGTCCTTGGTGAAACAAGAAGGGATTACTGGGTCACAAAGATTATAAAACAGGCTGACACAAGGCCACCTGATGCTTCACTCGTATCCGAGATTGATGGCAAGGTCATTGGTTTCATTCTTGGAGAGGTGAGCGGTTGGGAATTCAAGGTCCCCAACAATATCGGTTGGATAGATACGATTGGCATTGACCCTGATTACCAGAATCGTGGTATTGCGAAAGTTCTGGCAAATGCCCTTGTCACCAATCTAAAAGGCTACAGCGTAGACACAATATACACCCTCGTCAATTGGAATGACTGGGATCTTCTACAGTTTTTTCACGCCATGGGCTTCTCGAGAGGTGACATGATTAACCTGGTTTTAAAAGTCTAATAAAACCTGTTACACGTTGCAAATTTCAGTTCGCAGGTTTCGGGTTACAAAAACCTCAATTAAAACTGAATCCATTTCAATTGCCTAAGCTTCTTGTTTTTGTTGTTGGGTTTGTAACGTGTAACCTGAAACATGCAAACTGAGTAAGTTTTAAGTACTATCTACCCCTCGCCTGTCACGATTTTGAGTCTCTGCTTGGGGGTAACTTTATCGCTTTTGAGGTTGTTAGCTATCTTAATGTCAGCCATATCAACATTGTATTTGTTCGAGATGGATGAGAGGGTTTCACCTTTCTTTACTACATGATATTTCACAGGGGCTTTTTTCTGTGCGCTTTTCGTCTGCGGATGGCTTGCAAGCCTAAGCTTCATGTTTGGAGTAACTTTGTTGCCTTTCAGATTGTTTGCAGCCTTAAGTTCAGCTACATCAATATTATATTTACTCGATATTGATGCAAGAGATTCTCCTTTTCTTACCACGTGAATGGCTGGACTCTGAGGTTGCTCCTTGGGTCCAGACTGCTTGGCCTGGGTCTGGGTCTTTTCATTTCTTGCAACCCGCTCCTCTTGTGCAGGCTTTGTTTCGAGGTTATCCTTTTTGTTTTTTGCAATGTCAGTTTTACCCTTGGATGGACTGGTATACCGCGGGACATTGATGGTCATTCCCGGCTTTACCTTTAACTCCCCATCGCACTCGTTGACTAAATAAAGGTCTTCACGATTCAGCCCATGCTTCTTGGCAATTGATGCCATGGTATCTTTCTTCTTGACCTTGTAAGCAACTACATCTTTGATCTGTCTTTCATGGCTCAGGGCTACATGGAGCTTACCTGAAAAGCCTGTGGTATCAATACCCTGTGGCAACTTGATCTTGTAATCATCCATGTTTGGTGGAGTAATTCCTCTGAGAAGCTCCGGATTGATTGACCGCACTTCTGCAAGATCCATCGATGCAGATTTTGCAACTACTGAAAGAGAAGTACCCCTCGGAACCCTGACAAACTCGAATCTTACGGGGGCATCATAGGTAATGCTTCCGAATCCATACTTCTCAGGGTCTTTTGCGATGACAGCGGCAGCAATGAGCTGCGGTATATACGCCCTTGTCTCCTTGGGCAGAGCATTGAAGTTTGAGAGCTCCCAGAAATCATTCGTTTTGTGCTTTTCTATGGCGCGTTCAACACGCCCTTCACCGGCATTGTACCCCGCAGCAGCGAGATACCAGCATCCGAATTGGTTAAAGAGATCCCTCAAGTATTTTGCTGCTGCCACAGTAGATTTTTCAGGGTCTCTCCTTTCATCAACCCAGTAATTTACTTTCAGGCCATATCTACCGCCGGTGGCGTAAATAAACTGCCAGGGCCCACAAGCCTTTGCAGTGGAATAGGCCTTTGGATTAAAACCGCTTTCGATCATAGCAAGATAGACAAGATCTTCAGGCATGCCCTGATCTTTCAATATTTCTCTGATAATTGGCACGTAACGCCTTGATCTCTTCAGCCAATTGCCAAAAACCTTTCTTTTTTCGGTGGTGAACCATTGGATATAGTGCTTGACAGCGTCATTAAATACGATAGGAATGTCAAAATCTTGGAATTGTTCAGGCTCAAGGAGGGTGGAGATGTCGTCATCATCATCTTGTGTCAGGTATTCTATTTTGACGGCGCCAGCATCTTTTTTCAGGATATTTTCAGATTTCTTTCCCTGCTCAACTTTGGCTGTTATCAGCGGTTCGGTGGCCTTTTGTGAGGGTGTATAAGAACCTTGCTGGTAGCTAACTGATGAAGGTTGATTAGTGGTAGTTGAACAACCTACTGTGACGATCACAACAAGAAACAGTGCAAGAACTCTTCCCATTATCCCCCTTTAATAAGCAAGAATTATACCTATGTTGTTGACATTGATAATAAAAATTATATCCTAATGATGTCAACAAAAAAATGCGCTTCATCAATCTTCTTTGAGAACTTTTCCAGATAAACCCCTATAACCAATGGCAAAATCGTACGCATTTATTCTTTTCTTATTCTGGAGTTGAAGCTCTTTTATGACAAGTACCCCTGACCCGGTAATGACCTGGATTCCTTCTTTCGTTACATCAATGATTGTGCCAGGGATCACACCTTCCCCCTGATCACTTTCCTTTACAGCTCCAGCGAAAATCTTCAAAAATAGTCCATCTAAAAAGGTATACGCTGTCGGCCAGGCAACAAGAGCCCTCACCTGTCGTAAAATCTCCTCTGCTCTTTTTGACCAATCGATTCTCCCCATTTCCTTACTAATAATTGGTGTGAACGTGGCCTGGTCGTGGTTCTGGGCTAACCCTTCCTGCAGACCATTGACACCTGCTTCATTGAGGAAGCCTGGTAGTATCTCGGCAGACCTTTTCGAAAGCCGCTCGGAAAGGGTTATAACATTGTCGCCAGGCTCTATTGTCATGGTCTCCTGGTAAAGGATATTACCGGCGTCCATCTTTTCATTCATACGGATCAACGTAATACCTGTCTCTGTATCTCCGTTCCAGATGGCCCACTGGATCGGTGACGGTCCGCGGTATTTCGGCAGAAGAGATGGGTGGATATTGATCGGTCCCATGGATGGAATATCAAGTGCCCATTTCGGGATAATGAGCCCAAATGATGCGACCACAAAAAACTCAGGCCTCATACTTTCTAACTCCTTGGCAGCTTCATCCTTGAACGAATCTATTTCAATGACAGGCAATCGGAGATTTATGGCTTCCCTTTTAACTTCCGTGTCCTCAAGAAGATATCCCCTACCCTTCGGCTTTGCCTTCCTTGTAACAACGCACGTAACGAGTGAAGAGATTGCTTGAAGGGGTTGGACAGAAAAGCTCGACGAACCGAAGAAGGCTACCCTCATTTCCGGTCTTTCATATACTTCTTTTTGAAAAGGTCTTTTTTCACAGGGCTCAGATGGTCGATAAGAAGCACCCCATTCAAATGATCCAGTTCATGCTGAACAGCTCTCGCCATGAATCCGTCGCATTCCATCTCGAAGGGTTCTCCCTTTATATTAATACCGGTCACAAATACCCTCTTTGCTCTTTTGACATACTCGTAGAATTTGGGAAGGCTTAAGCAACCCTCCTCTGTAATCTCTTCTGAGTTCTGTTCAGTAATTACCGGATTTATAAGAATGATGGGTTTATCGTTTTTCTTGGTCCTTGGATCGAGAACGATAAGGCGTATAGAGACCCCCACCTGATTGGCGGCAAGCCCTGCCCCTTGAGCGAGTCGCATGGTTTCTACCATGTCATCACAAAGGGTCACCATCTCATCATGAATGGTTTCTATTGGTTTGCAAACCTTCCGGAGCACAGGGTCCGGGTATGTCTTAATCTGCATGTATGCCATGTATATTTGTAAACTAAATCGTCCTTTCAGTCAAGAGCAGCAGGAAAGGCTAGACAAGCGAGAAGGGCGTGAAGGGAGGGAAGGTTTGTTGACAAATGCGTTTGATTTATACATCACGTTGCAATTCTGGTTGACTTTGGTATATTTGAAAGTATAAGACATAGAAATCAGAGCGTCTCCACCGGTTTTCCCAACGGGCTATCTCGAAGGATACATGGTACCGCACAATCGGAGATTGCGATGTTCGTATCTTAATTGTTATGCTCTATTCAACGGGAGGTGACCATGAAGATAATTATCACAGGCGCTACGGGATTTATTGGAAGAAATCTCGCTGAAAGCTTGCACAAAGAGGGGATGAAGGTTATTGCGATCGGACGCTCTGAGTTCGTCGGGAAAGCGTTGAAGGAAAATGGAATCGAATTCATGCTTGCCAAAATAGAAGTTCAATCTCAGGTTAACAAAACCTTCTGCCCTGCGGATTACGTGATTCATTGTGCTGGAAGAGCAGGAGACTGGGGGAAATATCAAGACTTTTATGAAACAAATGTTATAGGAACCCGCAATGTTATCGATGTATGTAAAAGAAATGATATTAAGAAAGTTATATATATCTCGACATCGAGCGTATATCTCAACGGGAAAGACAGATACAATATTTTGGAGACTGAACCATTACCCAAGAAACAGTTCAACTACGGAAAGACAAAATTAGTAGCAGAAAACGAGCTTTTAGGGCTTGAGAAAGAGGGGTTTAAGACTATTATCCTCAGACCGAGAGCTGTATATGGCAAGTATGATCAAAATATCGTCTCTCGTTTTTTACGATTGGCTGAGAAAAACAATCTGCCGTTGATAAATGGCGGCCAGGCTCTGGTCGATATTACATATGTAGGCAATCTTGTAAGCGCAGTCAGGAATTGTTTTTCTGCACCGGATAATGCTTGGAATGAGATCTATAATATCTCCAATGGTTCCCCGGTCACTCTGAAGGAATGGATATCAGAATTATTGGAAATATTCGACCGACCCTTCAAACCCAAGGATGTTTCTGAACCAGCGGCTAAAAGAATTGCGGCAATGAACGCGTTGCTGAGCATCCTTCCGTTCGGCAACAGGAAACCGGAATTGACAAAATTGTCTGTAGAGTATATGGGAAAATCCATGACACTGTCGATCGAGAAGGCAAAGCAAAAATTGAATTATATACCGGAGATAAGCAATCAGGAAGGATTCAAAGATGTGAGAAAATGGTATATTCAAAATAAATGATCAAATTTGATGTACAACAAAACATGCCATGTGACCGCCATTCCGCTGCGCTCCATTGCGGCGGGTGAGATGAGCTATTATAACTCTATTTCTTTTCGTAATTGGCAACTGTCAGTCCAGCACCCCATGCTTGAATTGTGAGTGAAGCAAAGCATTAACTTCTTCCTGTAACACAGCCTCTTGTAAAATATCAATGTGTGCCAAGTTTCGACTGGTAATCAG
>PDVH01000313.1_pt1 | contig 12083 bp, 11 predicted proteins | sample 1369781 | NCBI WGS metagenome assembly PDVH01 (sample SAMN07795378, study PRJNA414565) | Alkali sediment metagenome, whole genome shotgun sequencing project. | isolation source: glacial lake sediment | place: Bosnia and Herzegovina: Donje Bare Lake | collected 2016-06
ACTATATCGAGATACAGAGGCTGTGCCAAAGTATCAATCGGGACCAGGGTATGAGGAAGTTGAGAGTATCGCTTCACTTACCGTAAGCACACAGATTAGTGTAAAACACAGATGGTCGAGAGCACACCTTTCTTGACTTGAGACTCAACCACTTATATACTTACTGGAGTATTTTCGATATTACAGTTAATACGGTCGACAAATAAATGCTATGCTTATAAAATCTGTAACTTTTGCAGCATTTGCCTATGGCATTACATTTCTTGTTTCCGTCTTTGTAGCAGCAATCATCAAGCTCATATATATAGCTCTGAACGGGAAAAGGAGCAGGGGAATTAAGTCTGGCCCGGGTCATTAATCCCAGGAAGGAGTTCACCGATAGATTTCTCGTTCTGGGATATCTTTCAGGGTTTGTATAGCTTTGCCCTTATGGACCCTCTTACTGCCATATACCTCGGATATCGCAAAACATTGGAGCCGCTTATCATGATCCCTATGGGGATCGGTATGATAGGAGTAAATGGCGGTGTTCTAATATGGGATGCTGCCCGGACCGGTAACCTCTTTGTCGACCCTATGGTAAGTGAGCCTGATCAACTGCTGAACACCCTTCAGATCGATTTCCTGCAGCCGATATACAACTTCGCATTCAGCAACGGCCTTATAGCATGTCTGGTGTTCATGGGTATCGGTGCCATCACCGACCTCGACTACCTCTTGGCCAAACCCATGATGAGCATGATGATAGCAGTGGCCGCGGAGTTGGGCACTATCCTCACTCTGCCTATAGGGGTAGCTGCGGGGCTCGCCCCCAATGAGGCAGCTTCCATCGCCCTCGTCGGTGGGGCAGATGGGCCCATGGTTCTTTACGGCTCTCTGATGATGGCCAAAGACCTCTTTGTGCCCATAACGATAGTCGCCTATCTCTATCTCAGCGTATGCTACGTTGGCTATCCATACTTGATAAAATTGCTGATACCAAAGAGGCTCAGGGGAATCGAGATGGACCCCGCTGCTATACCTGAGGTATCTGCCGGGAAAAAGTTCGCTTTTTCTATCGTCGCATTAGCCGTTCTCAGCCTCCTCTTTCCTGTGGCAGCCCCTCTATTCGCTTCTTTCTTTGTTGGCGTAGCTGTTAAGGAAGCCGGAGTGACCAGATACGTTGAATTCCTATCTGGCCCACTTCTCTATGGCTCGACCCTATTCCTGGGGTTCGTCCTGGGAGCATTGTTGAGCGCCGAAGTAATAATGGACTCCAAGGTCCTACTCCTGTTAGGGCTGGGTATGCTGGCTCTGCTTTTGTCTGGAATCGGTGGGCTGATTGGCGGTTTGATATATTATAAGCTCAGCAAGAAGAAAGTGAACCCATTGATAGGGATTGCTGGTGTATCCTGTGTACCCACTACTGCAAAGGTAGCCCAAAAGTGCGCTGCAGAGTCCAATGTATTCGCCATGATACTCCCCTACGCCATGGGACCCTGCGTAGCAGGTGTGATAACAACAGCTATCATCACCGGCATCTATGTTAGCGGGGTTCCCCACATCTTTTAAAGCTGTTTAACAGGGCAAAACTACTGTTAAACCAGCCTATCGCATACCTCCCAGGCAGAAAAAACAAGTGCTATAATAGCACAGACCCATGTTTACTCACCTTCATGTCCACACCGAATACAGCCTCCTCGATGGCATGTGCCAAATCAAACCTCTTATTAACAGAGCTAAAGAGCTAGGCATGGATTGCCTGGCAATAACAGACCACGGGGCTCTTTACGGCATAATCACATTCTACCGCGAAGCTAAAGAGGCTGGGATAAAGCCCATCATCGGCTGCGAGGTGTATGTGGCACCCAAGGAAAAGGAGACCAAGCTCGCAACCGAGAAGAACCATTATCACCTCATCCTTCTGGCCAAGAACAAAGTGGGATACCATAATCTGCTCAAGCTCGTCACTACAGCCTACCTCGAGGGATTTTACTACAAGCCCAGGGTGGACAAAGAGCTACTCTCCAAATACCAGGAAGGGCTGGTTGCGCTCACCGCATGCCCGAATGGCGAGGTGGGACGGCTCATAGTAGAAGGTCGCCTCGAGGATGCCGAGAAGGCTGCTAAGTGGTACAAGGATGTTTTCGGCGATTTCTATCTAGAACTCCAGAAACATGATGTGCCTGAGCTTGCCCAAATAAATAAAGAGCTAATCGGTATGAGCCGCAAGCTGGGCATCCCCCTTGTTGCTACCAACGATGTACATTATGTAAATAAAGATGACTCCTATGCTCACGATGTCCTGCTCTGCATCCAGACCAACAACACTATTTATAACGAGAAGCGCCCCAAGATGGCAGATGATTCATTTTATCTCAAGAGCCCCCAGGAGATGGCAGAGCTCTTCGCTGAGATACCAGAAGCCTTAACCAACACTGAGAGAATCGCCGAGCTATGTAACCTGGGCCTGGAATTTGGCCGCCTCCATCTCCCTGAGTCAGAATTACCCCCAGGCAAAACCGCTGATGAATGGCTTAGAGAACTTTCCTATCAGGGCCTAGCAGCCCGTTACCCGGAACCTCCGCCACAGGTTATAAAGAGATTTGAATATGAACTTGATGTCATAAAGCAGACCAAGTTTGCCAATTATTTCCTGGTAATCCATGATGTCATCTCCTTCGTCCGTAAACAAAATATCCTTTTCGGCGTCCGCGGCAGCGCCGCTGCCAGCATTGTCCTCTACTGCCTGGGGATAACCGACATCGACCCGCTGGCGCACAGGCTGGTTTTCGAGCGTTTTCTTAACATAGAGCGCAAGGAGATGCCGGATATCGACCTGGATTTCCAGGACGACCGGCGCGATGAGGTTATCGCCTATGTCGCCCGGAAATACGGGCATGACCGTGTGGCCCAGATTATTACCTTCGGCACTATGGGGGCAAAGGCAGCTATCAGGGACGTCGGGCGAGCCCTGGGAATGCCTTACAGCAATGTCGACCAGGTAGCGAGACAAATACCCCTGGGCCCCTCGATTGAGATCAGGGACGCGCTCGAAACAAATGGCGAATTGCGCAACAGCTATGAGAACGACACCACCATAAAACATCTCATTGACACCGCACTCAAGCTGGAAGGTGTCGCCCGTCACGCTTCCACTCATGCTGCCGGCGTGGTCATCTCTCGAGAGCCCCTCATCAATAATGTCCCTCTGCAACGCCCCAGCAGAGGCGATGAGCAAAGCATCAACATGACCCAGTTCGCTATGGACGATATAGCCAAGATAGGTCTGCTGAAGATGGATTTCCTGGGGCTTATTAACCTCTCTATCCTGGGACAAGCGAAACAGACCATAGCCAAAATCCGCGGTATCGAGTTAGACCTACAGCATCTGCCACTCGATGACAAGAAGACTTTCGACCTTCTCTCCTCGGGTGAGACCACCGGCGTATTCCAACTTGAAAGTGCTCCCATGCGCCGCTACATAAAGGAGCTCAAACCAAGTTGCTTTGGAGATATCGCTGCTATGATAGCTCTCTACCGGCCAGGGCCCAAGCAACACATCCCAACCTTCATCAGGGCAAAACATGGTATAGAGCCTATTCGCTTTCCACACCCTGCACTCACCGAGATCTTACAGGAAACCTACGGTGTCATCGTTTATCAAGACCAAGTGCTCCTCATCGTCCAGGCCTTCGCGGGCTATAGCCTGGGCGAGGCGGATATTGTACGCAAGGCGATGGGGAAGAAAATCCCCGAGGTGATGAAAAAAGAGATGCAACGCTTCCTCTCCGGGGCAAAGAAAAAGGGGTTCTCCAAAGAACTGGCAGAGCAAGTGTGGAGCCTCATTGAACCCTTCGCTGGCTACGCCTTCAACAAGGCACACAGCGTGAGCTACGCCATGATCGCTTACCAGACCGCCTATCTCAAGGCAAACTATCCCGTAGAATTCATGTCAGCCCTGCTCACCAAACACATGGGGCAAGCAGATAAAATAGCTTTGGCTGTTTCAGAATGTCACCGGCTTGGCATTAGAGTGCTGTCCCCAGATGTCAGCCGAAGTGGGGAGATATTTACCATTGAAAAAGATGATGATGCTATTACAGCTATTCGCTTTGGGCTGGCAGCGATCAAGAATGTCGGTGCTTCAGCGATCAGACCCATTATTGTCGCCCGAGAAGAAGGTGGCCCGTTTAAGACAATTGATGACTTCTGCCGCCGGGCTGATCTCAGGAACCTCAACAAACGGGCACTGGAAAGTATAATCAAAGCTGGAGCGCTAGACTCTCTGGGGAACCGCGGCGCCCTTCTGGCTGGCGTGGACCGCATTCTGTCTCTGGCGCAAACGGAGCAGCGTCTTAAGGAAAAAGGCCAGTCCACCATGTTCGATCTATGGGGACAGAGCGTGGAAGTTCCATTGCCCGGACTTGAACTCCAGCAGGTAGAAGTACCTGCAAGAGAAAAGCTGGCCTGGGAAAAAGAGCTGCTGGGAGTATACCTTTCCGAACACCCATTCACCTATGCCTCTAGACAGTTGTCTTCTCAGGTTGATGTCTTCTGCGGGCAAGTCAGCGAGGAAATGATAGGCCAGACAGTGGTTACAGCGGGGACAGTCACTTCAGTACGACAATCGTTCACTAAAGATAAGCGGCCCTTTGTCAGTGCCGTCATCGAAGACTTCGGTGGCAGCATAGAAGTGACGGCCTGGACTGAGGTATATGAACGCACCAAAGACCTCTGGCAAGAAGGGAATACCCTCTTAGTCAAGGGCAAAGTGAAGGCCAGGGGCGAGGGAGTGCAATTGACCTGCTTCACCGCGTCACTGTACCAGCCAAGCAGTGTTGCGGAGCCTTCCGACGAGATCAAACCGCCGCAAGCAGCCCAATCTCGCCGCAGATTGCAAATAAATCTCCCCACATCTGAGGACACCAACGCTGACATCTCCCTTCTAAGGCAAGTATTTGACACTCTCAGGCTATTCCCGGGCGAGGATGAGGTTCATCTTGCCATTGTCGGTAGCGAAGGGGTTACGAAACTCGAAGTGCCCGATCTGGCTACTGGCTATTGCCCCGAGCTTCACCGCCAACTAGTCACTTTGGTTGGAGAAGACAACTTAGTTGTGTAAAATCGTGACTGCCCTGACTTAGCTGATAACGTCCTACAGAGCAGCTTCAAGTTTAAGAAGACGCTTTTTCAACGCCAAGCCGCCGCTAAATCCACCTAGATTACCGTTGCTAGCGAGCACCCGATGGCAGGGCACAATGATGGGGACGGGGTTTCGAGCCAGCGCCCCGCCAACTGCCCTAAATGCCTGAGGTCTCCCGATTTGCTGCGCAACCCAGGCATAGGTTCTGGTCTCCCCGTAAGGGATAGAGCGAGTTGCGTTCCAGACAGCTCGATAAAAGTCAGTAGCGCCACTGAGATCAAGACTGTCTGGGAAAGATACCTTCTCGCCATAGAAATAGCGCTGAAGCCGATAGGGAAGTTCCCTGAACGCAGAGGTATCTTCAACAGCGTCTGCTGCAAATTCCTTTATCTCCGATAGCGCTGCCTTTCGGGACGATTTGGGAAGAGTAAGGAGAACCAGCCCTACCTCAGAACCACCCAGACCCACCCACCCGAATTTAGTACTAACAATTGCAAATTTAATCGCCACATAAAACTCCCGGGCCAAAATAAAAGTTATCAAAAACTGCTAACATCCCGACTATAATCCAAACCGTCATGACTTACAAATCCCCAAAAATTTCTCACGGGATTCTCGTAATATTGTTACTTGTATTTGTTGCCCCAATATGCTATTATCGCCTCGGATTGGCTAAGGAAGAGTCGCCCAGGCGTGGGCTAAAGGGTTATTTGGGAGGAGTTAGAGTTAGGAGATGGCGACAGAGAAGGAGAAGGCGCTCGATATAGCGATCAGCCAGATCGAAAAGCAATTCGGCAAGGGCTCGATCATGAGGTTGGGGGAGGCCTCTGCAAAAGTAGCAGTAGAGGTTATACCCACAGGGTCCCTCTCTTTGGACTTAGCCCTTGGAATTGGCGGTATTCCGCGGGGGCGGGTATCCGAGATTTTTGGCCCCGAAGCTGCCGGCAAATCAACCTTGTGCCAGCACATAATAGCTGAAGCTCAAAAGGGCGGCGGAAAAGCGGCGTATATAGATGTGGAGCACGCTCTCGATCCCGCTTACGCTGCCACTTGCGGGGTTAAACTGGATGACCTGCTCATCTCCCAGCCGGATACCGGGGAGCAAGCCTTAGAGATCACCGAAACCCTGGTCCGCAGCGGAGCCATAGATGTAGTGGTCATTGATAGCGTGGCCGCTCTTGCCCCGAGGGCAGAGATCGAGGGGGAGATGGGAGATGCTCATGTCGGATTGCAGGCGCGGTTAATGTCCCAGGCGCTACGTAAACTGTCAGCGGCTATAAGCAAATCGGGAACCGCAGTGGTATTCGTTAACCAATTGAGGGAGAAGGTAGGCATTATCTTTGGCAATCCTGAAGTAACGCCAGGAGGTAGAGCTCTCAAATTCTACAGCTCAGTAAGGATCGATCTAAGGCGAGTGGACAACATCAAAGTGGGAACCAAGGTAGTAGGCACCAGAATTAGGGCCAAGGTAGTCAAAAACAAAGTCGCTTCCCCCTTTAAGTCGGCTGAGTTTGACATTATGTTTGGTCAAGGCATCAGCAAGGATGGCGACCTACTTGACCTTGGGGCTGAGATGGGGATAATTAAGAAGAACGGTGCCTTCTTCTCTTTTGGAGAGACTCGTATTGGTCAGGGACGCGAGAATGCCAAGGAATACCTAAGACAGCACCATGACATGGCACAAGATATAGAGCGCCAGATTAGGACAACCGCCAGCGCACAAAGAGAATTCTTCTCCGCCGACGCCGAGCCTGCATCCGCAGACTAACTCCGGTCCCACACCCGAGCGCCACAGCCTGGCCTTCCCAACGGGAATGTCTAACCTGGCCTAAGGCCAATTAAGTTCAGAGGACGAGGATGAAGACCATAACTGCTATTGAGCCCCAAAAGACACAAAAGGGGAGGGTCAATTTATTCTTGGATGGGGCTTTTGCCTTCAGTATAAGCACCCCTGTAGCAGCCACAGTCGGTCTTCAAGAGGGGCAGAAGTTATCACCTAACGAGATCGAGAAGCTCAAGAACGCTGAACTATTCCATCGATCGCTCAATAGCGCGCTGAAATATCTGAGCCCACGTCCTCGCAGCGAGGCAGAGGTAAGGGCTAGGCTGCGCCGTCACGGTTACGACGTCGACATCATCCAGCAGGTGATTACCAAGTTAAAAGAGCAAAAGTTGGTGGACGATACCGTTTTCGCCCAATTCTGGCGGGAGAACCGAGAGAACTTTAAGCCTCGTAGCCACCGACTCATTGAGGTAGAGCTAAAGCAAAAGGGAGTCGACGCTGAGACAATTGCTGATGCTATCGAAGGGTTTGACGATGAGCTTGGCGCCTACAAGGCAGCCCAAAGAAAAGCCATCCCGCTAACAGGTTTGGACTACCCCAGCTTTCGTAAACGTTTGGGGACTTTTCTGAGACAACGTGGCTTTTCCTACGAATTGATAAATATGACTATAGAAAGGGTATGGCAGGAGCAGGGCAATATACAACCCGACCTGCAGTCCTGTAATACGGAAAGAGGGTTTTAAAAATGGAAGTCAAAGTCATGTACGTGGTACTAACAGCTATTGTAACGCTCCTCGTCGGAGGAGCAATCGGTTTCTTCATCAGAAACCTTATTATGGCGAGGAGAATTCACCTCGCTCAAAGAGATGCCACCAAGATTCTGGAAGAGGCATCTACCAAGCAGAAGGAAATACTCCTTGAGGCAAAAGAGGAGGCAATAAAGATCAAGGCTGAGGTTGAGAATGAGATTCGAGGACGCCGCTCCGAGTTTCACCGCCAGGAAAGACGCATAGCCCAGAAAGAGGAGAACCTCGATCGTAAAACTGAGGGGATTGAGCGCCGAGAACGCAGCATTATCGCCAAGGAGAAAGAGATAGAGAAATCACTGGCACAGCTCGACGAGTTCAAGAAAAAACAGGTTCATCAGCTTGAGCTCATTTCCGGCATGTCCACGTCAGAGGCTAAGACACTGCTATTGACTAAAGTCGAGGAAGAAGTTCGGCAGGATATGGCAAAGCGCATCCGAGAGGTCGAGGCTCAACTAAAAGAGGAATCAGAGCAAAAAGCTCGCGAGATCGTTGCCTTTGCCATCCAGAGATGTGCCTCTGATGTCGTCTCTACTACTACGGTCTCGGTGGTCCCTTTGCCCTCAGATGATATGAAGGGACGCCTCATCGGTCGTGAGGGTCGCAACATCAGGGCCTTGGAGAACGCCACCGGCGTCGACCTTATAGTAGACGACACGCCCGAGGCCGTTACAATATCCTGCTTCGACCCGATTCGCCGCGAGATTGCTAGATTATCATTGGAGAATCTGATCCTTGATGGCCGTATCCATCCTGCTCGCATTGAGGAGGTGGTGGCTAAGGCTAAAGAGGAGGTGGATGCTATTATCCAAAAAGAGGGAGAGCAAGCAGCATATAAGGCAGGTGTCGTCGGGCTCCATCCCGAGTTAATCAAGCTACTGGGACGCCTTAAGTTCCGCTTCAGCTACGGACAGAACGTGCTAATTCATAGCATCGAGGTATCATATCTGGCAGGAATGATTGCAGCTGAGCTGGGTGCTAATGTTAATATAGCTAAGACAGCAGGTTTATTGCATGACATCGGCAAGGGGGTAGATCAAGAGGTAGAAGGGCCACATGCCGTTATCGGCGCCGACTTAACAAAGCGGCTGGGCAAATCCATGGAGGTATCTCGAGCTATAGGCGAGCACCACGGAGAAACCGACTCTATGAGCGTCTATGGCTTCATCGTCTCAGCCGCCGATGCTATCTCCAGTTCGAGGCCGGGGGCAAGAAGAGAATCCCTAGACCAACACTTAAAGAGGCTCGAGGCATTGGAGAATGTGGCCTCGAGTTTCCCTGGTGTAGAAAAATCGTTCGCCATCCAGGCTGGGCGTGAGGTTCGCATACTTGTGAAGCCCCAGGAAATTGACGACCTGGCGGCAGCGAGGTTAGCCAAAGACATCGTGAAGAAGATAGAGGAAAACCTGGAGTACCCTGGGCAGATAAAGGTTACCGTAATCCGAGAGACGCGGGCAGTAGATTATGCCAAGTAAGAATCAAATCGAGCCAAGGGAAAGCTATTGCGAATATTAATGGTTGGCGATGTAGTGGGAAAACCTGGCAGGAAGGCTATATCGGTTTTACTGCCCGAGTTGCGTGAAAAGCATGAGATCGACCTAATTGTTGCCAATGGTGAAAATGCCGCTGGGGGCATTGGGCTTACCCCGGAAACTGCTCAGGAGCTTTTCCAATCCGGGGTAGATGTTATCACATCAGGCAATCATATCTGGCACCATAAGGAGATTGTTCCATACATAGAGAGCGAGCCACGCATCTTACGCCCGCTGAATATGCCACCGGGCGTCCCCGGCCATGGCTACATGATTACAGATAAAGCAATGATAGTAAGCCTGCTGGCACGCGTATTTGTGGGAAACTTCGATTGCCCTTTTCGAACCATGGATCGCCTTCTTGAAGAGGTCAATCCCAGACCACCTATCATCTTGGTCGACTTTCATGGAGAAGCAACGGCAGAAAAGATAGCATTGGGATGGTATCTCGATGGCCGTGTCAGCGCTGTGCTGGGAACCCATACCCATGTCGGTACCATTGATGCCCGAGTTTTGCCACGGGGTACGGCCTTTGTCAGCGACGTCGGCATGGTAGGTCCTATCAACTCTGTTATCGGCGACGACATATTGAAAGATTCCTCACCTTAATGCCCCATCGCTTATCTGTCGGCAAGGGGAATCCGATTTTCAACTCGGTTCTGGTGGAGGTAGATGAGGATAGCGGCAGAGCTTCCAGCATCAGCCGGCTAGATCTGGAGTTGACAGAGAGATGAGGGCAGACCTCCACCTCCACACCACAGCCTCCGATGGAAGGTTAACCCCCCAGGAGTTGGTACGGAAAGCAGTTGAGCTGAAGCTCGATGTTATCGCTATCACTGACCATGACTCAGTAGAAGGTGTACTACCTGCTCTCGAGGAAGCCAAAAACTTCACTCAGCTTATGGTCATACCTGGGGTGGAGATAAATACGGATGTCCCCAAGGGTGAGGTTCACATCCTGGGCTATTTCGTAGATTACCGTGACCCAGGACTCAAACATACCCTGGAGGAACTGCGTAGTTCCCGCTATATGCGTGGTAAAAAGATGGTAGCCAGGCTGACAGAGATGGGCATCAATGTAGACTGGGGACGAGTGCAGGAGTTGGCTGGAGGCGGCTCGATAGGACGGCCTCACATTGCTCAGGCAATGCTGGAGCAAGGATACGTATCTTCTCTTCGGGAAGCCTTCACCAAGTATATCGGGCGCAATGGCCCTGCCTACGTTGAACGCAAAAAACTAACCCCGATTGAAGCCGTCAAGGTGGTGCTTGATGCAGGCGGCTTGCCAGTCCTCGCCCACCCCGCAGATATCGAACCGCTCGAGCCTTTTCTACTCCAATTGAAGAAAGCGGGAATCGTAGGCATCGAAATCTACTATAACGGCTATAACTCGAAAACGATCGCTCAACTTAGGAGATTTGCCAGGAAGCTTGACCTTATAGCTTGCGGGGGTAGTGATTACCACGGACTGGACGAATACATTGGCGCCGATATCGGCAGCATAGACCTGCCTCGAGAGTCTGTGGAGCAGCTCATCTCATTATCAAAGCAAAAAGGGATGGTGATGCCATGATATTAGGTTCCAGAGAAATCCAGCAGGTAATCCCACACCGCTGGCCTTTTCTCCTGGTAGATAAGATTATCGACCTGAAGCCGGGCGAGGAGGCAGTGGGTATTAAGAATATTTCCGCCGGCGAGATCTTCTTCCAGGGCCACTTCCCTGGCTATCCCATCTTCCCCGGGGTGCTCATTAGCGAAGCCTTAGCACAAGTCGGTGCCGTGGCGATATTGAGCCTTGCTGAGAACAAGGGCAAGATCGTCCTCTTCGCCGGGGTTGACGGATTTCGCTTTCGCAAGCCGGTGCTTCCAGGGGACTGCCTACGCCTGGAAGTAAAACTCACCAAGATGCGAGGCCCCATAGGCAAGGGTACGGCTAAGGCAACCGTAGAAGAAAAGACAGTTGCCGAAGGCGAACTAACCTTTGCTCTCACCGGCTCGGGAGATACCCTAGGAGAAAAGCAGGAATGAGATGTGCCCGCCACCCTGATATTGAGACTGACCTCAGGTGTGGTAAATGCGAGCAGCCCATCTGCCCAAAGTGCATGGTTCAAACCCCGGTAGGAGCGCGTTGCCCAAAGTGTGCTGCCCTGAAAAAGCTACCGGTTTATGAAATCTCGACCATTTTCTATATAAGGGCGATTGCCGCCGGTTTAGCAACCGCTGTGGTATTGGGCGCTATCTGGCCGTTTATACCACTGGGTGGCTTCTTCCTGTTCTTCATAGCTTTAGTCATCGGCTACGTTGTCGGTGAGGGAATAAGCTTGGCGGTGAACCGAAAACGTGGCCCAGGCTTGCAGATAATCGCCGGTATAAGCGTGGTTGTGAGCTATGTTATTAGAAGCCTTATCGAGGCATCGGACTTGGGTCTATTTAATGCGTTTGTAACTGTATACGGCCTGATCGCTCTAATTCTAGGTATCATCGTCGCAGTTGGCCTACTGCGGCGAAATTGACACATCTCGCTTTTTGTGCTAACATCTCACAGGATTAATAATTTTTAGGAGCCTTATCCCCCGGAGACGGCAATGTTTTTAGTAAATATTATTAATTATTGCCGAAGCAAGATGGGATGTGGTATTTATGCGGGGAGTACTTTTTCGAGTCATTGTCGCAATAATCATCGGCATCGGGGGGTGGCAGCTAGGCAAGTTCATCGGTGGGAGGACAGACGCAAGTACTGAGCTGACCTGGGTTTTGACTCTTGCTATCGGTGGCTATGTCTTTGGCTACCTGCTCGCCCCGGTTCTAACCATCCGCTCCTGGCGGTGGGTTCGAAG
>PDVH01000326.1_pt1 | contig 12047 bp, 13 predicted proteins | sample 1369781 | NCBI WGS metagenome assembly PDVH01 (sample SAMN07795378, study PRJNA414565) | Alkali sediment metagenome, whole genome shotgun sequencing project. | isolation source: glacial lake sediment | place: Bosnia and Herzegovina: Donje Bare Lake | collected 2016-06
TGGACCACGAAACAGGCAACGAGAACGAGGAGAAATCTTCCGACCTGCCATCCATAGCTCCTAGCCATGAGCCAACCGATGATGAGAGGAATCAATGTGGCTATGAAGAAAGGCGGACGACTCGCCTGTATCCACGCATTGATTTTTTCTTTGTTCATGGCTTAAAAAAGTGAAAAGTTGAAGGTGTTAAAGCGTTTTTTTGCACTTCCTATAGCCTATAGCCCATAGCCTATCGCCTGGTCCTTACTTTTCTCTGCGTTTCGTTCCTACATGAAGGTATGTTACACCAAAGGTAAGGCTGTATGCATTAACATTCTCAATGCCAACACCTTCCATTAATGCAGTGAATTCGTCAGGGGTGGGAAAGTTCATAATGGAATCAGCGAGATAATGATATGCGGCAGGGTTTGAAGAGAAACGTCTCGCAAGGCGTGGCAGTATGTGGTTCAGGTAAATGTTGTAGAATGCTTTAATCACCTTGTTCCGGGTAAAGGTCATTTCAAGGATCATGACCTGGCCGCCTGGTACGATCACCCGTAGCATCTCACTCAAAGCTGCCTGCCTGTCAGGAATATTCCTTATGCCAAAGGCCATGGCTGCTACATCGAATGTGTTGTCCCGGAAAGGCAGGTGGATGGCGTCACCGTGCATGAGCTTAATCCTGTCGGACAGCTTTTCCAGATCCACTTTTTCTTGCCCTACATGAATCATCTCGCGGACAAAATCGACACCATTCACGGTGATTTCCGGATATCTTCGGGCCGCTTCGATAGAAAGGTCACCCGTACCGCAAGCAATATCAAGAAACCTCTTTGTCCTGAAGAAATGCATCTTCCTCACGGCAAAACGTCGCCACGCAATGTCCCGCCGGAGGCTTAAGAAGTGGTTCAGAAAGTCATACCGCGAAGTAATGGTCGAAAAGATTTCTTTCACCATTCCTACACGTTCTCCCTCAGTGACTTCACGTATGGGAGGATATGTCTTGTCTACGCGTTTTTCCATTTGCATAGCTTTCTTTCAAGGAGATCGAAGGTCTCATACAGGATAATCCCGATTGACGATAAGGCGATTATGCCAACGAACATGGTTGGATAGTCGGCCCGCCCCCATGCGTCAATAATGTAAAAACCAAGGCCTTTCCGTGTTGCAATTGACTCAACAAAAAAGAGGACAGCTACGGCTGTGCCTGTTCCAATCCGTAAAGACGTAAAGATACCGGGAAGGCTTACTGGCCATACCACGTGCCGGTAAAAATGCCAGCGATTTCCCCCGAGAGATTTCAGGGAGTAAATGACTTCCATGCTGATCTTCTTAGCGCTGTCGCGCGTCGTGATCAGGAGTTGAAAAAAGATAATCATGGTAATAAGGACTATCTTGCCTGTATCGCCAAGGCCGAAGAGCACAAAAATTATTGGCATAAGAACAATTTTAGGAATTGGATAGCCGAGATAAATAAGGGGAGCAAAAAGGCGATCGAGCCTCTCGTTACTTCCGAGAAAAAGCCCCAACGGTACGGCAAGAATAAATCCAAAGAACAGCCCGGCAAGGATACGCAAGAAACTGGCCACCACATGATTCCAGAACAAGCTTTCATCAAGTTCTGATATGCCCTGGCGAAGCACGAGGAAAGGGTCTGGAAGAAGATTACTGCCAAGGAGCAGGGAGAGAATATACCAGAGGGCATAGATAATGAGGATTGTGACGAGATACGTGACGAGAAGTTGCCTTTTCAATCCAGTTCCTCCAGAATACCCCTGAGTTTCGTGCTCAATGAAAAAAAAGCCGGTTTTGTGCGGTAGTGAGGATCACCCACCTCAGGGTTCTCTACAATTGTGTTCACACTGGATGTATGGTTATCGAGTATGAGAATTCTTCTGCCAAGAAAAATTGCTTCTTCTATGTTGTGGGTCACGATGATAAAACTGAACTGTCTCTGACCAAAGACCGTCAACAACCGGTCCTGTAAGCGCTCCCTGGTGATAGCGTCAATTGCAGCAAAAGGCTCATCAAGCAGAAGGAGGGAGGGTCGTAAAATAAGGGCCCTGGCAAGAGCTACTCGCTGGCGTTGTCCCCCACTCAACTGATGGGGATAAAGATGGTCGAGGCCCTCAATGCCGAGGACGCTTTTTAGCCCCGAGAATATCTTCTCAAGGACCTCAATTTTCTGAAGACGGGCACCAAGCATGATGTTTGCTCCCACAGTTTTCCAGGGAAACAAGCCGTACTCCTGCAATACGAGTCCTATCTTTCTCGTTGGACCATTGATGGACTCACCTTCGATCTTAACAGATCCTCCGGAAGAGGGCAGAAGTCCCGCAATCATAAGAAGCAATGTGGTCTTACCGCATCCTGAGGGTCCCATGATAGCGAGGGAGTCCCAGGGAGATAGTGTAAAACTTATATCCTCAAGTACCTTTTTCGGTTCATTCAGGCCGGGAAAGGATTTATTGAGGGATTCGACACTCAGGAGGTTATTGGACATAGCCCTCAGCTACGAATTGCCCGTATGTCATTTCTGTTTTTATGACGTTTTTCTCGCGAAGCCACGTGTAGATGTCCATTACTTCCTCGGTTTGGGGTACGTTCAATTTCGGGAATTTGGGAATAGTGAAACTCTGCTGAAGGGGTTCAGGTATCTTGCACTCACGGTTCATGATCGGCCTGACCTGCTCCGGGTTCTGGTTGATAAAATCATTGGCTCTCTGTACCGCCTTTAAGAAGGCCTTTACGATTTCAGGGTTCTTTGCAATGAACTGATCGTTGAAGACAAGAACAGTGGCGGATATGCCGGTTCCTGAGTCATCAATCATCACTCGCGCTCCCTTCATCTCGGCCAGGGTAACTAATGGTTCGGGCAATATGGCCGCCGGGACCTGATCACTCATGAGCATCTGCAGGCGGATGGGGATACTCTTTACCTCTACGAGGTTTATCTTGTCTGCAGCAATCCCTTTTTCCCCTAGTAGTCTTGTCATGAGGTATTCAAGCATGGTGTTTGAGCTACACGCAATACCAGCAGCAGCAATACCCTGAAGGTCTTGTTTTGGATACTTCGGCGCTGCAAGAATAGCGAACATCCGTTGCTCGTTCTTCGTATTGAAATAGGTGGCGACGATCTTGACGAGGGTCCCGTTGGCAGTCAAAACCATAGGCGTGATCATGTCACCGAAATAACCGGATATCTGGCCTGCAGAGAGGGCCACATCCTTTTCCATGGCAGAGTTAAAGGGAACCAACTCAACGTTGATGCCGGCTTCCTTGAAGTAACCTTTCTCGGCCGCCACAAAGAGCGGCAATGCCTGTATCACCGGCAGGGTACCAAACTGGATTACAGGGGAGGATTTCACACCTTTTCCCTCACCTCCCGGTGAACAACCCCAGACACCCTGCAGCGCGAAGATCGCCAAAATTATTATTGTGAAGCGTTTAATCGCCCACATGAAACACTCCATTGTTGTTTTTCGGTTATGGGTAAGAGGTTATAGGTTTAAACCCATTGCCTATTGCCCTTAGCCTATTGCCTGATTTATTACGATCTCTGAAACTTTTTATTTAACACCCTTTTAAACCTCGGTGCATAAATAATGTCAAATGCGTCTTCTTTTCCTGGAAAAAGTTTAAGAGCGTGTTTCCTGACACCTTCCACCACTCGGATGGCTTCTTCGTGATTGAGGCTTTGAGATCCTATGTATTCAATGGCGAAGTCGACAATGAATCTCAATCGCCTGAGCTTTTTTTCCTCTTCCTGTAAAGGATCATCCATGTTTTTACCTCAGCTCATAGCAAAAACTAAAAAACGTTATTCGTTCATACCAATGCATTTCCTATGGGCTATGAGCTGTTTTTCTACCCCGTAATCATTACCCCTGCCTTCCTAGCTTTCTTGCTTTAAGCGTCTCGCGAAGCTCTGCAAAGAGCCACAGACCTATTCCAGTTGAGATTGAGATATCTGCAACGTTGAATGCCGGCCAATGATAATTCTTAAAATAAAAATCCAGGAAGTCTGTAACATAACCATAGAAAAGCCTCTCGTACACATTCCCGACAGCACCGGAGAGTATAAGCGCCAGGGCAAACATCTTTCCCGCGGAGAAACGGTACGCAAACATCATGTAAATGAGAAAAGCAATGATGAGCAAGGGAAGGAAAGTAAAAACTTGTTTTGCAAACCCATAGCCGGCAAGAAGCCCGAAAGCTCCGCCAAAATTTCTCGCATGGACCAGGGAGAAGAAGGGGGTAAAATCTATACCCTCAAGATAGGCCATATGCTCGACGATGAGAAGCTTGGTCCATCTGTCGAGCAGGAAGATGAGAGGAACTATAAGGAAGACAAGGTATCTGCGCATCGTTTACAGGTGTTCGGGAATTCCTCTGTGGTGGCGGTAAGGGCTGTAGCGTATTGCCAACATCTCTCGCATTTTGCCCCTTCAGCCTTAAAAACAGCAATTTCTGTCTCATTACCCCCCTGCTGCAACTCTATCTGAGAGACAATGAAAACATCTTTCAGCTCATTGCCCAGTTTGCTGAGCAAGGCATAATCATTTTCAGTGGCCTTTATGACGAGCTTTGTATCAAGAGAATGGCCGACAACCTTTTCGACCCTCTTTTCCTCGATCTTCTTGTTTGCAGTTTCCCTGATCCGCCAGACTTTCTCCCATTCCTCTTCGATTTCAGGCTTGATGAGGTCTTTATTGGATGGAGGAAATGTGGTGAGGAAGATACTTTCATCCTTGACGAAGGCCCTGAGGTAAGACCACATTTCCTCGGCCGTGGAGGACAAGATAGGTGCGATAAGCTTTAGCAGAGATACCAGGGTTTCAAAGATTACTGTCTGAGATGCCCGCCTCTTTAATGAATTTTTGTGCTCCACATAAATCCTGTCCTTCACGATGTCGAGGTAAAGGGCACTCAGATCAACAGAACAGAAGTTCTGGACAGCATGGTAGATGGCGTGAAAGGTGTAGTTATTATAGGATTCAGTTACCCTTTCGATGAGTCTGTGAAGCCTTGACAGAAGCCACTTATCAAGGTATGAAAGTTGTTCGTAGGGAACGCTGTCGCGTGCCGGATTAAAATCCTCGTGGATATTTGCATCGAGGAACCTGAGGGTATTCCGTACCCTTCTGTAGGTCTCAATGAGCCTGTTGATAATGTCTTTCGATATCTTGATGTCGTCCCGGTAATCCTCGTAGGCGGCCCAAAGCCTCAGAATCTCGGCCCCGTACTTTTCGATGATCTCCTCTGGCGCTATGACATTGCCGAGGGACTTTGACATCTTCCTGCCCGTACCATCGACAACAAAACCATGGGTAAGTACAGACTCGTAAGGTGCATGGCCTTCATTTCCAACTGAGGTAAGGAGAGAACTATGGAACCATCCCCTGTGCTGGTCGCTTCCCTCGAGGTAAATATCTACAGGGTAAGTAAGTTCCTTACGTTTCTTGCAAACTGCAGCCCAGCTTACCCCCGAATCAAACCAGACATCAAGGATATCCTCTTCCTTGACAAAGGATGTATTCCCACACTTTTGACACGTGGTTCCCTGAGGTAGAAAATATGAAGAATCCTTCTCAAACCAGATGTCTGCGCCGTACTCTCTCACCTCTTTAACCACATTCTGAAAGGATTCCTTACTCCAGAAAGGCTCTCGACATTTTTCACAATAAAATATGGTAATAGGGATACCCCATGTTCTTTGCCGGGAAATACACCAGTCTGGTCTTACCTGGAGCATATTGAAGATTCTGTCCCTGCCCCACGTCGGTATCCACTTCACTCTGTCGATTTCATCGAGCGCTTTCTGGCGCAGCCCATTTTTATCGAGGGAAATGAACCACTGTTCTGTAGCCCTGAAAATCACAGGCTTCTTACAACGCCAGCAGTGGGGGTAGGAATGTTCAATCTCTTCTTGATGGAGAAGGCGCCCAAGCTCTTGGAGTTTTTTAATAACGTGCTGGTTGCTGTCAAAGACGTTCATACCCCTGAAGAACTCAACCTCGTCGAGGAACTCCCCTCTCTCGTTGAGAGGAGAATAGATGTCAAGACCGTATGCAATTCCGGTCTCATAGTCCTCTTCGCCGTGTCCTGGCGCTGTGTGGACTGCTCCCGTACCGGTGTCAGATGCCACGTAGTCGCCATAAACCATAACGGAATCCCTCTCGATAAAGGGATGCCTGAATGTCAGTTTTATTAGTTTGTCTGCAGGTATTTCCCCAAGAACCTTATAAATTGTTATGCCGGCCCTTTTTGTAATATCCTCAACAAGCTCTTTAAGCGCAATGTATATCTCTCCGCCCACATCTAAAGCGACATAGGTGAAGGTGGGATTAATCGCAATAGCGAGGTTCGCGGGAAGCGTCCATGGAGTAGTAGTCCAAATAAGCATGTAGATTGGCTTATCAGGATAGTTATCAAAAACATCATCTCTCTTCCCTGCATAGGGAAACTTCACGTAGATGGAGGTCGACTTTTTCATTTCATATTCAATCTCTGCCTCGGCAAGGGCGGTGAGGCAACTCATGCACCAGTGGACAGGCTTCTTTTTCCGGTATACTTCATCCCTTTCAAAAAACTTCTGCATCTCACCGATGATGGTGGCTTGATAGTCATAGTCCATGGTGATGTATGGTTTTTCCCAGAGACCAATGCCGCCGAGCCTCTTGAATTCTTCGCGCTGGATATGGATGAACCCTTCCGCATATTCCCTGCAACGATGTCGGATCTCAAGTTTTGAGAGAGAGGACTTCTTTGCCTTCATCTCTTTCTCGACATGGTGCTCTATGGGTAATCCATGGCAGTCCCAGCCTGGGATATAATCTGCCCGAAAGCCAGACATGAATTTCGATTTGACTATGATATCTTTCAATATCTTGTTGAGGGCGGTGCCGAGATGAATATGGCCATTGGCATAGGGGGGGCCGTCGTGAAGAATAAAGAGCGGACGGCCTTCTTTTCCTTCAGTGAGCTTACTGTATAACTTAATTTCATTCCAGAATTTGAGCATCTCCTTTTCTTTAACAGGGAGATTCCCTTTCATGGGAAATGGGGTCTTGGGAAGGTTCAATGTGTTTTTATAGTCCATGATGTTTCAATCCTTTTCTAAAAATAGCTATAAGCCGTCAACGATCAGCTGAAATTACCGGAGAGACATTGGAATTCGGCATTTTATGTGGCCTTACTGCTTATAGCCGAAAGCTCTTCACTAAAATTAGCATAAAGAGGATATGTATTCAAGAACAATGACGATTGACTGGAAAGCTCATAGCTATGAGCTATTTCAATATGATCGGTTTGCCTTCCCGCTTATCTTTCATCATTTTCTTCAGGATAGCGAGATTGCTTTGCGATTTTGCGAGAATCGCGTCGCCGTGTGAAGGGTTATGGGCATACTTCCCGTTCATGAGGAGGTTTATTGTATCGCAGGTTTCATCAAAAACCTTTCTCAGGGGCACGGAATGCTTCCCATCCTTTGCCTCAATTTCCTCTATCTCTTTTACGGTAGCTGCCTTGGTCGCCTTGCACTGGGCAGTGATTTCCTTGTTCTTCTTGATCCACTCATCGGCTTGCGAGGCGTAGCCCTTTTTGTGGCACCTGACACAATTCTCCTTGATGTTTGTTACATCGCCTGGCTTCTTCCCTTGCTTGATTGCACTGTGACAGTCAATACAGGCAATTTTTGCATGCGCATCTTCTGCCTTGTGGCAATCTTTGCAGGATACCTTGCCCATGCCTTCTCCATGGTGACACTCACTACAGCCCTTGTACGTTGTCTGACCGTGATTCTCATACGTCCCATGACATTTCAGGCATGACTTTTCTCCCTCTGCGTGCATGTCATGTGTGAAGAACACCGCCCCGAAGGGTACTTTCTTCTCGTTGACATTACCGTGGCAAGGCTCAGTGCATGTCATTTTGTAGGGCGCCGAAAGAGAAGCCGGTCCAGTTCCCTTCGTCTTTGCATCAGCAAGTGCATTCCGGTTCGCGGATATGATGTTAAGCCCATAGAGAATATTGTGGGCTATATTCCCTTTCTTAATGAATTCCTGGTTCTGCAGAACCTGATCAATGACCTTCGTGGCAGGGGTAGTTCCCTTGCCATCCTGCTTAGTGGCGCCCTGAACTGTTTGCATATCTTTTTGGAGTTCGTTTTCCTTAGTTTTTACCAGCTTCTTCCATCGTTCCACCATGCCGTCAGTGAACGTACCGTGGCATTCCTTACACACGTTCTGAGCGCTGGCAAGGCTTGTACCTGGCTTGTGACAAACACTGCAGTCCAAGTTGAGGAGTGCTTTGCGATCCGGCATACCCTTGGTTAATTTTGCTCCCTTTCCCAGGTACATGGACAGATTTGCTTCGTGGATGCCTGCTTTGTGACAGTTGGCACACTCACCGAGGTCGCCTTTCACCGAGTGTGCTTTTACTATGCCATGCTTGATGCTTGTGTGGCAGAGAAAGCACTCTACCTTATGGTCAGTAACATGATTCTTATGGAGGAACTCCTGGGTGTATTTTGCTTCGAGGATCTCCCGCTTATTATGGCATTGGAGACATGCGTTTTCCTGAACGTGCCCGTCCCCGGTGACCACGTTAGTGTGACATGTCTCGCACTTAACACCCCGTTTCACAAACTTCTTGTGATTGAAATTGAAAGAATCTACCTTAATGTCTCCCCGTGCCTCGAAATGACAGGAATTACATCCGGTAAAGTAGTCCTTCTGCCCTTTGGCCTTCTGGAAGTGGCAGATAAAGCAGTTCTCTTCCGTCACAGTTATATGGGTTCCCTGGACGATTTGAGAATGACAGGTGGTGCATCGGAGCTGCATCTCCCTCTTTAGTTTGTCAAGGTGTTGAACGTGGTTGAAAATAACGTTTTTAAATACGATGTCTTTATTGAGATCTTCCCTCTTGTGACAACCGCTCTGGAGGCAGCTTAGATCATCAATCTCGGCGTGAGGCCTTGTGATTACTTTACCGGTGACGAAATAAACGAGAGACACCTGCCCGTCTTGCCATTTTCCCACCAAATGGTTCCAGAATCCCGGTTTATAGTGGCAGGAAAGACATGGTACATTCTTGTGAGTGGAAGCCTTCCATGAATCCACGTAAACCGTCATATTATGGCACGTTCCGCAGAACCATGGAGTTTCAGAGACTTTGTATGCGGCAATTACAGCAACAGCAAAGCAGAGGAAGACAAACCCGATAAATATCCATACTCCCTTTTGATGCCTGCTATAGCCTTTTTTTGATTCAGCAAAGAAGTCCTTGAGAAAGGACTTGACAAGAGAATAAAGATTCCCGCTTACGCTTTCTTTATCATCCCCCATTCTTCTTTATAGACTATTATGGGGCAGATTGCAACATCTGCCCCATAATAGTGTTTTACAGCTTAAAGATTAAAAGAAGCGAAACAACGAGGGAATATATGACGAGGGACTCAATCATAGCCAGACCGATAATCATTGGTGTCACAACTTTACCGGAGGCCCCAGGGTTTCTGGCAATACCGTTCAATGCCGATGCTATACCCAACCCTTGACCGATAGCCCCACCGAATGCCGCGATTGCGATTCCAATGCCTGCAGCAAGAGCCACCATCTGTTTGACGCTTGAATCAAGCCCTTTTGCCTCTTCAGCAGCCATTGCAATGCCGAAAGACAAGCTGATCAAGACTCCGAGAAACATGGTAACAACGAGAACTTTTTTCATCAAATTTCACCCCTTTCTTGTATTTGTTTAATGTTCTTCATGGGAAATAGCCCCTGAAAAATATGCCATCGATAAAAGCATAAACACGAAGGTCTGTACAAACGCTACAAAGAGACCAAGAAACATGGGAACGAGCGGTATAAATATTGGAACAAGGCTGAAGAATATGGCCGTTACAAGATGGTCTCCCGTGATATTCCCGAAGAGACGTAAACCCAGAGAGAGCGGCCGCGCAACATGCCCGATTAACTCGACGGGGATCATGAGCGGTGCCAGAGCCCACATGGGCCCGACAAACTGTTTCAAATACTTCATGCCGTGCTCTTTGAATCCATAGTAATGGGTCATGAAGAACACGGTGAGGGAACATGCGAAGGTTGTGTTTACATTGTCGGTAGCCGGGAGGAAGCCGGGCACAAGACCTGAAAGGTTATTGAACAGGATAAAGAGGGCAAGAGTGCCGACGATGAGAACAAACTCTTTTCCACGAGGGCCCATTGTATCGACAACGATGTTTGAGAGGCTCTCAACCATAATCTCAACCAAGTTCCTGAAGGTCAGCTTAGACTCAGGGACGACATCGTCTTCAGTCCGCTTGAGTTGCCGGTAACCCAGGATAACAATAACCAATAAAATAACCGAAACAATGATTCCATTAAATACATGCGGTTGGTCTTTCAGAACTGGAAAGAGCTCGGCCCATGACCAATCATGCCCCATTTTTTTGCCTCCTTTTTGCAGCAGGGTTCCAGAGACCGGAAAACTGATTTATCACAACGGAGATGAATACCGTTGATAATCCTACAAGAAAGAAAACCAAATCAATGTCACCATAAATAACAACAATAGCAATAAAGGCCACCAGAATAAGAAACTTTAATGGTAGTTTAACGGCAAGCTCAATTTTTTTGTTCTTAGCTTCTAACAAGCCGCCTTCAATGATCTTCTTAAGGAACCGAAAATTGAGGGTCATAATGGCGCTTGCAACAGCGAAACTGAAAACGTATTTAAACTCCCTCATGATAACCATCGCAAGAATGGACCCAATAACGAGGACGATGACGTTTATACGTTGAATATCACTTATTTTTGTCTCTTTCATTTTCCTTTTCAAGTTTCTTCATTAACTGGTAGATTGTTTTCATAGCTGCAATAATGCCAAAAATCATGAAGATGATGGTCAGGTAGGGAGACGTCGTGAAGTATCTATCAAGGTAGTAACCGATGCCGATCCCAATGGCCACGCACAGACCCATTTCGATGCCAAGGGAACTATAACTTAAAAGGGATTTTACCACTTCCCTTTTATCCTGTGATAAAGACATGACCATTTTTTAGCTCATCTTTTTCTATCATAGCGGTCTATGTTTAGTCAATCTATTTTTGTGATTTCTTTCACTTTGTTTTTCCTTGTTTTTTGTATCCCCTATATATACTGTTTTTACTGATAGATATAAGCAAATACGTACAGTCCGCTATTTGGGGATTGATGCACAGGTGATATACAGATCTCCGCTCAAACAGGACAAAAAACTTAATGCCGGCTTAAGCCGAAAGGGGAAAATATGTTTTTTCATCATGGGGCTTACCCCATGAAAAACTACTTTTTCAGGAGACCCTTGCTAACCCCAAAAGGGTATACCGGAAAGGTCTCGAATATCATGATATCGATCCACTCCTCTCGGCTCGCGACCAGTCCCTTAGCATCGGTGTCAATAATATTAAAGGTGCGGCATCCCTGGAGATCAAGAAACTCGAAGATTACTTTTACCCCTTTGGGCCACTTCCAGTTTGACCTCCGCCTTTCAACCTCCTTCTCATCCTCCGGTGACCATGTGCAAATATTCATAAAATACATAATATCAACACCCCCTAATGAGTAATAGGGCTCTCTGCTACCCTTGCTACAAGTATAGCAGAGGAAAAGCATTTGTGAAGGGATGAAACAAAATATGGTTTGAATTTTAATAGCCAATTATGATATAAGAAACGCTGCAGGGGCCGTTAGCTCAGTCCGGTAGAGCAGTTGACTCTTAATCAATTGGTCGGAGGTTCGAATCCTCCACGGCCCATATGTTAAAGCGCGCACTATCAATCTATTACACCCAATTATTCACTTGGAAAAATAAGGAAAAATGTGGAAATCTTGGTTGCGTTTCGCAACCAAATGCAACCAAATTGTCGGAATAAAAGAAGTTCTGCTTAACGTGGTATTCGAAATCACACTCCACCTTGACAATACATTTTCTATGAGAGTTTTACTATGAGAGTTTTAGAACTGAAATAGAACTGAGTCGTCTGAGATGACATCAGTACCTCTTCTCCATATACTTCCTACA
>PDVH01000327.1_pt1 | contig 12031 bp, 13 predicted proteins | sample 1369781 | NCBI WGS metagenome assembly PDVH01 (sample SAMN07795378, study PRJNA414565) | Alkali sediment metagenome, whole genome shotgun sequencing project. | isolation source: glacial lake sediment | place: Bosnia and Herzegovina: Donje Bare Lake | collected 2016-06
AAAAAACAGCAGAACGCCGGGGAAGAGATTTGAACTCTTGAGGTGCAAAGCACCATTGGTTTTCAAGACCAACGCCTTCCCGGACTAGACTACCCCGGCATGTGAGATACAATGTTTGTGTTTAATCCTAAAAATGCTTCTTTGTCTCTTGGTATCAGGGTTCTGCTTTTTTTAGTACCTGCATCGTTTGGCTGTTGTCAGGAAGGAGTCACTGTTTCCTTGAAAAGATAACACACAGGAGTGCAACAACACCCAGCATGACGGGAAGTGATGATCTTTTTGTTGCCGATGGAGCCGGGCTGGTGCCCGACGGAGTACCTGAACTGGTGATGGCGGGCAGAATCGTTGCAGAGGTGCCGGTAACCGACAGGCTCCTTGTACCGATAAATCCCTTTGCATCCGTAAAACTCACTTCATACACGCCGGGCAGGGTGACAGGGACTTCGACCGAGAAGTATCCCTGATCATCGGTGCTGATATGCTGCGGGCCCAGGATATACCTGCCGTCAGGCCCAATGACGTCGATCCGGACACCGGCATTCTGGTTCCCCTTCAGTGTTCCGGCCAGATGGAGCGTCCCGGTATACTGCTGCTGTTGTGAAGAGATTATCTGTATTTCGTCAGTCCGGTCAACAAGCTCGACCTGCCGCATCGTGATGGAATCCGCCAGCCCGTTTGCCGGGACTTCCACTTTATACACTCCTTTCCTGAGGCCCGTGGTGTTGAATTCGACGTTAAATGTCCTGTCTGACTGGACATACGCACGTTTGCGCTGGACTTCTGTGCTGGTCGTGACCTGGTAATAAAGGACGACATCGACAGGAGTTCCTATACCAAAGGTTGTCGTACCCGTGACGATGAGGGGTTTTCCAACTGAAAGCGTCTCCGGTGCAGAGATGGTGACCTGGTACGCGGATGCGATCCCTGATACCGCGAGAATTCCCAGCACCAGCAGGACGAACTTATTCATTGTACTACAGTCAACTATCAGAATGTTAATGATATCTGGACAGCACGGCCGTCCGCTTGCCTGCTGGCGGGGAAAGGAGCGTCATGACGGCACAATTCTCGAATGCCTGACCGTTATTTTCAAAACAGCCGGGTGCACGTGGAACCAGTGCCTGATGTGCGGGTACCGGCACGAGCGGTTTACGCCGGCAGAGTCAATTAAGGGGCAGGAACTCCACCTGCTTTCCCAGCTTACATGGGTGCAGGAGCGCCACCGCCCCGCTGATTACCAGATGGTGAAAATATTTACATCGGGAAGTTTTTTTGATCGATCGGAAATCCCCCTCCCAGTAATGGGGAAGATTGCCGCAGCGTTTCGCGGAAAGCTGGTGATCGCCGAAACGCGCCCCGAATTTGTCAATAGCGAAACCATCACACCCTTCCTTGAAAAAATCGACGACGGGAGCTGGGCTATCCCCCTGTACTGTGCGGTTGGGCTTGAAACATCTGACGACAGGATACGGGAAAAATGCATCAGGAAAGGATTTTCTTACAATGATTTCACCGGTGCTGCCCGGCGTGCACACACGCTTGGAGCCGGCGTGAAGGCGTACCTCCTGTTAAAGCCGCTCTTTTTAACAGAACGGGAGGCGGTCGATGACATGAACTCCTCAATCCGCGATGCCGTGGATGATGCTGACCTGATCTCCATGAACCCCTGTACCGTCCAGGGTCACACGGAACTTGAATGGTACTGGAGGCAGGGTGCGTACCGCCCGCCTTTTCTCTGGAGTGTGCTATCAGTACTGAACGAAGCGCCTGTCCACATCACCTGTGATCCGGTAGGGGCAGGGAGAAAACGCGGCCCCCATAACTGCGGTAGTTGCGACAGGGCAATCATCCAGGGTATCCGCGATTACTCCCTCAATGGTGATCGTGACCTGATCGCATCGCTTCTGGAAATTGAATGCGGGTGCAAAGAGGAATGGATGTATGTCCTCGATCAGGAGATGCCGTTCTGCATGCCGCTCACGCAGTAAAAAATTATTTCTTTTCACTTTCCTGCATCTCGAGCTGTTCTGCAAGCAGGGGGAAGAATGTCCCGGCATCGCTCACGATGCCAATTGCCTGCATCGTCCCGCGGTCCATCAGCTTTGTGAGCGAGGCAGGGTTAATGTCAACGCATATGGTCTTGACACTGGACTGCAGGCAGTTGCCGACAGCTACCGAATGAAGAAGCGTCGCAACCATCAGCACCATGCTGCATCCCCCCAGCTGCTGGCGCATCGCCTCCTGCGCAGCGATAACATCGGTGATGACATCCGGCAGTGGCCCGTCATCACGGATCGAGCCGGCAAGCACGAACGGGACATTGTTCTTCACGCACTCGTACATGATCCCGCCGTTGATTATGCCCTTGTCCACCGCCTGCTTGATCGAACCCGCCCGCAGGATCTCGTTGATCGCATAGATATGGTGCTTGTGGCCGCCCATCACCGGTTTGCCGGTCGAAATATCCATGCCAAGCGATGTCCCGAAGAGGTTGTACTCGATGTCATGCGTCGCAAGCGCATTTCCCGCAAAAAGTACATTGATGTACCCGTTCCGCACCATATCTGCAACAGATTTTGCTGCACCGGTATGGATGATGGCGGGGCCGCCGACAAGGACGATCTTCCCGCCTTTCCGGTGCACGTCAATGATTTCACGTGCAATCTTTGCAATCAGGGTTACACTGGGGCGTTCTGATGAGACAGTGCCATGCATGAACTCGAAGTTGCTCTGTTCGCGGGGGCGCTCAGGATAGTGCACCATGACTCCCTGTTCACCGACGACAACAAGGTCTCCCTTCCTGAGTTTCGCAAGTGGTGTACAGAGCGCCCGTTTTGCCTCCTTCTCCATCACAATCAGGCAGTCCATCTCGATGGATTCAACCGGAATCCATTCCCCGTTCACCTTGATATCGGTCGGGTGATTCGTTGTCAGGTAAAACCCCCTGGAACCGACACGGTCGCGTTCAGCCGGGACGACATGGACATCCTTGACTTCAAGGGGACGGGCGCCCAGACGGTGGAGTTCTGAGAGTATGTATCGCAGTTTTTCGCGGTTTGCCGCTGCAATACGCAGCCGGGCATAACTCGGGTCGGTCTTTTTCTTCCCCACATCAAAGATGAGGATCTCGAAGTTGCCGCCCATATCCATGACCTTGTCAAAGAGCTGGGTCATGATGCCGGAATCGATAATATGACCGGAAAGCTCGATCTCCTGCGATACTGTCATATATAATAGTATTGGGGATGCGGGTTAATATGTATTCTGTTAAATCTGGGGAATTTGGGGTTATTTTTTCGTTCTGGGGCTCACATGAGGATTATCGTGCTCTCCATTTCGTGCTGGCAATGAGATGATGAACACTTCAGATCAGTGTTCTTTGGATCTAAGGTACGTGTCTGCGAATTCAAGATCAGCACGGGTATTAACATTATATGCAAGGCGTGGTTCATGCAGGAGGAACCGGAATTCATCCTGCGGCTCAGCGATCCTGTCGCCGCGCAGTATGTTCACGCCGCACGGGCAGGCATCAACACCATTGACCTTGTCTGCATACAGAATATCATGGCGGTCCCGTACAAGGGAAAGCGGCACCCAGCAGGAGCAGGCATCCTTCCCGGAATCATTGTACGCAGTATGAATTGTCTGAAGAATGCCGGCCTGGAGGCACGGGAGATCAGAGACGGCAACAAAGAGCGGTTGTCGTTCGCCAAGCGTTACAACTGCATCAACCATATCGTCAATATACCCGTTTCCTGATGCCGGAAAGAGATCGATCCCCATCACCCTGCACCAGTTCTGCGTCATCGGTGTCCGGGGTGATGCCACAACAACGACTTGGCAGCCATAGAGCTCAAATGCCCTGATCACACGGGCAATCATCGGTCGCCCGGCGATCGTGACGAGCGGCTTTTCGCCAAGGTTAAGACGGCTCCCCTCACCACCTGCCATTATCAGCGCAAGCATGCCGAAAGTGCCTCTAAAAGTGACCGGTTCTCATCACGGGTACGTATAGCAATCCGGATCGACTTGGGCAGACCAAATGATGTACAGTCCCGCACAAGGATATCAACGGCCGCGAGCTTCCTGCAGAGTTCATCCGCCCTTCGTTCCGTGTCCACGAGAAGAAAATTTGCCGACGACGGGAGATGGTGCAATCCCAGTGCCTGCAGATGTTCGGAGAGCCAGGTGCGTTCGCGCTCAATATACATTCTTGATTGTGCGAGTTCGTGATAGTGGCGGAATGCCTGCAGGGCAAACGCCTCCGCATACGCGTTCACGCTCCACGGCGGACGCCTCGCCTCCATCTATTCAATGAGATCGGGGGCGCCGAAACCGTAGCCAAAACGGATGCCCGGGACAGAGAAACATTTCGTAAGGGATCGAAGGACAATGAGCGAGCTATTTTTTTGGTCAACCATGCTCTGTTCAGGGTCGGCAAGCTCGATGAACGCTTCATCAGCACACAGGACCCCATTGCGCCGTTCGGTTTCCTGTAAAAGGAAGATCATCTCGGCTTTTGAACGCAGGGTGCCGGTCGGGTTATTCGGATTGCAGATGAAACAGACATCAGCCCTCGAGAGGACGTCTACTTTTTCTGCGCCGGCAATATGGGCTGAAAATTCATATTCCCCGAATGTGGGTGTTTCAGTAAAGAATGTATGGTACTGACCAAACAGTTCACTGCAGACGACCCTGATGAGCTCCATTGATCCGTTGCCCACACAGATCTCTTCTGGTTTCCGGTGAAAGGTCTGCCCGATCACCTCTTTGAGCTCGGTATAATTATCATCGGGGTAATGGGTGAGGAGAAACGGGTCGCAGGTCCATGACACCGTGGGGGGAAAGGGGTTTGTGCTCGCGCTGAAATCCAGCGCATTTTTTTTTGTTTTTTCATGCTGCCGCTTCCCGTACCCCCCATGCACCACCTTTTTTCCTGACCGGACAGCCATGAACAAAACCCGATAATTACCCAGTTTGTTGCATGGGAAGCCATAAATGCGTTTTGAGGGGATATGCCGGGAAAAGAAGAAAGTTTTTATACATTCATGAATTATTAAGATTTATCTGGTTAGTCAGACATGAGAGTTCTCCTTGTCTGACATATGAATGACAATTGACTGACATATGTCAGAAATGTGAGATACGATGATGCAACGGATCACACTCCGGCTTCCGGAACAGCAGATCAACCTCCTCCAGCAGTTGGTAGATGCGGGGGAATACCCCAGTGTCTCCGAGGCGGTGCGGGCAGCCGTCCGTGAACTCGTTGAGAAACGTGCCAGCCGTGTCTTGAAAGACAGTGACCAGGTTTCATTCAAGGTATGAGAGGGTAGACATGCAGAGCATAATTAACGATGCACTAAAAAACGCAGAGCTTGAAAAGGAAATCAACAAACCGGGTGCCAATACCATCGATGACGACTTTGTCGGACAACCGAGGATCGTAATCGTCGGTTGCGGTGGCGCCGGTAACAACACCGTGAACCGTGTCCACCACATGGGGGTCTCCGGTGCAGAAACAATTGCGATCAACACCGACAAACAGCACCTGGACATGATCCAGGCGGACAAGCGCGTCCTCATCGGCAAATCCCTGACCAAGGGTCTTGGTGCCGGCGGGTATCCCGATGTCGGTAAACGCGCTGCCGAGATGGCACGCCCTACGCTTGAGGCGCTCCTCGAATCCGCTGATCTCGTTTTCATCACTGCCGGTATGGGCGGCGGTACCGGTACCGGTGCTGCCCCGGTTATCGCGCAGGTTGCAAAGGAGCAGGGTTCAATTGTTGTGGGAATGGTCAGTTACCCATTCCAGGTTGAAAAGGCACGCCTGATCCGTGCAGAAGAGGGTCTGGAGGCGCTTGCACAATCGGCAGACTCCGTCATTGTTCTTGATAACAACCGGCTGAAGAACTTCGTCCCGAACCTGCCGCTGGGGCAGGCATTCTCAGTGATGGACCAGCTGATCGGTGAGACCGTCAAGGGCATTTCCGAGACGATTACCGAACCATCGCTCATCAACATCGACTACGCGGATGTCCGTGCAATCATGAGCAAGGGCGGTGTCGCTGTCATGCTCGTGGGTGAGAGCAAGCAGCAGAACAAGGCAGAGAGCGTTGTCCGCGAGTGCTTAAGCAACCCGATGCTGGACATCGATTACCGCGGTGCAACGGGGGCCCTGATCCATATCACGGGAGGCACCGACCTCACCCTGCAGGATGCAGAGGAGATCGCCACCTCACTGACGTACGAGCTAGACCCGCATGCCGATGTCATCTGGGGCGCACGGGTGCGCAATGATATGGAAGGCAAGGTACGTGTGCTTGCTATCATGACCGGTGTAAAGAGCGCCCAGATCCTTGGTACCCGACAGTCATACAGAACAGTCATCCAGGACATTGAGAACAAGCGGGCAAACCCGAAAGCGGTTGAGATGCCCCAGGCCCGCAGGTCCCGCGACCAGACAAGCGGCGGCGGGCTCCTCGAGTGGGTCGGGTAGGCACATTACCTCACGCACGATCACGTTCACCTGAGGATTAGGAAAATAGCAATCTCCCCAATAATGCAGGGAACATGTTGGTTGTAACAACCAACATCCAGTTTCTTTGCCCGCTTTTCTCATGGTAACTATCGTTACATAAGAATTGGAGCATATCCCCGGCATTCTCATCCTGGTATCTAATCTGCGAAATCCTTAAGTGGGTTCCAGTCATTTAATAGTAGTACATTTCAATTATCCTTCACTGGGAGGATGGGGTGTGCACCCGGTATGGTGGGCACCCTGGTATCGGGAGTTGAACATCATGAACAGCATGTCGAACAAAGACTCAAGTCCAGAGTCTTATCTGAACCTGCCACCTTTTTCTGATGTTTTTCACCCTGCATCCTGCTTGCAGGGTCGTTCTGGGACGGCACGGCATGTATCCGTTGTTCCTGTCCCCTGTGCACCAACGACACCACTCTCTCCTCCCATCAGGGATTTTGGAGGACAGAATGCATGATAAATGACCTTATTGAGAAACGGAAGAAGATCCTCGCCGAATCTGAGCAGCATAAAAACCGGAGAAACGAGCTGAATGCCGCGGCGAGCAAGTTTGCCCGCGAACGCAACACGCTCAATAACCAGACCCGGGAATTTGTGGAGGAAGCACAGAAGAACAAGGATCTCCGCGACAAATCCAACCATGACGTCATCGAGCTCAAGGGACAGCGAAACGACCTCAACGACCAGGCAAACATTCTTTTCGAGGAGATTGAGACCTTCAAAAAAGAGCACGGCAGCCCGAAAAGCCGGGGATTAAAGGAAGTCCAGAAGCAGATCGACCACCTCGAAATGATGCAGCAGACGCAGGTCTTTTCGACAGAAAAGGAGCGCGAGCTGATCGAGAAGATCAAGCAGATGCGGGGGCAGGTAAAGGAGCAGGAAGCAGAACTCGAACAGAACAAGGAGATGCGTGCAAAGGTATCCGGCGCCCGCGAACTCCGGAAGCAGGCGTCAGAGCTCCATGCAAAAGTGACCGAGGTGGCAGAGCTTGCCCAGAAACACCATGACATAATGGTGGAGTCGTATCGCAAGGCTGACAAGTCCCGCGAGGCAGCAGATGCGGGCCACAAGAGTTTTGTTGAGGCGCAGGAAGCCGCAGATTCCGAGCACAAGTTCTTCATCGCCTGCCAGAAAGAGCTGCGGGATTATGACAAGGTAATCAGCGGGCTGCGCAAGAAGACGAAAAAGGTCAAGGTCTCCAAAGAACAAAAAGCGGTCAGGAAAGAAGCAGAACACCTGTTCAAGAACTTCCGGGCAGGAGAGAAACTCACAACCGACGATATCCTCCTCCTCCAGCGCTCAAAACTTATTTAAACCTTTTTAATCAGGAATTATTTAATAGATTTACGCCGACTGTATAGTAACAATGGCACAGGGCAGGACATTAGTCCTCAGTGTCGACCGTGACGATGATATCGGGTACAAGGCGCAGGTGGAAAGCCCGTGTATCGGACGGGCTGCCTGCCTGAAAGCGGCAAACACGCTCGCTCTTGCCGATCCTGAAGATTCAGATGTGAACGCGATCTTTCAGGCAATAAAAATTTTTGACGAACTCATCACAAAAGGCGAGGATACCCAGGTCGCGGTCATTTCAGGAAACCACATGCATATGATTGAGGGGGACCGGAAGATCGCCGCAACGCTCGAGCAGGTGGTCAAAGAGACAGCGGCAACCCAGTGCATTCTTGTCTCTGACGGGGCGGAGGATGAGTATGTCATTCCTATCATCCAGTCCAAATTGCCGGTAAGCAGCATCAGGAGGGTGATCGTCAACCAGATGCCCAACCTCGAAGGCACCTACTATATCTTAAGAAAACTTCTCGATGACCCCAAAGTATCGCGTGTCGTGCTCGTACCCCTCGGGCTTGCAATGCTGCTCTATGCTGCTGCATATCTTCTCGGCTATCCTGGAACAGCGACGATTATTGTTGTCGGGGTGATCGGGACCTACCTGCTCTTTAAAGGGTTTGGTCTGGATGAAATAATCCATGGCATATTTACCGCACTCCGTGTCTCGTTAACCCGGGGGCGGTTTTCATTTATAACATATATTACGACAATCCTGCTCGTCATCATCGGTTGTGTGGTGGGGTTTGTCAATGTCCTGAAATTTTATTCAGTTGACGGGAGCATGGGCGTTCTGCTCTACCTCATGACATTTATCTATGGAGCTATTGAATGGCTGATTGTCGCAGGTATGATCGTTTCTGTTGGCGTCATCATCGATGTATATCTCAATGAACGTGAACAACTGGGGAAAGTCATGGTATTCCCGTTCTTTGTCGCTGCGCTCGGGCTCATCCTGTATGGCGCAAGTGTCTACCTCATTTCGGTGAGCGGGGTGCCCGACTTCCCGCTCACTATGGCGGAGGCAGGCACCTATATCTTCTACTCAACGGCAATCGGGCTCTCTTCGGCGATCATTGGAGTTGCGGTTCAGTACTTTGTCAATAAAAAACTCGCAGAGCAGCGGCGCCAGGAGATCATTGAAGTGCTCTGATGGGATTTTTGATGTGCTCCCCACCATCAATCGAAAATTAAAAAATTAAGGATTTGGTAATGAATATGATACTTCCTGTGAAAGAACCACTTACCGTTTAATAGAACAAGACCCTTTGGATGAGACATCCCTTTTTTTATATAATCTGAGGAACAGGTTGAATGAGTTGTTCAGGTTTTGAGTCAAAATACCCCATGCCGTCAGGAAACGTACTGGTCATTGAAAATGTCCGTGTTACCTGGGGTGATTGGACGGTCAGGGACGGGACGACAATATTGAACTGGTGTGCCGGATACCAGTATATCCCTTTTCCATACGAATATGCTGCACCATCGACAGAAAATTCAGCACTTTGCAGGTCGATCCGTTGCATCTGCGCCCCCTCATAGTTCAGAATCCGGTTGAGTTTGTTTTTAAGATCCTGTTTTCCTAATAAAAAAAAGATAATCCTTGTTCCTTCGTCAACAGTGTAGTTGACATTGATGAATGCCGTGTCGTTCCTGAGCTGTACCGTGACATCCTGTACCGTGATATACCCGTACCGCTCTTCATTTGCCCCCATTACAGGCGTTATAATGCTCACAACAACGATCGCAAGCATTGCCATAGCCTGTGCTCTCATGCCTTAATGCATCTGTGCTATTCTATTTAAATATTTTCTGTTTTTTCAGAAACTGCCGTCGTAAAACTTTTACCATGTAATCTGGGAAATGGATTATATATAAAAAGGACAGGTTATTTATTGTTGGTCAGAACGATCTCGATACTGGAGACATTGGTCTTTCCGGAATCGGTATCGATAACCTCGGTCGATATAAGGATCTCCTTTTTTTCCACGCCTTCGAGAAAGCGGTTGAGAGCGATCTCCGCGGTATCCACTGCCCGGGAGATTGCCTTGCCCCGTGCCTTGATCGCAACCTGGTTTGCCCCGTTGTTAAACTGTGTAACCACTGCAAGTACGTAGTTCATGACCGGCTTGTTTCCAACGAACACTGTATTTTCTCTCAGTTCCATAGGTTCACCTCGTATGATTCGTTCAGAGATACTTTTTCTTGTGGATCAGTTCTGCATTCAGTACGCTTGCGCCGGCAGCGCCGCGGATTGTGTTATGTCCCATTGCCACAAAACGGACTCCTTCCCGGAGTCTTCCAACAGATACTGTCATCCCCCTGCCACGCATGCGGTCAAGGCGGGGCTGGGGGCGATCATCTTCATCCATGATGAGGATGGATTTCTCCGGCTGTGTCGGCAGACCCTTGATTGGCGGGATATAGGCACGGTATGCCTTTTTTAACTGTTCGACAGGTGCTTTGATATCAACCCAGACTGCCATTGTATGACCATCAATAACAGGTACACGGTGGCAGCTGGCACTGACCGAAAAAGCTGCATTGACCACCTTTTTCCCTTTCAGGGTACCCATGATCTTCAGAGACTCGGTCTCCATCTTTTCTTCTTCCTTGCCGATATACGGGATTACATTGTCATAGATCGCCATTGCGGCAACACCGGCAAACCCTGCACCTGATATCGCCTGCATTGTTGCTACACGCACATCGGTAAATTTGAAATGTCGCAGGGGAGCCAATGCCATCACCATCATGATTGTCGAACAATTTGGGTTTGTTACGATGAACCCGTCACGGCCTTTATCGCGCTGGACATCAATCAGCCCGAGGTGATCGGGATTCACTTCGGGGATGACGAGGGGGATATCCTGCTCCATCCGGTGGGAACTTGCATTGCTGCATACCGCGATCCCTGCATCGGCAAATTCAGTCTCAACATCACCGGCAATCTCCGCCGGCAGGGCGGAAAATACCAGATCAACATCCTTCATGCTTTTTGGCGATGTCGGGCTGACCCTGATCCTAGCGATCTTTTCCGGGAATGGCGTGTCAAGGCGCCAGTTCACAACCTTTCCATAGGGTTTTCCTGCACTCCGGTCAGAAGCGGCGAGCGTTGCCAGATTGAACCATGGGTGATCCGCCAACTGCTCGACAAAACGCTGACCAACCGCGCCCGTAGCACCGAGCACTCCAACATTGATCATAGATAAAAAGAAGTGATATACGTAAAAGTAATTAAACCGTTTGATTTTTATTCCATATGTATGGCTTCAGACGGGCAGATGTCAACACAGGTCTGGCAGTCGACACACATGTCCTTGTCAACCTTCGCTTTCTCGTTCTCTATTGAAATTGCCGATGCAGGACATTCATTCACGCAGGTTTCACAGGCTGTACATCTTTCTTTATCGACGACTGCTACCAAAATCATTCACTCCTTCGTATATATACCACAAAAGACAAAAAAAGGGTTTCGATATTTACACGTCGGTTACGTTACGGTAAGGCCCAGGACGTCGTTCATGCCATACAAACCGGGTTTTTTACCTGTCACCCAGCGCGTTGCACGCAATGCGCCGCTTGCAAAAACCGAACGATCATATGCCCGGTGCGAGAGTTCGATGGTCTCGAAATTCTTTGAAAACATCACCTTGTGATCGCCAACGATATCTCCCCCGCGGATGACATGGACACCGATCTCATTGCCCCGTTCCATCATCCCTTCGCGGCCGTATAATTTCTTCCTTGTGCCGACTTCCTCGTCAAGGATCTGGAGGATCGTCTTCGCCGTCCCGCTCGGGGCGTCCTTTTTGTTGCGGTGATGGCCTTCAATGACTTCGATGTCATACTCCCTGAGGAGTCGTGCCGCATCCCTGACAAGCTGCCAGAAAATATTCACGCCTACCGAGAAATTGCTTGAGATTACCGCGGGAATATGCCCCTCGATTGCCTTTGCCATGTCGGCTTTTTGTTCCGGGCTAAACCCGGTAGTACCGACCACAACCGCTACATTGTTTTTTGCGGCTGTTTTGACATTTTGGACGGCAGCTTGGGCAATGGTGAAGTCAATCAGAACCTCGGGTTTTTTAGATTTCAGAAGATGTTCAAGTTTCTGTGATTCAACAATATCCACGCCAA
>PDVH01000329.1_pt1 | contig 12019 bp, 12 predicted proteins | sample 1369781 | NCBI WGS metagenome assembly PDVH01 (sample SAMN07795378, study PRJNA414565) | Alkali sediment metagenome, whole genome shotgun sequencing project. | isolation source: glacial lake sediment | place: Bosnia and Herzegovina: Donje Bare Lake | collected 2016-06
CAGCAATACCTCTTTGTATCGCTTAATTAAAATCCCCTCTTGATAAAAATATACTTATTAACAATTTTTTTGTCAAGAAAAAAATGGGGCAGAAAAATGGATTGATATTCTTAGAAGTCTATGATATTCAAAAGATACATCCATAAGGGGGTAAAGAAACTAAATGGACCAAGAGACATTGGATAGAAAATTATTGGGGTTATCTACCAAAGAGGATCTGGAGAAACTGAGACAGGAGATGAAGTCAAACTTCCGTCAATTAAGAGAGGAAAATAAAAATCAGGTTCTCGAGTGGAGACAGGAGATCAAGGCCGATTTTGAACAGTTGAGAAAAGAAGGAAAGGTGGAAATCGATCCCATACAGAAGGAATTCAGGGAGGGGATTCAGAAGCTTAAAATCGAGACCCAGTCCACTCTTAATCAATCCATCGAGAAATTAGAATACCTCCTTCTAAAAATCAAGGAGGAGATGGAAACCCATTGGGTCCATGCCAAGGAGGGGACGAGTACAGATATCAGTGATGTCAAGGGTGGAATGGAGGGCCTCAGCGTAGGGATCAAACAGGTGACAGAAGAGATCGGTTCCATCAAAGAGAAGATGAGAGAAGGTTTTATTGATGTCAAAGAAGAATTGGGTTCGATGATGAGATTCTCTTATGCAGATTTGGAGAAAAGATTTAACGCCTTAGAGGCCAGAATCAAAGCCCTCGAAAAAATGGTCTTCCCATAAAACCTAACCCTACTCACCGTATCTTATTATTACTTGAGAATTTGTGATGAATTAGAATCACCCGAAGTGAATCGTGGAGGGGCATACATGATCTGTTTGCCGCGGCGGAATGCCAGGACACGTTTCGGTGACTGGGTATACAGCGCCCGGGCCAGATTGTGTGGGAAGAAGAAAGATCTCGGTACGGTCATCGTTTTGGTTGCAAAACGGTGCAGGAAGTCGCTAACCGATACGGTACAAAACATTCCCAGGGTGGTAGTCGTGAACCGACCCGCCGGGTGATTTCTGTCAGTTCCATTGAGGAGGACATTGTACAACTCACGGGCATCCTCTGGTTTCAGATCCCATTCAAAGACCTCCACCTCTACGCTGCTAAAATGCCAGATATGCTGTAAGTACGTTTCAAGGTCAGGTGGATTGACCATTATCAGATCCTTGCTTCTCACATCCCCAGGAAGAGTCGTCCCATAACTTCCGCCGGGGTCCCAGAACAAAACCGGCCGACCTGGGTAGACCAACCGTAAAGCTGAGTGGTGGTCCCATGCCGGCCCATAAACGATGATTACCTGGAGCAGGGGTTGGTTTGTATTGTCTGAAATGGATTTCAGGTCTATGGGACTACTCAACCAACTGCTTGGACGATAAGGGGCTGGTGCATGAACGCAGCCCACTAAGCAGACAAACCAAAGCATCATTATTATGCTTTTTGTCTGAAGATTCCCTATTTTCCAAAACGATATTAAACGATTCATTTTCTAAAAGAGATGATCAGTGATTCGATTTGCGATAAATAAATAAATGCCCGGTTGGGAAAAGGCGGCCTAAGGATGTATTATAAAAGCTGTAAAAAGGCCTAAGCCAATTTGGGGCCACCTCTACAGGGTAAACAATGTCCTGAGCATATACCTGATCGTAATCAGCAAATATCTTCTCCACATCTCCTTTTGAGATTTGGATCGTATTGTAGTTAATTGAATAACCCTCCCCAGCCAGAAGCCTTCGATATATTTTCTGGATGAATAGGGGAAGATATCCATAGAGAGGAAGAAAATAGTGCAGATCAATCGGGAAATAAGGATTTGGGATCTGGATAACGATCAAACCATTCGGTGACAGGATACGATTCACCTCTTTAAGCAAGTCGTTGGGATAAGAAACATGTTCAATGGTAGAGATAAGAGTGACGAGGTCGAACGTTTCGTTTTTGAAGGGAAGGTTTTCATTAATATTGGCTCGAATCACTGATAAAGCTTGCTGTCGGCATATTGCCGAACAGTGTTCAGATAAATCCACCCCAATGCTTTTAGAACAAATCTTATTAAAGGTACTTAAAATCTGGCCACTTCCACAAGCGATATCTAAGTGACGTGACCCGGATGGTACATAGAGCTGAGCCTTCGTCATAATAAATTTTGCTTTGGTTGTTAAATCATGTCCCAACCATAGTCGATTTCGGTCCTTTCCACGCTGAAAAAGTTCTTTTAACCACATACGACTTATTTGAATAACTAAGGGATTAAAATAGAGCCTGGATAAATTCCATGGCGTTAAATTCCTTCAGGTCGTCGATTCCTTCGCCCACGCCAATATACCGGATTGGAATTTTTAGTTCTTCTGTAATGCCGACAATGATTCCCCCCTTGGCTGTCCCATCCAATTTGGTCAAAGCAATACCTGTCACACCGATGGCCTCATTAAAATATTTCGCTTGAGAGATTGCATTCTGACCTGTCGTAGCGTCGAGGACGAGAAGGATCTCATGAGGAGCCCCTGGGCATTCTCGCCCGATAATCCGTTTCACTTTTTTGAGTTCTTCCATAAGATTAACTTTGGTGTGGAGTCTTCCCGCTGTATCAATGAAGACAAGATCAATGTCTCTGGACTTGGCAGCGTGGATGGAGTCGAAAGCCACGGCAGAGGGATCTGATCCTTTGGATTGTTTGATCAGATCGGCTTTGACTCGATTGGCCCAGATCTCAAGCTGTTCGACTGCAGCAGCCCTAAAAGTATCCGCTGCACCGACCAAGACTTTCTTCCCCTGGGATGAATATTGATGTGCAATCTTTCCGATGGTGGTCGTCTTACCACCCCCATTGACTCCAACCACCATGAAGACAAATGGTTTTGTCCGAGAGAAGTCAATGGAGAGAGGCTTCTCTCCTGATTTTAGGATCCGAAGGATCTCTCCTTTAATAAACTCCTTCACTCTTTCAGGTTCCTGGAGTTCTCCCCTTTTGAGCCCCTCGCGAACACCCTCTATCAATTGACTGGATGTTTTCACTCCTAAATCGGCTTCGAAAAGAAGACCTTCCAATTCATCCAAGAGATCTTGATCGATAGTCTTTTTTCCCAGAAAGAGCTGGTCAATCTTTTCTACAAAACCTTGATGGGTTTTTGAGAGACCCTTTTTTAATTTTTCAAAAAATTTCCACATCTCATCCTCTCCCAACTTGCTTCATTCTTTTAATATCTATCACCGTTAAGGGATAAAATCAAATTCATCCCCTGCTCATGGGATGAAATTTTTTAAACAAAAAAGGCGAGGGTTTTAGCCTCGCCTTTTTTGAGAAAGACTTTGTTGGTGGTTATTTCTTACCCACATCCTCCTGCGCTTTTGGCCGAGGACCTTCCTGAGAACCAGCTTCAGCACCGGGTCCGGCAGCTCCTTTTTGAGAAGCCTTTGCATACATCGCCTCTGCCAATTTATGGGAGGAACGGGTGAGTTCTTCTTGGGCAGATTTGATGGCGCTCAGGTCGTTCGTCTCCATCGCCTTTTTCGCTTTTGCGATGGCATCTTCGATATTCTGTTTATCTCCAGAATCGACCTTATCCCCGTATTCCTTCAAGGATTTCTCGGTCGTATAGATAAGAGTATCAAGTTGGTTTCTCGCTTCAGCAAGCTCACGTCTCTTCTTGTCTTCTGCGGCATGGGCCTCGGCATCTTTGACCATCTTTTTGATATCATCTTCGTGGAGACCGCTGGAGGCAGTGATTTTTATGGATTGCTCTTTACCCGTTCCAAGATCTTTCGCCGCGACATGGACGATTCCATTGGCATCAATATCAAAAGTTACCTCGATCTGAGGAATACCTCGGGGAGCGGGTGGAATTCCTACCAGTTCAAATTGGCCGAGTGTTTTATTATCAGCGGCCATCTCCCTTTCACCCTGAAGCACATGGATCGTCACAGCAGGTTGACTATCCGATGCCGTGGAAAAAATCTGGCTCTTTTTTGCAAGGGAGAGTGGAGTGACGTCAAGTAAAAGCACATCCTTCACCTCACCCTTCAGGACTCCAGCCTGAATCGCCGCACCAATACCTACGGCCTCATCAGGGTTAACGCTCTTATTGGGCTCTTTCCCAAAGAGTTGCTTCACTTTCTCCTGAACTTTGGGCATCCGGGTCATCCCGCCAACGAGGATCACCTCATCGATGTCCCTGGTTGAAAGTCCAGAATCGGCAAGGGCCTGACGGCATGGCCCTTCAACCATTTCAATAAGGTCCTCCGTTAGTTTTTCCAATTTGGATCGAGTCAATTTCATGTTCAGATGCTTCGGTCCTGAGGCATCAGCAGTGATAAAGGGTAGATTGATGTCCGTCTCCATCATGTTGGAGAGTTCAATCTTTGCCTTTTCGGCAGCCTCTTTCAACCGTTGAAGGGCCATTCGATCTTTTCTCAGATCAATCCCCTGATCTTTCTTAAACTCATCCGCTAAATAGTCGATGATACGTTGATCAAAGTCATCTCCACCCAGATGGGTATTCCCATTAGTCGATTTGACCTCGAAGACACCTTCGCCCAACTCGAGAATGGAGATATCAAACGTTCCACCCCCCAGGTCGAAGACAGCAATCTTTTCATCCTTCTTCTTTTCAAGACCATAGGCGAGGGACGCAGCGGTTGGTTCATTGATGATTCGAATGACATTCAGACCTGCTATTCGCCCTGCATCCTTCGTGGCCTGACGCTGACTGTCGTTGAAATAAGCTGGGACGGTAATCACGGCATCGGTCACCTTCTCACCGAGATAGGCCTCTGCTGTCTCCTTCATCTTCTGAAGGACAAAGGCAGAGATTTCAGGAGGACTGTACTCCTTATCCCTCACCCTGACCCATGCATCCCCATTCTTATTTTCCACAATTTTATAGGGAAGGATCTTTAGGTCTTTCTGAACCTCGATGTCTGAAAATTTCCTTCCCATCAGTCGTTTGATTGAGAAGATCGTATTCTCAGAGTTGGTAATTGCTTGACGTTTAGCAATCTGTCCTACCACCCTTTCCCCTTTATCTGTAAAGGCAACCACAGATGGAGTGATTCGACTTCCTTCCGGGTTAGCAATGACAACGGGATCCCCTCCTTCCATGATAGCCACTACTGAAAATGTTGTTCCCAAATCAATTCCTATTGTCTTAGCCATTTTAATTTCCCCTCCTTAAAATTTACCCCGTTAGAAATAATGCCCTGCTGCTCTGCAATGGGGTTCGTTAAATTTTAGAATCATTCAGACTACCTGCCCCGCTAGAATTTCTAACGGGGTTTATTCAAAATCATTCCGATGTCCGGACCTCTTTCTCTGGAGGTTTTGACACAGAAACGGTTGCTGGTCTTAAGAGACGATCATTCAAGAGGTAACCCTTCTGGAACTCTTCGACGACCTGATTCGGTTCATGTTTATCAGTTTCCACGACCAACATGGCTTCATGCATGGCCGGATCGAAAGGTTTTCCAACAGATTCAAAGGAAGAAAGTCCAAACTTGTTCAGGGCCTGAAGGAGTTGTTGAAGGGTCAATTGAACTCCTTTCACTAATACCCCAGTGTCGGCTATCTTTTGAGCATGATTGACCGCCCTCTCCAGATTATCGATAAAAGGGAGGATTGCCCTGATCAGATCTTCATTGGCAAATTTGGTCCAATCTTCTTTTTCTCTCGCCGCTCTCTTTTTATAGTTCTCAAAATCGGCTGCCGTTCTCAACAGACGGTCATAATTCTCTTTCGCCTCTTTCTCTTTTTCTTCCAGCTTCTTTTTCAGTTCCTCGATCTCCTTATCCTCTTTTTTTTTCTTATTTTTTTGATGGTTTCCTTCTGTCAATAGCTCTGATATTTTTCCTTCATCCCCTTCCGGAGAGGGTTTCAAGGTAACAGGGATCTTTTTTTTCTCTGATCCTTCCATGATTCCGACTCCTCGTTGTTAATGAAAATGCCTCTCTAAAATCTCTGTCAGCAATCTTGCAGAATAATCCACCAAGGGGATGATTTTGGAATAGTTCATCCTTCGAGGTCCGATGACTCCTAAGGCTCCCCAGGTCTGTCCTGCACACCCGTAAGTGGAAGTCACTAAGCTACAGGTTTCCATTTCTTGGACCTGGCTCTCAGAGCCAATCGCAATTTGAACCCCTTTGGGATCCAAAAATTTATCCAAGAGTTTCACCATGGTGGCTTTTTCCTCAAAAGTGCGAAAGAGATCGGTCATTCTCGAAACATTGCTGAATTCAGGCTCATTCAAAATATTTGTCTTCCCCTCGATGAAGACATCGGTGTCATCGATGGAGGAAAAGGCTTTCTCTCCCAGTTTGAGTGCCTGTTCAAGCAAACGATCATAAGCGTTCTTGGCCACCCTCATCTGCTCCAGAAGTTTCTCTCTTACCTGGGAAAGGGGGAGGCCCGTCAAGAAACTATTCAAATAATCTGAAAGATGAGCTAATTCAGATTGCGAAAAATTTTCCTCCATTTCGGTAATTCGATTATGAATGGAACCGGTGGTGCTGACCACTATGGCCAGAACCAAATATTTTCTTAATTTTACAAACTCTATATGTTGAAGCACGACTGAACTCGTCGATGAAGAAAGAATTCGAGAAGTCTCCCTGAACAGGTCCGGTCCCTCAATGAGATGGCTCAGGTATTTAGATCGTATCTCCTGTTGCTCCTGGTTACTGAGTTCGTGGACATTAAGAATAGAGTCGATATAGAATCGAAGTCCCTTCTCCGTAGGTACCCTTCCTGCTGAGGTGTAGGGTTGAGAAAGTAATCCCAAGTCTTCCAAATCTGACATAATGTTTCGGATGGTAGCAGGGCTTAGGTTGAGATTCGATTTTTTAGAAATTGTCCTTGAACCCACTGGTTCTGCCCAGCGAATATAATCTTCAATAACAATCTCTAAAACCCGCTTCATTCTGTCAGAAAGGGAAAAATCCATATACCCCCAATACTTTTTAAAGCTAAACAAACCAAAACTAAGTGTCTAAAATAGCACTCTTTTTATGCTCTTAAGATAATAATGGAGGAGCGGTTTGTCAAGAAAATGGAAGATTTAATCATTCCTCTTCAGATTGATTTTTCACAATCTTATCGGGTAGTTCCATCTGTTCAAAGAGGGTGGGTACATAAAAATATTGCTCAAATATACGGTGGTAGGCGCTCCACCTGGATCCGTCTGGGACCTGTTTTTTTATAAATTGCTGGATCCCATTCATTTTTGCATCCATATCATCAAGATAATGGAGCATCACCGCTTCCAAAGTCATTGGCCTTTTTGGTGAACCCCAAATATATTGACCATGGTGGCTGAGGAGAAGGTGCTTTAATAGGGTGGATAGGTCTTTGGGGAAATCAGGGAGTTGGCGGATTTTATCCTCCACCCTCTCTAATCCAAGGATAATATGACCAAGAAGTCGGCCTTCATCAGAATAGTCGAAGGATCGGTGGTAAGAGAGTTCATCTACCTTACCCAGATCGTGAAGAATCGAAGCAGTGAGGAGAAGGTCCAAATTCAACCCAATGTAATGGCTTACATTTTTTAATACCAACTGGACGAGTGAAAAGGTATGCTCTAAAAGTCCTCCTAAACAATTATGATGGAGCCATTTGGAAGCAGGGGCCATTTTAAACCGCTTGATAAAAGATTCGTCCTCCCAGAAGAGTTGGAGAAGTTGGCTGAGGTGTGGGTTTTTAATCTGTTGGCTGATTTCTATTAGAGAATGGAACATCTCGTCAATATCCTTTTCTGCCATGGGGAAGAAGTCTGAGAAAAGAATTTCTTCTTCTCCAATTCTTTCGATCTGGGTGATATTCAATTGAAGATGTTCCTGAAAGGAGACCGCCTTTCCCATGATATGGACAAAGTCATCCTTTTCAAAAGAATCGGCAAAGGTTTCGACGGATGTCCAAATCCTGCCTTCAATTTCTCCAGAATGGTCCACCAATTTCAATTTCAAGTAGGCGTTTCCAGTTTTGGTGATCCCTGAAGATTTCTCTTTAACCAGAAAGAGGGAATCCACTTGATCATTGTCTTTTATTTCGTTGATATAGGTCTTCATTGATTTGCCCCGCTTTAGGTAATCCCCCTTTAGAAAAGGGGGAGATTTCCCTCCCTTTGGAAAAGGGAGGTTAGGAGGGATTTATGGTTTTCATCTAAAGTGTTCAAACCCCAGACGTGAGGGAGAATAATCTTTTCCATCTTTTTTGATTATGTAAAGTCCCTCTTTTCTGGGAAGGATTTCTCCGATACGAGTGATCGGGATCTTGAGTGAACGGGCAAGAGGGGAAATCCTCTCTCTCATTTCACATGGAGAAGTGAAAAGGAGTTCGTAATCCTCTCCTCCGGAAAGGGCAAACTGTAAAGGATTTCCTGAGAAAGATCGGACCCCTTTCCGATAGAGGCTGGAGAGAGGGATTCGATCCTCTCGGATTCGAGCCCCCACCCCGCTTTCTTCTAAGAGATGAGAGGTGTCGATCAACAAGCCATCGCTGATATCGATCATGGCAGTGGCCAAATGATATTTTGCAATAGCTTGGCCCAATTCGACTCTTGGGCAAGGAGAGAGATGTTTTTTAATCAATTTCTCTAACCCTTTTGTTTTTCTTTTTTCTTGGAGAATCTTTAATCCCAGAGCAGCATCGCCCAGTGTTCCGGAGACGAAGAGGTCATCGCCAACCTTTGCCCCTTTTCTAAAAAGGAGATCACTTTTCCTCCCTTCTCCTAAGAGACATATGTTGATGATGATTTTTTGTGCAAGAGAGGTATCCCCTCCGACCAGTTCCACTCGAAATTGTTTTGCCTCCTTTTTTAAACCGCGATAGAACGAGGAGACAAAAGAAAGGGAAATATTTTTAGGGAGACCAATCGAGATGAGGAAGTATTTCGGAGTGCCTCCCATTGAAGCAATATCGCTGAGGTTGACTGCAAGAGCTTTCCTTCCCAATTGGAAAGGATCGATCCAGGACTTATCGAAATGGATGCCCTCAATAAGGATATCGGTGGTGACGAGCAGGGCCTTCGACCCCATCTCGATCACAGCGACATCATCACCGATTCCCTGAACCAAGGCCGGATCAGAAGAGGTTGTCCATTTTCGGATTCGGTTGATGATTCCGAACTCACCAATCTCCCGGAGGACTTTTCCAGTCACTTTCAACTCCGAACTCCCTGCCTGCCGCAGGCAGGTGAACTCCTAACTCTTAACTCTTTTCTTGGCCAGGGCGATACGCAGCACTTCATCCATATGTCTGACCGGGATAAAGTCAATCTTTTTTCTAATATATATTGGAAGATCGATGAGGTCTTTCTTGTTCAGGTATGGAATGATGACATCTTTGATTTTGTTTCGGAGGGCAGCAAGGGCCTTCTCCTTCAAACCTCCGACCGGAAGGACTCTCCCCCTGAGTGTGATCTCGCCAGTCATGGCCATATCCTTCTTGACAGGGATACCCGTGAGGGCGGAGAAGATGGCGGTCGCCATGGTAATGCCGGCAGAAGGACCATCCTTCGGGATGGCGCCTGCAGGGACATGGATGTGTATCTCTTTATTGTTGAGAGTGTTTGGATTAATCCGATAAGCCTTCCCTTTAGATCGTGCATAGGTGAGCGCGGCCTGTGCCGACTCCTTCATTACGTCTCCAAGATGACCGGTAAGAATGAGCGAACCTTTGCCTGGAGTGGTGGTGGCCTCCACATGGAGAATTTCACCGCCTGTCTCTGTCCAAGCCAGGCCTGTGGCCACACCCACCTCATTGCGTTTCTGTTCCTCATCTGGTAAATAAGGAGGGGGTCCCAAAAATTGATGGAGGTTCTTTGTACTGATTTTGGTCTTTTCGTTCTTCCCTTCTGCCACTCGCCTTGCCACCTTCCTACAGATGGAGGCTAATTCCCTTTCGAGGTTCCGAAGACCTGCCTCCTGAGTATATTGTGAGATCATTAGGAGGATGGCTTTGTCAGAAATTTCGAGCATCTTTGGATTAATTCCATTTTCTTCCATCTGTCGAGGGAAGAGAAATGTTCGTGCGATCTTCAATTTTTCTAGATCCGTGTATCCAGGAAGGTTAATCACCTCCATCCTGTCTTTAAGGGCAGAGGGGACGGGATCGGTCAAATTCCCTGTGGTGATGAACATCACCCGGGAGAGGTCGAAGGGGACATTGAGATAATGATCGCTGAAGGCATTGTTCTGTTCTGGATCGAGAACTTCTAAGAGAGCAGAGGCTGGATCTCCACGGAAGTCGATGCCGATTTTATCCACTTCATCCATCATGAAAACTGGATTGTTGCTTCCGGCCTGTTTAATCGATTGGATGATCCGGCCTGGCAGGGCACCCACATAGGTTCGACGGTGGCCCCGAATCTCAGCCTCATCTCTTATCCCTCCCAAAGAAATTCTCACAAATTTTCTATCCAGGGCTCTAGCGATCGATTTGCCCAAGGAAGTTTTTCCCACCCCAGGAGGTCCAATAAAACAAAGGATAGGTCCCTTCATCATTTTTTTCAATTTGTGGACACTCAGATATTCTAAAATTCGCTCTTTCACTTTTTCTAAATCGTAGTGGTCCTCATCTAAAACTTTTTTCGCCTTATGAAGATCAATGTTGTCTGTTGTCGCTTTTGACCAGGGCATATCAATTAACCAGTCGAGATAAGTCCGCACCATGGAGGCCTCAGCCGCATCTGGATGCATCTGCTCCAATCGTTCTAGCTCTCGTCGGGCTTCCTTCTCAACCTCTTTAGGCATCTTTGCCTTTTTGATCTTCTGCTGGAGGGTTTTGATTTCGTCTGTGCGCTCATCCACCTCCCCCAGTTCGCTTCGAATCGCCCTCATCTGTTCTCGAAGAAAGTATTCCCTCTGCGTTTTGGTAATCTCCTCTTTGGCCTGAGACTGAATCTTGGCCTGCATGGTGAGGACCTGAACCTCTTTCCCAAGAAGCTCATTCAGCGTCTTTAATCTTTCGACAGGATCAAGAATTTCTAAAATCTCCTGGGCTTTTTCAACAGTGAGGTCCAAATTGGAGGCGACTAAGTCCGCTAACCTTCCTGGATCATCAACGCTTTCAAGGATGAACATCAGATCCGGGGAGAGGAGTTTGCCATAGGAAACGATCCTTTCCAATTGTTCTCTGACATTTCTCATCAGAGCTTCTGTCTCAAGGGTAATCTCTGTGACGAAAGGATCTTTAATATTTTCTACTTTCACGAGGAGATAGGGTGCCGTTTGGAGAGTTTCTTTGATGGAAGCCTTGGAAAGACCCTGGACAAGAATCTTGACCTTTCCATCAGGCAGCTTCAGCATCTTCATGACCACAGCAACCGTACCCATTCGGTAGAGGTCCTTAGGGGAAGGGTCTTCTTCCGTGGTTTTTTTCTGAGCGACTAAAAAAATCAGTCGGTCTTTAGTCAGGGCTTCTTCTAAGGATTTGATCGATTTTTCCCGACTGACAAAGAGGGGAAGAACCATGTAGGGAAAAACAACAATATCTCTAATGGGAAGCAACGGGAGCGTTTCCGGAAGCGATAACAGGTCTTTTTCAGGTCCTTTTTTCATATTTTTTCAAGATGATATTGATAAGGTTTGAAGTAGAAGCCCCTTTGACAAAAGGAATGGTGACCACTTTTCCTCCTGACCTTTTAACCACTTCACTTCCCACTATCTGGTCTTTTGTCCAATCCCCTCCCTTGACAAGAACATCCGGATGGAGGGAAGTGATGAGTTTTAATGGGTCTCGTTCATCAAAGATAGTAATATAATCCACACATCCAAGGCCTGAAAGAATCTCTGTTCTCTCTTTTACAGGGAGAACAGGTCTTTTAGGTCCTTTTAACTTACGGACGGAAGAGTCACTGTTGACTCCTACAACCAGGGCATCTCCGAGGGCTCTGGCTTTTTCAAGATAGCGGATATGACCAATGTGGAGCAGGTCAAAACAACCGTTGGTAAAAACAATCCGCTTTCCTTTTGCCTTGAGGTTTTTGATGATTCTGAGAAGGTCTTTTCTTTCCCTAATTTTTTGTTTCATTCAGTGC
>PDVH01000330.1_pt1 | contig 11998 bp, 13 predicted proteins | sample 1369781 | NCBI WGS metagenome assembly PDVH01 (sample SAMN07795378, study PRJNA414565) | Alkali sediment metagenome, whole genome shotgun sequencing project. | isolation source: glacial lake sediment | place: Bosnia and Herzegovina: Donje Bare Lake | collected 2016-06
TTCTCGGAGCAAATGGGGCAGGTAAAAGTACTACCCTCAAGGCTATTTCCGGTCTTCTTAAGGTGGAGGTCGGAGAGGTGACAGACGGAGCCATCGAATTCAAAGGCGAACGTATCCACCGAAAAACCGCTATGGAGATTGCCAAGAAGGGTATTATTCAGGTCATCGAGGGCCGAAAAGTCTTTGAGCACTTAACCGTGGAAGAGAATCTTAAGGTCGGGGCTCATTTGAGAAAGATCGGATCGACCAAGGAAGGCCTGGAAATGGTCTACCATTACTTCCCCCGCTTAAGACAGAAACGCAGTGAAATTGCCGGATATGTCAGTGGAGGGGAACAGCAGATGACTGTGATCGGTCGCGCTCTGATGGCTCAGCCCAAACTGATGCTTCTCGATGAGCCCTCTATGGGCCTCGCCCCACTCCTCATTAAAGAGATCTTCGAGATCATTACAAGATTAAATCATTCGGAGAAGATCCCTATACTGCTGGTGGAGCAGAATGTCAAGTTGGCTCTCACTGTAGCGCCCTATGCCTATGTCTTGGAAAACGGCAGGCTCGTGATGCATGACACCTCAGAAAAATTGAAAGAGAACCCTGACATTCGAGACTTTTATTTAGGCCTCTCTGACATCGGTGAGAGAAAGAGTTTTCGCAATGTCAAGCATTACAAAAGAAGAAAGAGATGGTTGACATAAGTTCTTTAAACTTTTTAGTGAAGGAGGTCCGATAATGAAAAGAATATTAATAATCGCCTGTATCTTTGGCATAGGATTGATTTTAATGTCGTGTGCAGGGATGCCGACAAAGCCTACGGAAGCTAATTTCAAGGCCCCTGTAGTGGCCCTCGAATCAGTCCAAGTCACTCAATATAATGGGTTTTGGTACTATGATGCGAAGATCACCCCCCTGAAGGGGAAAGCAGGAGCCAATAGCGCAATGCTCCCTATGGCTTTTGTTTTTAATATCACCAATCCCAATGATTATCCGGTTAAGTTAGATGGTTTCGGATTTACAGTTGCCTTTGAGGATTTTGATGTCAATATGGTCAATGCCTTTGAGACGCAGTGGATTCCAGCAGGCAAAACCAACCAAATTTCTGTGGCATCCATACTCGATGTCCATCAGGTCCTTTTGAGTCTCTTGATTCCTAATGCTGAGAAAGTGAAGGCCAAGAATACGACCCCCTGGGCCCTTCTTGAAAAATGGTGGATTGAGATCCCGAATATGACTGTCCCCGTTGAAGCTAAAAAAGGGGCGGCTACCTTCACAGCCGATGGCGTTCAAAAAGTAATTCCCTTCGCTGCTAAATTTCCTAAATGAGATAAGTCCTTTAATCCCCTCTCCCCCTTTAAAAAGGGATGAGAGGGGATTAAAAAGGACGAATTTTTCAGGAGACTTATATGCCCAAACCAGAGGTGACGGATCGGACTGTAGGTTTCTTTAAGAAAAATCTAGAAACCATGCCCCATAAAAAAAGAATAGAATATCAAAATCAAAAACTAAGAGGCATTGTACAATATGCTTACAAAAATTCTATAGCGTTTAAAAACAAAATGGATTCCGCTGGATTAAAGGCAAAGGACATCCAGACCATTAAAGACTTAGAAAAAATTCCCATTACCAAGAAGACTGAATTAATGGAACTTCAGAAGAAAAACCCTCCCTTTGGTGGATTTGAAGGGGTTCCGATTACTGAAATGAGAAGAATCTTTATCTCACCGGGTCCCCTCTACGAACCTGGCGAGGCTGATTACGATGAGTTGGGTTGGGCACAGGGAATGTATGCAGGGGGATTCCGCCCAGGAGACATTACCATCAATACATTCAGTTACCATATGGTTCCTTTTGCCCTGCAAATGGTGGACAATTCCCTCCATATGATCGGATGTATTTCTATCCCTATGGGCGTTGGCAATACCGAACAACAAGTCAATATTTTACAGAGTTTCAAAGCTACTGGATTCTGTGGAACTCCAAGTTTTCTTCTCAACATTGCTGAAAAGGCTGAGGAGATGGGATTCGATTTAAAAAAAGACATGAACCTCAAAGCTGGTTTTGTCGCCGCAGAGATGCTCCCAGAATCCCTCCGATCCAAATTGGAGGAAAAATTTGGAATGATGATTCGGCAAACGTATGGGACCGCTGATGTTCGCTGTTTGGGCTATGAATGTTTGAAGAAAAACGGGATGCATATACCAGATGATAAAATCGTGGAGATCGTCGATCCCGAGACAGGCAAACAATTAGGCCCGGGAAAAATCGGGGAGATCGTCGCCACCACTTTCAATAAGATTTACCCTTTAATTCGATTTGGAACGGGAGACCTCTCCATCCTAACCGAGACACCCTGCCCTTGTGGCAGAACCTCGCCTAGATTGTTAAAGATTCTTGGAAGAGTCGATCAAGCGACCAAGGTCAGAGGCCTCTTTGTACATCCCGGTCAGGTGAATGAAGTTGCTTCAAGGTATCCACAAATCGTAAATTATCAGATGGTGATCAAAAGAAAAGAAGACAAGGATGAGATGACTTTAAGAATTGAACTCAAAGAAGAAGTTTCCCAACTCGAAAAGTTGAAGCAAGAGATCGAACAGTCCATCCGGGATGTGATGAAAATCAGAGGCGATGTCCAATTCGCTCCAAAGGGGACAATCCCTGAGGGAGCTAAAAAGATTGAAGACCAACGCACATGGGAATAGTTTTATAAAAGAAGTTTGGTTGAAGGTTACGGTGAAGATGCTGGTTTCGTTAATACCTGCCTGCGGAAGGCAGGGTTTTGTCTTCGGTGACTTTACCTTGCCCCTTAACCTGAGACCAAACGGGCCCTGAACCTAATATGGTACAGGGCGGACTTCATACCTTTAACTAAAGACAAGTTACCAAAAACCTTTTGACTAGATTCAGTAAAATATGCTAATATAAAATCAAAATTAAAAGTGAGAAGGAGGGAAATTTATGAAAATTCACTACAAAGGGTTTATGAGGGAAAAAATTCAAAGAAATCCGGCGACTATAGGCCCGGAGGCATCCTTTTATGAGGCCAGAAATCTCATCCATGAGAAGGGTGTACGGCATTTACCAGTAGTCGATAAGAACCATATGCTGGTTGGAATTGTTACAGATCGAGATATCCGGGAAGCCGCCCCTTCTGATGCTACCTTACTCAGTGTCCAGGAGCTTAATTACCTTTTAGGAAAACTTAAAGTTTCAAGTTTTATGACGCCAAAGGATAAACTAGTGACTATTACTCCTGACACACTCATTGAAGAAGCTGTCCAACTGATGCATGATCATAAGATCGGTTGCCTTCCTGTTGTGGAACAGGGAAAACTTTACGGACTCTTCACAGAAACGGATGCCCTAGACCATCTGGTTGATATATTTGGTTTCAAGCAGAAAGGGACTCGTCTGACCCTCGCCCTTGAAGACAAACCCGGTACGATGCTCGGGATCCTTGAAATATTTAAAAAACACAATGTCAACATCATCAGTACTGTCACTCCATCTTTTATGGTAGAAGGGAAAAGGATTGCGGCTATCCGTATTAGAACAGAAGAATACAAGGATTTGGTGACTGAATTAGAGAAAGCAGGCTATGACGTTTTATCCATAGGCAAATGGCCATCCATTTAATCTAAATTTTTTTTGATAAAACTTAACAGTTTACGTTAAGTGGCATTATTTAGGTAGTCCTATGGAAATTTATGGGGCAAAGTATTATCAAATAGGTGAGTTGTCCAGTTTATTGGAATTGAGTCCTCGAACGATTCGATACTATGAGGAAATTGGCCTCCTCAATTCTATCAAAAGGGTCGAAGGGGGGAAGAGGATCTACACAGATAAGGATTTCCAGCGTCTAAAATTTATTACAAGACTCAAACACCTCGGACTTACCCTTTCAGAAATGCTCGAACTGGAGGATATTTATCAAATTCACCGAACCAATAAAAAAGTGTTACCTCGACTTTTAGAATTACTGGATACTCATACCGTTAAGATTGACGAGCGAATCAACAGTCTCAATAAATTAAAGGCGGATATTTTAAACTACCAAGGTAAAGTCCGTCAAAAATTAAAACCTGATGATGATTTGCAGAAAGGAGTAAACACGCATGAAAGAAGTGGTGATCACCAGCGCCGTCCGAACAGCCATCGGTAATTTCTTCGGGGCATTAAGTCCTTTCAGTGCCACGGAATTAGGAGGAAAAGTGATCGAGGAGGCTGTGAAACGATCGAAGATTGAAAAAAAGGATGTGGATGAAGTAATCATGGGCAATGTCCTCCCATTAGGACTGGGACAGAATCCAGCTCGTCAAGCAATGATCAAGGCAGGTCTCCCGATGTCCGGAGGAGCCATTACGGTGAATAAGGTCTGTGGCTCTGGGCTAAAGGCGGTGATGCTAGCCGCCCAGGTCATCATGGCTGGAGATGCAGAGGTGATCGTTGCAGGTGGAATGGAGAATATGAGCCGAGTCCCCTATTATTTAGAAAATGCAAGAACAGGATACCGGCTCTGGGATGGCAAACTGGTGGATGGCATGGTCCATGATGGTCTCTGGGATGTGGTGAGTGATTACCATATGGGATATACCGCTGAGATCCAATCAGTAAAATTCAATATCAGCCGTGAAGAACAGGACCAATTTGCTCACGCATCGAACCTCAAAGCGATGAAGGCAACACAGGAAGGGAAATTTAAAGAGGAAATTCTCCCTATCTCGATCCCTTCAAAGAAAGGGGAACCCACACTCTTTGACACCGATGAGGGACCCCGTGATACAGATCTCAAGGCCATGGCCAAATTGAAATCTGTCTTTAAAGAGGGAGGGGTCGTCACGGCAGCAAATTCCTCGAAGATCAGCGATGGGGCAAGCGCTCTGGTGCTGATGTCCAAAGAAAAGGCCCAGGCCTTAGGCGTCAAGCCCATGGCTAAAGTCGGAGCACAGGCCGCAGCAGGTGTGGAATTAGAGGATGTATTGGTGGCTCCGATTCAGTCAATTCCAAAAGTTCTGAAAAAGGCAGGCCTTTCTATTAAGGATATTGACCTTTTCGAAATCAACGAAGCCTTTTCTGCAACAACGGTAGCCATCTTCAAAACCCTCGGAATCGATAAAGATAAGGTCAATGTCCGTGGTGGTGCTGTAGCCATAGGCCATCCAATTGGGGCTAGCGGGGCAAGAGTTCTCACTACCTTGCTCTACGCCATGAAAGAAAGAGGGGCCAAGAGAGGAATGGCTTCTCTCTGTTTGGGAGGTGCGGAAGCAGTGAGTTTAATTGTGGAAATGATATAAAATGATGATTTCAAAATTATCAATGAAAAATTAGCAATAAACCAATTTTCCATTGATAATTAATTATTGATCATTGATTTTGCAATAAGTGTGGAAAGGGGGAGTTATGGATTTCAAGACAATCGGTGTTGTGGGATCTGGGCAGATGGGGAACGGCATTGCTCAAGTCGCTGCTTATTCTGGATTTCGGGTGGTGATGAGCGATATTGCGGACTCTTTCGTTCAAAAAGGGCTCGCAACCATCTCTAAAAATTTGGATCGAATGGTGGAAAAGGGAAAGATTCCTTCCCAGAAGAAGGTTGAAATCATGGGAAGGATCAAAGGGACCATTCAAGTGAAAGATATGGCGGAGGCCGATTTCGTGGTCGAAGCAGCTATCGAGAATGAATCCCTTAAATTGAACATCTTTAAAGAATTGGATCAAGTTTGTCGAAAAGAGATCATCCTTTCAAGCAATACCTCCTCCATCTCTATCACCAAGGTTGCCTCAGCGACTCAAAGACCTTCACAGATCATCGGGATGCACTTCATGAACCCTGTACCGGTCATGCAGCTTGTGGAGATCATCCGAGGACTTCAAACCTCCCAAGAAACTTTTAATGCAGTGAAAACTCTCACTGAAAAGATGGGGAAAACCCCTGTCGAAGCCAATGACTTTCCGGGGTTCATCTCCAATCGAATCTTAATGCCCATGATCAATGAGGCGATTTATACTCTTTTCGAAGGAGTAGGAACACCGGAAGCCATTGATACGGTTATGAAACTTGGAATGAATCATCCGATGGGGCCCTTGGCATTGGCAGACCTTATCGGTTTGGATACCTGTTTAGCTATTATGGAGGTACTTTATAAAGGTTTTGGGGATTCTAAGTATCGCCCCTGCCCTCTCCTCAAGAAGTATGTCGATGCAGGCTATCTCGGCAGAAAAACAGGAAGGGGATTTTATACTTATTAAAAGTTCGGAGTTCGGAGAGATGAGTTCGAAGTCTAAAAACAGAAGAGAAAAACTAATGACTCCGAACTAAACCCGAAGGGTTTCTATGGACTTCAAACTCACTCCAGAACAAGAGATGATTCGAGATATGGTGAGGGATTTTACGGAGAAAAACATCAAACCTGTTGCCTCCCTCTTTGATGAAGAGAAGCAATTCCCTTATCAAAACCTTAAGAAGATGGCTAATTTGGGTTTGATGGGAATGAATATTCCAGTTGACTTCGGCGGGTCTGAAGTGGGGGTGGTTGCCTATAGTCTTGCCATCACAGAGATTGCAAAGGGATGCGCATCCCATGCGGTCACTACCTCTGTGACCAATATGGTTGCTGAAGTAATTTATGAGTTTGGACAGGAGGAGATAAAAAGAAAGCATGTGCCTAAGCTTTGCAACGGTCAATATCCAGCAGGTGCTTTTGCCATTACCGAGCCTCACACAGGGTCGGATGCGGGCAATATTCGAACAACAGCCATTCATCAGAAGGATACGTATGTGCTAAATGGAAGCAAAACATTGATCACAAGCGGAGAGGCTTCGGGGGTCATCGTCACCTGGGGTGTTACGGATCGAAATGCGAAGAAAGGAAAAGGGATTAGCGCCTTCGCCATCGAGAAGGGAGCCCCTGGGTTCGTTGTGGGAAAGGCGGAAGATAAGATGGGCCACCGGGCTTCACAGACTAATGAATTGGTCTTTGATAATTGTACCATTCCGGCCAATTGTCTCTTGGGGAAAGAGGGAGAGGGTTTCAAAATCGCTATGATGGAGCTGGATGGTGGAAGGATTGGTATCGCATCTTTGGGGCTCGGCGTGGGATTTGCCGCTATTGATTTTGCAATAGAATACGTTAAAGAAAGGGAGGCTTTCGGTAAACCTCTCTCCAGCTTTGAGGCCATTCAATGGATGATCGCTGATTCTTATACAGAATTGGAAGCCGCTCAACTTCTGGTCCTACGTGCTGCCCATCTGAAGGAAATCCATCAACCCTTTACCAAAGAAGCTTCGATGGCAAAGCTCTTTGCTACAGAGACGGCAAGGAATGTGGCCATTCGTGCTGTTCAGATGTTGGGCGGGTATGGTTATACGAAAGATTATCCAGTGGAGCGCTACCTCAGAGATATTATTGGAACGACTCTCTACGAAGGAACTTCTGAGGTTCAACGGATTGTGATTTCGAGAGAGATATTAGAACGATAAAAATTAACAATGTCAAATGTCAAAGCTCAAAGTTCATGGTTCGATAAACTCACCATGATTGGAATAACATCCTGAGCCTGTCGAAGGATGGATGTTGACATTCATTTGACATTTGAAATTTGTCGTTGGGCACTCATTATCAATGACGGAGGATTTGGAGGATGGAGCCATTGGAACAAACATTCGCTGAAAAATTTGAACTCTACGGTTGTTACCAATGTGGGAAGTGCACAGGAGGATGTCCAGTTTCCATGAAATCAAAATTGAACATCCGTCGGTTGATGATCGAGGGAATTTTAGGAAAGCACCTTGAGCATATTAATGAAAAATTAGAGCTCTGGGATTGCACAACTTGTAAGACCTGTACCATTCGGTGTCCTCGTGGATTGAAACCGATGGATCTCGTCATCGGGATGAGAGGAACTCTTGTTGAAGAAGGTCATATCCCCAAGACGATCATCGAAGCCATGGAGAGTGTTTACAAACACGGAAACCCTTGGGGAAAACAGAAGAACAAAAGAACAGAATGGATAAAGAGCCTCCCCGAAGAAATCAAGATTAAAGATTTCTCCCAAGGGGAGCGCGCTGAATATCTCTACTTTACCGGATGCACCGCTTCTTTCGATCCGCGAATTCAAGAGGTCGCGAAGGCATTGGTCTTCGGCCTCCAACAGGCAGAGGTCGATTTTGGAATTCTGGGTAATGAAGAGCAATGCTGTGGTAATGAGATCCGCAGGATGGGAGAATCGGGCCTCTTCGAGGAACTGGTCGATGGAAACATGCAACGCTTCGAGTCCTATCAGATTGAACACATTCTCACCATGTGCCCTCATGGTTTTAATGCCTTGAAGAATGAATATCCTCAAGGAAAGTTTGAGGTCCTTCATTCAACTCAACTTCTGGCCAAACGCCTGGAAGAAGGAAAACTCTCTCTCACGAAGGAGATTAAAAAAGTGGTCACCTACCACGACCCCTGTTTCTTGGGCAAACAGAATAACATCTTTGACGAACCCCGAATGTTACTCAGTGCTATTCCCGGTCTTACCTTCAAAGAATTAGACCGCTCCAGGGAAAGAAGCCTGTGCTGTGAAGGAGGGGGTGGAAGGATGTGGGTGGAGTCCTCCTCCGAGGTAGGCCAACGTCTTGCCGAGGTTCGAGTACAGGATGCCGTGGAGTTGGGTGCCGAGATCATCACCACAGCCTGTCCATTCTGTGTTCTCACATTAGAGGATGCAGTCAAAACATCTGGAAATGAAGAAAAAATTAAGGTCATGGATGTGATGGAATTATTGGCGGAGGCAATGGAATGAGATGACACTCAAAGAAGTAAAAGAGATTCTTAATGCGGAAGTGATTTCAGAGGATCATGATCAGGAGAAAGAGATTAAGTGCGCCTTTGCGGCCGAACTCCTCAGCGATGTCCTCGCCCTTGCTCAAGAAGGAGCCCTCTTAATTACAGGATTCACCAATTCCCAAGTCGTTTACGCGGCTGATCTGGCCAATTTGTGCGCTGTCGTCTTTATCAAGGGAAAACGACCCAGCGACGAAACCAAACGACTGGCGGACCAGAAAAAGATGCCCCTTCTCACCACCTCCTTTATGATGTTTGAGGCCTGCGGTATTTTATACGAATATGGTTTGAAGACATGTGCCATAAAAACGGAGAATGGAAAGAAAGGAAAATAATATCCTCCTCCATAAGATGTTTCATATCGAAGGAGGCGATTTTACAAATGCGGGGTCGATTTCGGACCATGTCAAGAAGATTTTAAGTGTTATGCCACCCGAGGAGACCTTTCGCTCTTCATTACGCCCAACTTCCTGAAAGTAGTGGTCGAAGACGAAGGGAAGGGTATTCCTGATGTGAATCTGGCAATGAGCGAGGGATATTCGACCGCCGACGAAAAGATTCGCGAATTAGGGTTCGGTGCGGGAATGGGTCTCCCAAATATTAAGAGGAATGCAGATGAAATGATTTTGACCTCTAAATTTAGACAAGGAACTCATCTTGAGTTCATCATCTATTTGGATAGACAAGAAACCCAGCTACCTTTTGAATAGACGAGAAGAAAAAAGCAGGGTTCCCTTGCCTCGATATTATCAAAACCTTTGGATTACAGATGAGAACAGGAAAAGATCGACTTCATGAAGAGGTAACAGGAGGATATGCAAGCGATCTCCTCAGCGATGTGATTGCCCACAGTCGAAAAGGAAATATCTGGATCACCATCCAGACCCACCCCAATATTGTGGCGGTGGCCACCATGAAAGAGTTATCCGGGATCATTTTGACGGGAGGGAGGGAACCTGATGTAGACACCGTTCAAAAAGCTGAAGAGGAAGGGATGCCCATTCTGGTCTCTCCTCTCTTTACTTTTGAATTGGTGGGCAGACTTTACCAAATAGGGATTTCGGGAATGAGCCCATGCTGAGTACAATTCGGGCAGATCTCCACATCCATTCATGCCTTTCACCTTGTGGAGATGAAGAGATGAGGCCCTGTGCCATCGTGAGAAAAGCCCTGGCCATGGGATTAGATATGATTGCCATCTGTGACCATAATTCAGCAGAGAATATAGCCGCTTTCATGAGTGCTGGTTCGGAGAGCGGTCTCGCTGTGCTTCCAGGGATTGAAGTCACTTCCAAGGAGGAAATTCATCTTCTTGCCCTTTTCAGCAGGCAGGAGGACTGTATGGCCCTCCAAAACTTGATCTATCAAAATCTTCTTGGTGAAAATGTGGAGGAGGTGTTCGGTTGCCAGACGATGGTCAATGAAAAAGACGAAACAATAGGAATCAACCGAAAAATGTTGATTGGGGCAACTCTCCTTCCCCTTGAACGAATCGTTTCTGCGGTGGGTTCGCTTCGAGGGGTCACCATTGCTTCTCACATCGACCGTCAGGCATTCAGCCTCCTCGGCCAATTGGGTTTTATCCCAGAGGGGTTATCCCTGGATGGACTGGAGATCTCCTCGCGGACCTCTAAAGAGGAGGCTCAGAAAAGATTTCATGCTTATCGGCGTTACTCTTTTGTACGATTTTCCGATGCCCACCACCTTGAAGACATCGGAAAAAATATCACTCACTTCCTCCTGAAGGAGACAACCTCAGAGGAAGTCAAGAAGGCCCTTCATGATCAAGAAGGACGAAGGGTGATGGAGCAGTAAAACTTTGTTGTGAGGCGGGGTTGGAAGATCTCTCCCTCCATATACTGGACATTGTTGAGAATGCGATTTCGGCCAAGGCTAAAAGGATTGATATTTTGGTGATGGAAGAACCCAAAGAGGATCGGTTGGTGATCGAAATCAAAGATGATGGAATCGGTATGGATGAAGAGGTCAGTCGAAAAGCGATCGATCCTTTCTTCACGACCCGCACTTCGAGGAGAGTTGGGCTGGGCCTCTCCCTGATGGCCCAAGCTGCTCGGGAGACAGGGGGGATGCTTCGAATCGAATCGGAATTAGAAAAAGGGACGAAAGTGATAGCCACCTTTCAATACCACCATATCGACCGGAAACCCTTGGGGAATATGGTGGAAACGATGACGATGCTTCTTCTGGGGAACCCTGAGTTAAATATTTCCTACATCCATAAGAAAGAAGGAAAGTCATACACGTTGAGTAGTCAGTGGCTGAAGGAACGATTTAAAAACCGATCTCTCACCGATCCAGAAGTGATTCAATGGTTGAGAAAACATCTCAAAGAGGGGTTGGCTCAGATCGGAGTTCAAGGATGAGATGGGCAGAAGAGATTTCCCGAGAAGAATGGGGAAAGATTGATCAGGTGATCGACAAATATAGAGAAAAGCATGGCGCGCTCATCCCTGTATTAAAAGAGGTCCAGGATATCTGTGGATATCTTCCCAAGAAAGTCCAACATCGAATTTCACAGGGACTTCACCTCCCCTCTTCTCAAGTTTATGGGGTTGTCTCTTTTTATACATTCTTCACAACCACCTCAAGGGGAAAACACATTATCCGAGTGTGTCTTGGAACAGCCTGTTATGTGAAAGGATCGAAACAGATTTTAGACAATCTCCAGAGAGAACTCAATGTGGAAGTTGGAGGGATCACACAGGATCGAAAATTTTCTTTGGAAGCGGTGCGATGCCTTGGTGCTTGCGGTTTAGCTCCGGTTTTGGTCGTAGGCCATGACACTTACGGCATGGTCAATCCAGGGAAAGCGATTGAAATTGTGAGATCTTACCCGTAGGAAATTGATGACATGGCCAAACTAACGATTGAAGACTTAAAACGGATCAAAGAAGAGGTTCGGTCCACCACCGTTCTGAGAGAGGGAGGCTTCCGAGCCAGGATCAACATCCACATGGGCACTTGTGGTATTGCCGCTGGCGCCAGAAAATTGATGTCGGTGGTTTTAAAAGAGATTGAAGAGAAAAAAATCAACGATGTGATGGTGACAACCTCTGGATGTGCAGGACTCTGTAGCCGGGAACCTATGGCCACCGTGGAAATCCTTGGGAAACCACCCGTCAAATATTGTGATCTCAATGAAGAAAGAATGA
>PDVH01000331.1_pt1 | contig 11989 bp, 11 predicted proteins | sample 1369781 | NCBI WGS metagenome assembly PDVH01 (sample SAMN07795378, study PRJNA414565) | Alkali sediment metagenome, whole genome shotgun sequencing project. | isolation source: glacial lake sediment | place: Bosnia and Herzegovina: Donje Bare Lake | collected 2016-06
AATACGAAGGACCCGGATATCATGCTGATGCTGTTATGAAAAGCAAGGAACAGTATGCAGCACCCGCCGCGCCGCAGCTCTTGGGTGCGGCAGTGAGCAGGACTGAACGCATCGATGTCGTGATTCACGTGGGGGATGCAGGTGCTGCCGCTGAAGAAGTCGAAAAACTTCTCGGCAAGTTCGACGCCCGGAATACCCGGAAACAGTTCCGTGAAGACAGCACCATTTTGACGACAGAACTGAAAGCGGAGAACACAGCGGAATTCTTACAGAAGCTAAAGACCGTTGGTAAAATAGAACAAAAAGGTATGCTCCCCGATGTTCGTGGGCAATATATTTCAATAACAATAGAACTCAGTAAATAGACCCTGTCCCTGCTTTTAGAAAAACAAGATTTCTCAATGCCGCTTCACTCTGATCAGGGCTTTGGTTCACTGATATAACTATAAGAAACTGAATCCCGGATCACGTCCGGGATGATATGGAGGGGTGGTCGGAGAAAAATCCCAAGATACCCTTTTTGTCAAAAGGGATACTCGATATCAACAACCGAGGTAGGCTTCGCGGACACGCTGGTCACCTAGCAGCTCCTTGCCTGAACCTGAAAGGATAATTCTCCCCGTTTCCAATACATAGGCGCGGGATGCTACGGACAGTGCCATATGGGCGTTCTGCTCAACAAGGAGGATCGTAGTGCCTGCCTTATTAATATCACAGAGTATATGGAAGATATCACGTACCAGCATAGGTGCAAGCCCCATCGAAGGTTCGTCAAGGAGCATCATCCTGCTCCTGCTCATCAGTGCCCGGGCTACTGCCAGCATCTGCTGTTCGCCGCCCGAAAGCGTACCGCCGAGCGAATCCTTTCGCTTTTCAAGCTGCGGGAAAATACCAAAGACCCGTTCATAATCTTTTGAAGCATCTTTTTTATCTTTCCTCTGCCACGTAGCGAGTTTAAGGTTTTCCTTCACTGTCAGGTTTCCAAAGATGCCGCGCCCTTCCGGCACCTGGGCCATACCCATGGCAACGATCTTATGGGCGGATATATTGCGCAAATCCTGTTGTCTATAAATTATCCGGCCGCTGCAAGGCACTATACCGGATATGGCGCGAAGCGTAGATGATTTACCGGCGCCGTTCGCGCCTATTAAAGTGACGATCTCGCCTTCATAAACTTCGAAAGATATATCATCCACCGCCTTGATATTTCCATAGGCAATGGTAAGATTTTCAACTGACAGCATCACATTCATTGACACTGCACCTCACCAAGGTATACCTCAAGGACACGAGGGTTATTCTGTATCTCCCGCGGTTGTCCTTCGGCAATTGTTTCACCGAAATCGAGGACCAGGAGCCTTTCGCAGATATTCATTACCAGGTGCATCTGATGCTCGATGAGGAGGATGGTCAGATTGAATTCCTTCCTGATCCACTGGATGAATTCCATAAGCTGAGTAATCTCATTAGGATTCATGCCGGCAGCAGGTTCATCCAGCAGAAGAAGCTTAGGCTTCGTCGCCAGGGCCCTTGCAATTTCAAGTCTCCTCTGCAAGCCGTAGGGGAGGTTTTTTGAGAGTTCATTGGCATAGCCTTCCAGTTTCAGGAAGGCAAGGAGATCCATTGAATGCCCTATAATCGCCTCCTCTTCTTTGCGGAAGCGGCCCATATGGAGTAAAGCCTCGGCAGGACTGTACCTCACCCTCGCATAATGGGCGATGCGGACATTGTCGAGAACAGTCAGTTCTTTAAAAAGCCGGATATTCTGAAATGTGCGGGCAATACCGAGGGAAGTGATGCGGCTTGGAGTTTTCCCGACGATCTCCGTTTCTTCAAATAAAATGTTCCCACGGGTAGCTTTATAGACACCTGTGATGAGGTTAAATATTGTCGTCTTCCCTGCACCGTTAGGGCCGATGATACCCACCAGCTCGCATGGTTCAAGGTTCAGGTTAAATTCGGATACGGCGGCCAGTCCGTCGAAATAATGGGTCACGTTATGGGCTGTTAATACAGACTTCAAGTACCCACCCTCTTTTCACGCCAGATCCTGCTCGCGAGCAAGTCACGCACAGGAATGAACCAGCGAAATTCCTTTAAACCCATAATGCCTTTCGGCCGGTAAATCATGAGCAATACGAGCACAAGGGGCATGAAGACCATGCGCCAGATGCCCATGGGCCGCAGGACTTCCAAAAGTACCGTATAAATTGTGGCACCGATTACAGAGCCTGCAATAGACCCTATACCTCCAAGGTACACCATTATCAGTATGTCTGTAGATTTAATAATATCGAAGGCACGGGGGTTGATAAACTGCAGGAGGTGTGCGAAGAGCGCCCCCGCAACGCCGGCAAAGAAAGACGAGACCGTAAAGGCCAGTACCTTCACATGATTGGTGTTTACGCTCATAAGATCGCTGGCGATCTCATCCTCGCGGATGGAAAGAACGCCTCTGCCGAAATTCGAGTATATCAGGTTGCGGATGACCCACACGGAGATGAGAACCCAGAAGAAGACCCAGGGGAGCGTGGAGAGTTTCTCCATGCCCAGAAAACCGCGAGGCCCGCCGAGTGCATCGATATTTTCAATGACCGACTTGACAATCATTCCAAAGGCGAGTGTTACAATGGCAAGGTAGTCACCCCTTGTTTTGAAGGAGGGAAATGCCACAACTAAACCGATAACTCCCGCAGCCGCCCCACCTGCAATGACGGCAAGCGGGAATAGCCATGCTGCCATATGTGCGGGGAAGACCTTCACGGTGAGAAATGAAGCAACGTATGCGCCGATGGCCATGAATCCGGCATGCCCCACGGAAAACTCCCCCATGTAGCCGTTGATAAGGTTGAGGCTCAATGTCAAAATAATGTTGATGCCTACGTACATGATAATGAGCTGAACATAAGGATCGAGAAGCTCAAACTGTTGAACAACAAGAGAGAGTACGAAGACAAAGCCCAAAAGGGCCGGCATAAGCAATCGCTTGCGCTCCAGCTTGTCTGTATAATGTTTTATGCGAAATGAGCTCACCATTATCAGACCTTCTGGGGGTGAGGTCTGCCGAGTATCCCATAGGGCCGGAATATCAGCAATACCAGCAAAAGAACAAAGGCTATAAAGTCCCGATATGTGGAAGGTAAGAAAGCAACCACCAGGATTTCTACTGCACCGAGGATATAGCCGCCGATCATAGCTCCGCGGATATTGCCTATGCCGCCCACCACAGCCGCGATGAATGCCTTCCATCCCACCATGATGCCCATGTACGGGTCAATTACCGGGTAGGCAAGACCATACAGGACACCAGCAGCCCCGCCAAGACTGGTCCCGATGGCAAAGGTAAGTGAAATGATCAGGTTCACCGGCACCCCCAGAAGGGGCACCACCGTCTTGTCCCACGATATGGCGCGCATGGCCATACCCACCAGGGTGCGCTGTACAATCATATCCAGCATCCACATGAGAAATAGGGATAGTATGATAACAAATATCTGCAGCGATGATATGGATACATCGAAGAACGTCCAGGTTGTATTGTCCAGAAGCTGGGGAACCTGTTTCGGATAGGGGCTTAAAGCCAGAGTAAAATTTTCCAGAAATAAACCCACACCCAGGGCGGTGATGATGGCCGAAACGCGCGGCGCCTGGCGCAGCGGCTTGTATGCGAACCGCTCAATAACAACACCAAGCAGTGCCACACCGATCATTGAAATTATAAGTACCGGAACAAACGAGAGCTTAAGATATATCGCTGCAAGAAAGCATAAGAAGGCACCCACCATAAAAAGATCGCCGTGGGCGAAATTTATCATGGTAAGTATGCCGTAGACCATGGTGTAGCCCAGGGCGATCAGTGCATAGATACTGCCGACCTGAAGAGCATTCAGTAACTGCTGAAGGACATAGGTCATTTACATTATCATCACGGATTTGCAGTTGCAAAGTACATAAACTTGCCGCCTTTTATCTGCACGATCACAGCGCTTTTTGTGGGATCGCCGGAACCTTCCTTGAATTGCATATTTCCTGTCACACCTTCATACTTGGGAATTCTGGCAAGGGCGTCCCGGATTGCATTCCTGTCAAGCTTATTGGCGGCTTTAAGCGCCTGGAAGAGAAGCCCGAAGGAGTCGTAGGTAAGTGCTGCCACATCATCAGGCACGCTCCCGTATTTGGCCTTGAATCCCTCGATAAACTTGGTCGACACGGGTGTTGCTGCGTCGGCGGCATAATGAGTGCTGAAATAATAACCTTCGCAGTCATTCCCGCAAAGCTTCAGCAATTCCAGAGAACCCCATGAATCGCTGCCTACAAAGGGTACCGAAATGCCAAGCCGTTTTGCCTGCTGAATCTGAAGAGGAATTTCACTGTAATAGTTAGGTAAAAATATCATATCGGGGGCTGCACTTTTGATCTTTGTAAGCTGCCCGGAGAAATCTTTATCACTTGTGGTATATGTCTCGAAGGCTACAACCTTACCGCCGCTTTGCTCAAAAGTCTCTTTGAAGATCTCAGCAATTCCCTTATTGTATTCGGATGCAACATCATAGAGCACTGCTGCTTTCTTTGCCTTAAGGGTATCCAGCGCGAATTTTGCTACCACGCGCCCCTGGAAAGGATCGATAAAGCAGGCGCGAAAAACATATTTTTTAGGTACATTGGTCTTGGCGTCAAGTGTTGTCTTGGGATTTGTTGACCAAGGGCTGATAAGAACTACTTTTGAGCTTTCAGCAATTTCAGAGGCCGGGAGGGCATAGCGTGTCGCATTGGGGCCGACGATGGCATGAACTTTCTGCTGTGTGATCAGCTTCTGGGTAGCGGAAGCGGACTGATCAGGTTTACCCGCGTTATCTTCGACAAAGAGATCTACTTTGTATTTCTGTCCGCCAACGTCAATCCCGCCCGCGTCATTTACTTCCTTCACCGCCATTTCCGCCGCTTTTTTACAAGACTCACCGACAGCGGGCATATCGCCCGTCATTTCGGCATTCACTCCTATTTTAACAGTATTGCTTTTCTCGCTGCAGGCACTGAGGAATATAATCATGACCATGCATAAAACAAGCAAAAGAAATATTCTTTTCATGGTACCGCCCTCCGTATGATAAAATTATTGAACAAGTAATACCCAGAAAAATTTGTTTGTTTGATTTGTATTTGATTAGAATTCCCTTATGGTGCGTGGAGTATAGGAGAAGCGGCCTTGTAAGTCAATATAATTTGAAGCTCTCCGCAGTAAACTGCGGAGAATCTTCGATCCACAAGGAATAATATTGTTCCCCATTCGCTCGCTTACTCCGCAGCAAGCGAAGGTGTTTGCGCTCGCTGCCGGATTCAATACAAGATATGGTTGGCTAACCAGTTGCAGCGGCATCAATCGATTTGACGGCATGATAGACATCGCTGATGATTTGTCCCGACAACTGTTCCATGGATTTGCTCAACCCCTCGGCCATTCCTTTCGGGCCTCTTTCTCCACATTCCATCGCCTGGGAATATTTTTTCTGAAAAATAACCTTTCGGGTGATATCCTTCTGCTTCAGATCCAGCAGAGTCACGTAGATGGTCAGCAAAGCCTTCGGACTGCCCTTTTCCTCGACCTCAAGGAATTCCGTCACATTTCCTTCGAGGACGAACCGGGTCACCTCCGTGTCCCGGTATGTAAAGACACCCCGGAAAATACCGGAGTGTCTGATATCACGGATCAGCTTATCTCTCACGAGATCTGCAGGGTTTACTCTCCATCGGTCATTAGGAAAGGGGGTAAGAGCGAATGACCCTGTCCTATGCAGCATGGCATTACCGTTAAAGATCTGGGCCACCGAGAATCTCTCGACCTTAATAAATCCATTGAACGGTGTTGATTCCTTGATATCTGGTGATGCGTAATCCAGCATGTAGTATTCGATCGTACTCGCAATCTTCCCGCCAACACAGCCTGCTAAAAGAAAAATCAGCACAAGAATAAACAGATTTTTAACTCTCATCATTTTCCTCCATTTTAATGAAGCTTTCACAGTTCAAGGTCTCGACCATCCTCCCACGCCGTCTTTCACCGCCTTAGTTAAGGCCTCCTGCCGAATATGAGTTCAGACGGGTTAGCATCAAGCCTTTCAAGTAATCGATCAAGATTATCGGAAGCACGTCTTATGTTTTCCGTAGATGTCTGGATGTCTACTGCTGATGTTCTAACAGTCCTATCCAGAACATCCACTGCCTGGTTTGCCTTGTCCGCTGTATTCGATAGGTTCATAGTCTGTAGATCTTTTTTAACTCCGGAGATTAGGGAGCGGGCCTCTGACAGGGCTTGCTTAGCGTCCGAAAAGGTTCCTTCCAGGTTGCCCTCAGAAATTATTTTGTCCAAGCGGGTCATAGACCTGTTAAGCGCTGTTGTAGATGATTCTAGATTTACCAAGATTTGTTTCATCCGGCTGCCGCCCAGGAAATTTTCCGCCGACTTTGTCGTCTGTATGATCTGATCCGATATTCCCCGGAAATCCACCTGATGTATTTTATCTATGACTTCATATATGCCGGTAAGAATTTGCCGGATTTCGGAAGGTCTTGACGGGATTACATGATATTCGGTAGCAAAGCTGATCTTTGGGGACATATCCGGCGCCTTGGGATCGCGTTGATTCAACTCGACAAACACGATGCCGGTAATCCCCGCAGCCCTGAGCTGGGCTATGGAATTTTTTTCCACATCGTCCTTCAGATTGATTTTCATCACTACCTCGACGAGCTTATTGTCGGGAGCTACACCTATTTTCACTATCCTGCCCACGTCCACACCACGATATTTCACACTGGAATCCCTCTGAAGACCCTGGACTGATTCGTCAAAATAAGTAACGTACATGTTGCCCTTTTCGAAATACTGTGAAGCTCCAATCCACACGATGACGCTTACTCCGATGATGATGCCTACTGTAACAAAGAGCCCTATCATGAAAGTGGATACCTGCCTGGCCATTTCTATATTCCCCCCTCGCTTCCCCCTTAGGCTTTCCTGTTGAAGAAATTATTGACTCTCGGATCTCTGGAGTGTTCCTTAAGATATTTTGGTTCTCCCTCGGCAATAATGCCCCGGGCACTCTTATCCAGCATGATGACCCTTTGCGCAAGACTAAATATGGATGCCAGTTCCTGGGTAACAATTACCATTGTGGTTCTCATGGCATCGTTGATGCTCTTTATGAGTATGTCAAGCTCTGCAGCAGTGATCGGATCCAGTCCCGCCCAGGGCTCATCAAAGAAAAGGAGCAATGGGTCAAGCGCCATGGCCCTGGCAAGGCCGGCCCTCTTGCGCATACCGCCGGACAGCTCCGCGGGCATATGATTCTCATAACCTGCCAGATTTACAAGGGCAAGTTTCATCTTCACAATCTTGTCGATCATTTCCAACGACAAATCTGTGTATTCAGAAAGCGGAAGGGCAATGTTTTCAAATAGAGTCATGGAACCGAAGAGGGCGTCAGCCTGAAATAGAACACCGATTGACTTCTGAACCTGTCTCAGTTCTTCCTCGCCGGCAGCAGTGATATCCGTCCCGTTGACGATGATCCGCCCTGAATATGGATTTAAGAGTCCTATTATATGCTTCAGCAAGGTGGATTTGCCGCATCCGCTCCCTCCTAGCATCATGAACATCTCACCCCGTTGGACCTTGAAGCTGACATTCTCCAGTATGGTGGTATCGCCGTAGCGAGTGGTAAGATTTTCTACCTCGATAATCGGATCTTTATCCATCCTTCTTCCTTCCCGTACTCCAATGTGCTGCCTTACTCCTTATCTGATATAATGAAGTATAATGGCAAAAGCTGAGTCTGCTACAATGATCAGAAAAATGGCCGATACGACGGCCGATGTTGTTGAAGTGCCGACAGACTCCGCCCCTCCTCTCACCTGAAATCCCCTCTGGCAGCCGATTCCCGCAATCAAAATGGCAAAGACAACAGATTTGATAAGACTCGATACTATATCGAAGACCTGTACGCTGTTCCGGGTCTGCTGGATGTACGTGTAGGCGGTAAGATCGAGCCCGACTACGCCTACTACCAATCCTCCCAGAATGGCAAAAAAATCGGCATATATTGTCAGCAACGGTACAACAAATACGGTGGCCAGGACCTTGGGGACGGCAAGGAAACGGATTGGTTCAAAACCCATGGTTTTCAGCGCATCAACCTCGTCATTCACGATCATGGTACCGATCTCGGCCGCAAAGGCTGACCCTGAACGTCCCGCAACCAGGATGGCGGTCATGATGGGCCCGAGTTCTTTCACCATGGCGAGTGCCACAAGGGATGCTACATATATATTCGCCCCAAATTGTCTGAGCTGCAATGATGACATGAAAGCCATAATAAGTCCCATGAGCAGGCTGATAAGCCCGACGATGGGAAGCCCGTCCGCACCAGCACTCTTCATATAAAACAGAACATCCTTCCAGCGGATCGACCGTGGTTTGAAGACCGAATGGACAACGGCAATAAGCAACTCGCCGGTAAAACTGACAACCTGATAGATATCATTTAACAGCAACTGGGCGGTTTCTCCAACCCGCTCCAGAATATTCAGTGCCTTTCTCGCCGGAACCAGGGGCAGAATCTGGTGGGCTTTCTGATCAAGCAAGTTCAAAATGCCTTTAATCTCATCGGTGACGTCACGGAATGTTACAGGAACGGACCGGGTCGTATTTTCTTCTTCAAGCCGGAAAAGGGCAAGGGCCCCCGCACTGTCCAGATATGTAACCCCTCCGAGGTTTACCTCCAGTTTCTGTACGGTCTTATTGTCGAGGATGCTTTTGACCTCAGCATCAAATTGATTCAACTCTTCAATTGCTATGCGGCCGGAGATAAAGAGAATCACGTACCCCTGCCCCCGTTCTTCCATACGGAGACTGAATTCTTTTTTCCAAACAGGAGGTGCAATCATGTTAACAACCCCGCAGCAACAGAGAGAGTCGAAGATCTGACATACTAAAAGATTATATTCATGTAATGCGAGTATAAGGCATGATAAGTTTGTGTGTCAAGGAGAAGGTCTTTCTTTTTACGAAGTCACACTTCTTAAATATGCAAAAAATCCTTGACACGATAAGTTAACATATGTTATTTACCAATTAGTTTAAATAACTGGTTAGTTTAACCGTACAGTTTTTTGTAGGGGTGCAAAAATGGATACTGCATCAGTGGAAAAAAGAAACGGGACCGTTGCTCGCATCCTTGAGGCCGCGGCAGACGTTTTTTCGGAGGTCGGTTTTTCCGGGGCGAGGGTTGATGAGATTGCCGACCGCGCGGGCGTTAATAAAGCCATGATTTATTATCATATCGGCAATAAAGACGCCCTCTATGCTGAAGTCATTCAAAATGTAATCGGCAATACAGCGGAAACAATAGCCCGCAGGATAAAAGACATTCAGGACCCAGAAGAAAAATTAAGAATCTATATCCGCGCCTTTGCCCGCAATCTTGATGAAAATCCCCAGGTGGCCCCCATTATGATGCTTGAGGTTGCCTCCGGTGGAAGGCATCTACCGGAGGTGGTGGCAAGAGACATATTTCGTATCGTGAATATGCTGAGGGAAATCCTCAGAGAGGGCGTGGAAAAAGGGATATTCGTCGAAACCATCCCCTTCCTTATACATATAATGGTTATTGGGGCCATGATAACTTTTAAAACCAGTGCCCCCATCAGGGCCAGATATGACTGGATACCCAAAACTATAAGAAGCATGCATGATAAAATATCCGGCAATATTTTAGGAGAGATCGAAAAGCTCATTTTAAAGGCCGTCAAGAAATAACGCTTTCATAAAAAGTATCCAAGATGGATGTTAGCAAGCGACGATGCCGTCAAGAAATGAAAGGAAGGAACATGCAAACAAAGACTTTTTATTTAATATTTTCCGCGACGATATTGTTTTTCTGCGTTTTTACTGAACATGCTCTGTCTGCAGATAAGATGACTCTGCAACAGAGTATTGATCTGGCTCTTTCGCAAAGCGTCATTATCCAATCGGCAAGAGAAGGGGTAAAGGGCGCGGAAGCCCAGAAACAAGAAGCCTTTACGGGATTTTTACCAAAGCTTAGTACCTCCTACAACTATACAAGATATAATGAACAACCGGGGGAAACCATCAGCATGCCGGGATTCCCATCATTCTTACCGACATCGACAAAAGACAACTACTCATGGGTAGTCGAAGTAAAACAACCTATCTTCGCCGGAGGAGGAATACTTGCAAATTACCAGGTGAACAGGATCGGGCGGGAAATAGCCTCTACGGATGAAGCTTCGGTCGTACAGGACATTATCCAGGATGTCCGCGTGGCCTACTTTAACGTACTGAAGGCAGAGAAGAACCTTACCGTGGCAAAACAGTCGGTGGAGCAGCTCGAGGCGCACAGAAATATGTCTCAGGATTTTTTCGATGCCGGCGTGATTCCCAAGAACGACCTCCTTCGCTCTGAAGTGGAACTGGCTAACGGCAGGCAGAATCTCGTCCGGGCTGAAAACAGCGTCGAGACAGCAAAAGCAAGATTCAATACAGTCTTGAGGAGAGAGATCAATACCCCGACGGAGGTGGAAGATATTCTCATTCTCAGAGACTTTGCGAAATCTCTGGATGAATGCCGGAACCTTGCCATGGAAAACAGGACGGAGATCAAATCATACACCAAGAAGATCGAACAATCGCGGAAGCTGATCGATGTGGCGAAAAGCGAATACTTCCCGTCCGTAAACGTCGTAGGCCACTACGAACGTTATGGGGATGACCCGAGCGTAAACGGAAGTCCTTACAGGAACATGGATAACTCTTACGTTATGGGTGTCGCTTCCTGGAATTTCTGGGAATGGGGCAGGACGAAAAACAGGGTCGATGCGAGCCGTGCCCGGGAGAACCAGGCCACGTATGCCCTTGAAAATCTGAAAGATCAGGTTACCCTCGATGTCAAGAACGCCTGGCTTGCCCTCCAGGAATCCAGGAAGCAGGTGGCTGTCACACAAAAGGCTATCGAGCAGGCGGAGGAAAATTTCCGGATCACTCAGGAGAGATATCGTGAACAGGTGGGAACGGCGACGGATGTCGTTGACGCCCAGACGCTACTGACAAGAGCAAAATCGGATTATTTCAATTCCCTGAGCGATTACAACATAAGCATAGCCAGGTTGGCAATGGGAGTCCGGGAGGCCCTGCCATGAAAAAAAGAATCATCATCATAGTTTTCTTAATTCTCCTTGTTGGCGTTGGCGCGCTGGTCTATTTTGGGCAGTGGCAGTCACAGCGTGGTGAACTCTATTATTCCGGGACAATTGAAGCAACCAATTCGAACCTTGCCTTTCAGACAAGCGGCCGGATCATTAGTGTGGCTGTGCGCGAGGGTTATGCCGTCAAGAAGGATCAGCTCCTGGCCGAGCTCGACCCTGCGGAGCTTCAGTCGGAAAAAGAACAGGCAGCGGCAAACCTGGATCGGTCAGTCAAAATGCAGGAGCAATTGGCAACGCTTCTGGGCATATACAAAACTAACCTTCCGGCCGACGTGGTAAGGTCTGAGGCAAATGTCACCAGCGCGCGAGACACAATGGATGACGCCAAAAAGAATTATCGCCGCTATGAGGAACTGTTCAAACGCGGAGTCGTAACGGAAAAGGAGCGGGATGCCGTCAAACTCAATTACGATACGGCGAAATCCAGACTTGACGACGTGGAAGCCGCCCTGAGGCAGGCGAAGAGCAGCCTGAAAAAGATCGACGCAACTCAGGAAGAGCTTAAGGCGGCTGTTTCCCAGTCCAGGCAAGCCAAGGCAGCTCTTGATCAGGCGGATATTCAGCTTAATTATGCCTGTCTACTGGCACCTTACAGTGGAGTTATTACCAGCCGCAATGTCGAACCCGGCGAAGTGGTGACGTCAAGCCGCGAGGTTCTCACTCTCACTGATCTCTCTATAGTTGATCTCAAAATATTCGTGGATGAGAC
>PDVH01000332.1_pt1 | contig 11984 bp, 1 predicted proteins | sample 1369781 | NCBI WGS metagenome assembly PDVH01 (sample SAMN07795378, study PRJNA414565) | Alkali sediment metagenome, whole genome shotgun sequencing project. | isolation source: glacial lake sediment | place: Bosnia and Herzegovina: Donje Bare Lake | collected 2016-06
TTTCCTATTTTTACTATGTCAAAAGGACAGAAAAAAGGGGAGAATATAGTAAAGATTCAGGTTGAAGCCAAGAATCCACCTAGGCAAAAAGTAATTCATGTGCACAAAAAAGTTAAATCTCCTGCAAAAGTTCACAAACATGTCGCAACAATACCAAAGGGATTGATTGAGAATTTTGTTGCACTGCAGAAAGTGCAGGCAAATCTTGCCGAGAAACTGGACAATCTGGCAAAGCAGGTTTCCGAGCTATTGAAGCTGTTCGAGACAACAGCAAAGAGTTTTGCTGAAAATCCTGCTGTTTTGACTTCTGAAAGAGACAAGGAATTCATGAGCAAGATAAACCAGCTTCTTGAGCAGGACAAGGCGATAGCAAAAGGCGTTGTTTACATAGAAGAGAGAGTCGATGCAATGGAGAAGGGCATGATGGGAGAACACCCTTCCTTTTCAACAAGCTCACCACTAGGAACAGTCTCACAGCCCCAAACAGGAGCAAAGCCATTACCTAAAGTTTGAATCTGAATATGGCAAGCCAACAGGAAATCAGGACTTTATTTCTCGAAGAATTTGTAAAGAGGATGATAATTAATTCTCTTCCTACGAAGCCAAAAATTGAAAAGGGCGAAGCTTTGCTTGATGTGCTTGAAGATGCTTCAAAACTTCCGCCGGCTCTTAAAATAGAGAAAAAAATAGAGCCCGAAATAAAAAAGGCAGAGATAAGAAAAGAGAAAATAGAGCCTGTCAGGCAGCTCTCAGTGCAACAGCCAAAACTAATATCAGAAGCGTTTGCCCCAATCGCAGCAACGAGGGCAGCAGCACAAACTGCACCTTTGCCTCTTGCTCCCAAAATCTCAATTCTAGACAGGTTAAGAGTGCTGCTCAATGACCCTGCAGTTTTGAGCATAAACTGCCCCGGCCCGGACCAGAACATCCAGATTGTAAGAGGCGGGATGACACAAACCATTCAGATGTCTTTTACAATGAATGAAATAAACGACTTCATGAGAGACTTGTCAGAAAAAACAAAAATACCCCTCCTTCCGGGGCTGTTCAAAGTCATGTTCCAAAACCTGATAATAACCGCAGCGGTTTCAGAATTTGTAGGCACAAAGTTTACCATCGAGAGAAAGCCATTTGTGCCCGCATCGGCTATAGCCGCACCGGCAAGAGCCCAGTTCAGGTAGATATTTTATAAAAAGCTGGATTTAGATGAATTCAGCAAAGTTCTTCAGCTTTCTCTGGTAAGCCTTTATCTCCTTGAATATCATCTGCTTACTTCTCTTCCTCTCAAGCTGAATGTAAAGCCATCTTATCTGCCTGAAGTCCTTCTCTGCGAGCATCCTGTCGCCTTCTGCCAAAGCCTTTTCTCCGGCCTTTATCTTTTTCCTTATTTCAGCAATTATATCATCGTCCTCCCTGTTCATCTTAAGCACAGGAATCATCAGCAATGCTGCAAGAAGAAGCAATATCTGCATCACGAGCCATGCAGGGAACGCGCTCTCGGGCTTGCATGCCCTGCAATTTCCTCCGCAGTCTATTCCAGTCTCGCTCCCGTCCATTACACCATTATAGCAGGATGGGCAGTACTGCACACGCTTCTGAATAAATGACAGGTCAAGCCTGCTTGCCTGCCAGGAGTTAATACTTATCGTAGTTATAGGATTCTTCGTGCCCCTGTTTACAACCGTAAGAACAGACTTGTCGCATACATCCTCTCTCTTCACGTCTATATCCACAGCAGAAGTGCAATTTGAATACTCAACAAAATCCTCCCCGCATCCGCTTGTATCCCCGCACAACCTCTCCTTCGAGCCTTCATAGCTAATCGTTTCTGAAAATACATCTTTCAAAACATTCCCGTAACTGCAGCCGCTCCAGTCGGCGCAGATATAATGAGGCTCGCAGTCACCCGTGCACCTTCTCTTTTCATCAGGCTTGCCCGAGTCAGTCCCGCAGTCATTTCTATCTGTGCACTTCCTCGTAGAAACTCCCCCAATGCAGCGCCCAAAGCTCGTGCATTCCCAGTCAGGGGTGCATGCACACGCCCTGGTTTCAGTCCTAGTCAAACTGCAGCTTGATGTGCAATCTCTCTTCTGTACTGAACCCGTACAATGATTCCAGGCGCCGCAAGTCCAAGTGCCTTCATCCGTTCCAGTTGCAGTGCGGGTCGTGCCGCAATTGCTGGTCTGTGTAAAGTCAAGCCCGCTGCAGACACTCGATGTGCTAGGAGTCCAAGAAGTGTCCGTACAGCCTCCCCCTCCTCCGCCGCCAGAACTAACAGTCAATGTTGCAGAAACACTGGCGCTTGAATAATTGGCATTCCCAGTAGTGTTATAGACATAATTGTAAGTTCCAACAGCAAGTGTCGCAATATCAGAATTTGTAACAGCAGCCCCATCCCTGTAAAGAGCACATGTCAATTCTGCAGGGCATCCGCTTCCGGTTGCATTCGTTTCAGTCGGATTAGTCACACTATTGCTTGGCAATATGGACAAGGCAAGAGGAGGAAGAGCCTGATTAACAACAAATGTTGCATTCGCCTCTGCATACGCATTGGTAGAATTTTCGGGCAGCTGGCATGAATAATTGTAACTTCCCACTTCGAGAAGAACATTATGCCCGATTTCAGTCGTTACATTGACATTATTTCTGAACAGCCCGCCATTACAAGTCACATTCTCCTGCGTCCCGTATGTTATAGGCGAAGCAGGATTGAAATTTAATATTGCTGTCTGAGACAGTTTCTCAATGAACAGCCCGAATGTGCTGAAATTGCTTATGTTTGCATACGCTACGTTGTTTACAATATTAACCCCGTAAGGCGCATTGAATGACGCATTCTCCCATCCCATTCTGTATCTCCATATCCTGATTCTCGACTCGTCGAATATCCCGACATCAGACTGTGCATAACTTATGTTTATGACGAGCCTGCTTGCAGAACTCGCATTCGTTATGTTAAGGAACCTGTTCAAAGACACCTGCCCGCTCGCGTTGCCAAGACTGACGGCTTCGGAAGGAAGCAGTCCCCTTATCAAAGCGCCATTGTTGTCTGTAAAGCTGACAAGCATCCCGTTTCTGACAAGCCCAAGATCTGTCGCGAGATTATTCGTCGAACTTCCAGTGCACGCCCACTCCGCATTCGCTGCCGCGCTTGTGACACTGACATTGTTTGAGCTGAACACGTTATTGGACGAAGAGCTCAGAGATATCCCATAAACAGAACTGGCAGGGATTATAATGCTGTTGTTGTAGAAACGGCATCTGCTCGCCCTTAATACAAGATAGAGCCCGCTTAGGTTGGAAGTTATTCTGTTGTCAGCAACTGTCACATTCATGACTTCTGTGCCTGCAAAATCAAGCCCGCCCAGCTGTATCCCATATCCGCCCGCCGTTATGTTATTTTTGCTTATTGTTGCATTTCCGCCCCTGCTCGAGAATTGGATGCCCGCCGAACCTGTATTTACCACGTTGTTGGTTATCAAACTATTGACATTCGAATAAGTCACAGAGCCCGTGATAGAGATTCCATCGCCGCTCGTCACTGAAATGTTATTTCCACTGACAGCCATTGCAGAGCCAATGAGCATAAAGCCCGTGCTGCTCCCGTTCATCATCATTGTGTTGCCCGTCATTGTAACATTGACTGCATCCGAAAGCCAGACCCCATAGACGCTGCTGACCGCAGGCATGCCTCTGTATCCCAGCAGCATAGTGTTATTCACAATGCTAAGATAGTGCGGTCCCGGAATAGGCGTATACGAACCGCTTGTCTTGCCGAATCGCATCGCATTGGTGTTTGAATAGGTAGAATTAACCAGAACTGTATTGCCAACAATAGTATGGTTGATTCCATAGACAACAATGCCATAATAGGCAGTTACATTGTTATAAGCGATATAAGAATTCGCAAAACTATCATAATAATCTCCTCCAAGGTTTATACCCGCCTCGTCATAGCTCGATGTTAAAATATTATTGTTTACTATTGCGCTGTAATTTCCACCGTATATGCCGTCATTATCGTCGCTGGTGCCGTGTGTTCTTATCGTATTGTTATATACCCTTGTGTACCTGGCTCTTGTAAGTCTCATCCCGTAATTCATCAAGTCGCCATAGGTGTCTATCGTGTTATTGGCTATAAAGTTGTTATCAGAGAATGTTCCCGTGTAAATATCAGTGGCAATTCCCATGTGCCTTCCGCCGCCAGCGTTTGCGGCAGTCAAATTGTTGCCAATAATTAAGTTGCCGTTTGAACTTACAATCTTTACCACAGCTGCCTCGAATGCAGAATTCATTGTAACATTGTTACCTATAACCGTATTGTTTGAGCTGGAGAATACATTCAAGCAGTCTGTAGTCCCATATGTTGTAAGAGTATTGTTTTGCACAACACCATTGTTTGCCGAAGACAGATTAATTGCAGAAGAACCGCTGCCAGAAGCGCCATGTTTTACGATGCAGTTCTTTACCGTAACATTTGTTGTGCCCTTGACAGCAACACCATACCTGTAGCTGCCTCCCGCCGTGCCGTATGTTATATTAAAGCCCCAGCAGTCGAGCGATACATTGCTCGCATTTATGTATATGCAAGTCCCGGTGCTTGTAAGCGACCTGTTCAGGTAATAAATCCCCGGCGAAGTTATATTCATGCAGCCAGATACATTAATAGGAAGCGCAGAGCCCTCCTGCGCTCTGTAGCTTGTGAATGAACTTACATTGAACACAAATGTTCCGGCGCCATAACTAAGAACACTGCACTGCGGCGAATTGCATAAATCAAATGTTCCATCATCCTCAAAATCAACATAAGGCTTTGGATTAGCAAACCCTAAAATTCCATAAAGCGTTATGACTGCGCTGGTATTCAAAAGTGTAAGGTAACTGCTATTCAGGTAGGTATTATTGAATGTTGTGTTAAGCTGCGTCTTTGTGACGTCCAGCAAGCCGCTTACAGCAAAAGTTCCAGGGAAGAATATATTTCCATTTGGCTGACTGAAATTAGTTCCTGCAAAAGTTGCATCGCTCCCGCTTTCAACATATATCCAGCTGGCAGGATTATCCAGGAAAGTATTTACAAAATTGTGCAGGGAAGCGCTGCTGTCTATGTAAACAGCATATCCGCTTGAGCTTATCCTGTTCGAGGTGAAGTTGCTCTCAAATACATTGCTCATGTAAATTCCATATATGTTGCTTGTGCCTGTCACATTTATGCTATTATTTGCAATTGTTGAATTAGCTGGCCCGTAATTCAGCTCAATCCCAAAATTATAAATCCCGCTTGACAAAACAGAAACATTGTTGTTTAAGACAGTTGCATTGACTTTATTTGGAAAGCCCCAGTTATACAAGCCGATTCCAACCTGGTAATCAGTCCCTGTTAATGTCAGATTATTGCGATTTATTACCAGATGACTATGAGTCCCTGCGCTAATTCCCTCATTGCTGTCCTCGCTGCCGTTTACCACAACAGCGTTATCCACTGCCGAGGCATAATCGCTCGCAAGGAAAATCCCAATGTTTGTATTTGTTCCATTGATATAAACCAGATTATTGGATGCAATTGAATATTTTCCAATGTTTATTCCATAGTTTTCATCAAGCCCTGTTATTATAAGTCTGTTATTTCTAACCTGAGAACCCAATATCCCGGAAACTGTGCCTGCGTCTATGCCTATATTGGTGCTAGTGCCGTTTATCGTTACACTATTGTTATAAACCCTGCTGTCAATACCTGTGCCTATTGCAGTATTATCATTCTGAACAAAAAGATTTATGCTATTATTCTCTATTGTCTGATTGCTGTTGGAATTAATGCCATAATTGTATGTAGTTGCAAAGACAGAGATATTATTGTTCACGTATGTGTTGTTTTCGCTGTACCCATCGCTCAAAATTGCAGCGCTGTTGTCATAAGTTTCCACATGATTGATATATAATGAGATTGTGTCGTTTGCGACAAAAGAATAACTGCTTCCACGAAGATTTATTCCCCAGTTATACGTAGTGCCATTCGCGGTTATGTTGTTGTTAACAATCATGCTGACAGTCACATTCGTGAAGTTTATGGCGCTCACGTACTTGCCCAGATTATTGATGTCGAAGATATTGCAATTCTTTATTGTTACATTTCTTACATTTGCTGCGGCAATGCCTGCGGTATAATTGCTCCCGTCTGCATTATACAGGATATAACTGCCATTGCAGTCAAGAGTAACATTGTCTCCCGTTATTGTTACGCATGAAACATTATTTGACAAAATTGTATCTGAACTTATAGGAGTACAGCCAGACTGCACAAACTCCTGCGCCCTGTAAGTTGTGAAGCTGCTCACATTGAATGTAAAGACCTTAGTGGGAGCGCTGTAATTCACACCAAAGCACTTTGGCGAATTGCATTGCACGAAGCTTCCTGTGTCGCCAAAGTCCACGTAAGGCGCGGGATTTACAAGATTAATCCCGAGCAGGATAATCTGTGCGCTCGCATTCAGCTGGCTTCCTGCTGAATTGCTTGAATTTACAAATGTCCTGTTGAATGAGATTCCAATCACATCAGACAGATTGGTAAATATTGAGAAGTTCAATGGCTGCGTGAATCTTATACTCCCATTAGCCTCATTCACGAACAGAGAGCCATTCCCAAGAGGGAGATAGCTGTTGTTGATGGATGTGCTCAAAGACATTATCAGATTTATTGCATATTGCGTGAAGTTAGCAAGATTGTTGTTATAAAGTGTTGTCCCATTTGAGGATATTTCAATTGCAGTCGAAAATGCCCCTGTCATGCTTATCAGGTTGTTGCTGAGGATGTTATAAGGGCTTGATGAATCAATTATTATCCCTTTCGCAGAACTGCCTGCTGAACTGAGATTATTGCCAGTTATGTCATTATTCGAGCTCGCCCCTGAAAGCCAAACAACTGAAGAGCTGACGTTGAAGACATTGCCGCTCACAATGCTGTTTGTCATATTTGTCGTAGAAATTCCGCTCAACGCACTGGAATTAACGAACGTGTTATTTGCAATTGTAATCCCGTTGGCCCTAATCAGCACCAGCCCGCCGCTGCTCACGTTCACGAAACTATTTCCGCTTATTATGTCGCCAGTTGCCGCCCAGTCCGAAGTTAGTCCATATCCCCTTACAATGCCTGCCTGGACAAGATTGACGAACGTATTATTCTGTATGAGATGCAGATAAGGCGATGAGCAGCACATCCATCCTGAGCCGCTAAATCCTTCAGTTACGTTGATGCCTGTGGAGGCATTTATCAGGACATTGTTCGCAAACGTCACATTTAAACCGCCCTCAATTATTATGCCGTTGCTTGCATTCACAACCCTGTTATTCAGGAACCTTGTTCTCATCTGCGAGGTATGGGCATTTGTGCCTGCATAAAGCCCATTCTTGGTGTTAAAGATTATGTTATTTGATATGATATCGAGACTGCCTGCGGGAATTGCCGTTGCCGCATCTGTTATCCCGCCATTCAGGGCATCTGCAATCGTATTATTTTCAATCCTGCTGGCCCCACTTGTGCTTGATATATGAATGCCTACTCCGTTCTCATACTCGTTGGAGCCAAAACTTGGGCGGCTGACTCGGGTTATTGTATTATTTACAATCATATTTGTCCCGCCGCTCCTGAGATAAATTCCTGCGCCCCCGCTTACATTCGTTATTATATTGTTTCTTACAGTGTTATTGTGTGAATTTACGTCTATTGCCCCCTGTCCAACACCGAGGCTGATGTTAGTAAGCGTATTGTTCTCAACAAGACCAAACTGCGAACTGCCAGTTAAGTAAACTGGCGCACTTCCGCTATATGCAAAATCCCGCAGCGTATTATTGTAGAAACTATTATTGGCGCCTGAACTGAAGTAAGCCGCCCATCCGGTGTAATTAATAAACAGATTGTTATAGGCACTGTTATTGCTCCCAAGGAATTCAATCCCCTTGATAGTGCTGTAGGCAATAGTCACATTGTAAACCGTATTATTAGAATTAAGTCCTATAGCAGAACCCTGAATATTCTTCATATAACCATTATAGAAAACGCTGTTTGAGAATCCGTTTCCTGCAGGCATCTCGCCTATTCCATCAACTGAAGCATAAATGACAGAGAAATCATGCATCTTAACGCCGTTCGCCCCAAAATAAGAGCCTGCAAGAGACCTTACAACCCCTATAGTCATATTGGATATCTCCGTGCCGCTTGAATATTCGACACGCACAACAGGGTCAATATTCTGATTGTCAGAAATAGGAGTGTACACATTATTTATGCTATTATTTACCCCGCCGTAAATATAAACTCCGCTTGGATTTCCGCCGCTCCCCCAAGGAGTCCTGCCGACAGTTATGTTATCAATCCGATTTCTTGTCCCGCCGTAAATATAAACTCCCGCATTATTCTGGTTGCCGCTCATGTTGAACAGGCTCAGGTTCGCGAGCGTGTTGTCGTCGCTGCTGCCCGTGAGAACAATGCCGTAAGAAACGATGCTTGGCGCCGTAGAATTGAAAACCAGATTCACGTCATTAATGAGGTTTGAACTGGATGCAGATAACTCAATGCCGCGCCCGCCGTCTGAAGTGCTCGAATTATAAGTGTTGTTTGTCAGGAATACATTTGTTATTATGCTCCCGCTGACGCCCGTCCAGTTTATTCCCTCAAGATTCTTTGCCGAAGTCACATTCCTTATAAGGCTCGAGCCGACGGATGTGAACTTTATGCCGTTCGTAAAGTTTGCAATGTAGCAGTTCTTTATCGTAGTATTCAAAGTATAATTTACGAATATGCCTATGCCCATCCCGTTCCCAATCAAGCTAAATCCATTGCAGTCAAGAGTTACATTGTCTTCAATAATGTTAAAGCAGTCTCCCGTTGCATAGACATCATTCTTGAACAGATAAGTGCCATTCTCATCAAGCTCAGCGCAGACAGTTGCTTCCTGCGCAGCATATGTCGTGAAGCTGCTTACATTGAAAACAAATAATCCTGAGCCGTATGTATAATTGACTTTTGTGCATCTCGGAGAGCCGCAAGCAGCAAATGCCCCATTGTCATTTAAATCAACAATAGACGCAGCCCCATAAAATGGAAGATTTCTGATTATTAGCTGCGCACTCTTGTTAAACTGATTTCCAAGCGCGCTTGCAGAATTGACAAACGTAGCATTGAGCGAGACATTAATTACCTGCGAAAGATTTACCTGACTTGTAATAATCAAGTTTTGCGAATAAGCAATGTCTCCATACTGCTCGCCTATGTAAAGAGGACTTGCTCCACTAAGATTGCTGTTATTTATTATGTTGGAGAGAGCACTTTCAAGCCTTATCCCCGAGCGGGCATAATGCAGCTCATTGTTAACAAACTGGTTTGCCTTCGCCACAGAGACAGAAATTCCGTCGGAATACTGCCCAGAAGCAGTTATATTGTTGTTTGACACCACGTTGCCATCCGAAGTTTCCTCGAGCCTTATTCCGTGGCTGAGGCTGCCATTGACAGCAGTACCGTTTGAATTTATTCTGTTGTTGTCTATCAAGTTTCCAGTGCTATACCCTACAGCTGTCGAGTACGAGAAAGCAAGAAGCCTCAATCCTTGATATCTGTCCTTACCGGAACCGCTGGCAACACAACTCAATATGTTCTCCCCATTAGCGAAGTAGACCCCAGGAATATTGTAATACCTCTGCCCGCCGCAATTATTCGCAGAATAATATTGCGAGACTATATTGCCATTGAGATAGCAATATACATCTTCCCCTCCTGTCACCTCAATCGTGCCATAATTCACCGAGCGTGTTTCACTAAAGTTAAGGAACGTACCGCCGTTGTACGCCTTGAATGAAACATGGCATCCAAAATGCATTCCTGCGTACCAGACACAATTCAGAAGGTCCATCCTGCAGACGCTGCAATAGTTTACATTCGGCTGGAATACGCACTGGCTGTTGTAGTCCCATCCCCAAGGATTGGAATATTGGGCCATAGTTACAATTCCAGAGAGGGGAGTTACATAAATTCCATAGTCATTTGTGGTGCCGTTTGTATTTATTGTGTTGTTTTGGAGAACTGAATTTGCAGTGCCTATAAGGGCAATACCATAATTGTCATTCTGCCCATTTGTCGAGATGGTATTGTTCAAAATAGTCGCGTTCGTGCTGTTATATGCTCTTATACCAATTCCATAGCTGCCGCTCGAGTTTATCTTCTGGATTATGCAGTTCTTTATTGTTATATTTGTTCTCCCGTCAGCAAAAATGCCATTGGTGTTATTGCTCCCGTCCAGACCGTATATAATTCTGCTGCCATTGCAATCAAGCATGACATTGTTGGCGGTTATGTTGAAGCACGTTCCAGTTGAATTTATATCATTCAGGAGAGTTGTAGTTGAGTTCACATCCCCGCACGTGCTTGGAGGTGTTCCTTCCTGCACCCTGTAAGTCGTAAACGAACTTACATTGAACACAAAAATGCCTGTACTAACATTATAGCTTACAGGAACGCACTGAGGCGGATTGCACACAGCAAATATTCCGTCATCATTGAAATCAACCATTGCCTGCGGATTCACAAAACCCAGTCCTTTCAAGGTAATCTGGCTGCTCTTGTTCATAAAACCTAATTTGGTGCTGTTCAAGAAAACAAAGTTGGAGCTGATGTTGAAGTTTGACCCATTCACTGTGCCGTAATAAAGGAACTGGAAGAGTCCGGGAATATTAACGCTTCCATTTTGGCTCCTAAAAGTGGTATTTGTGAAATTAATAGACGGAATATAAGAAGGGCCCGCATCTCCTTTAATCCAGTTGCTTGAGTTTTCTATGACAGTGCCGCTAAAGTCAGTTCCATTTGCAGACATGAAAATTCCATATCCCAAATTACCCCCGGCAGAAACAGAATTGGAGACAAAAGAGTTATTTGTTGATACGAAAACATCGCCCTTATAAACATATATCCCATAACTTGCTGAACTGCTGTTTGCCATGATAGTATTTTGTTTTATCAGGTCATTAGAAGCCGTTATACTCAAGCCCACAACCGGAGTTGCTGAGCTCCCATCAATTCGTATCGTGTTGCCAAAAATGGTATTGTTGCCCGTTGTATCCGATATGCCAGAACTTGAAGCAAGACTTTTAACTCCAATTGTATTAAGGCTTACATTGTTATTATAAGTCTGCACAGTAATGCCGCTATTAGAGTTGAGACTGCCGTTAACGCTGATATTATTAAGCCGAATATCACAAAAACCGCCGAGTGGGAAATAAGTTATTATCCCGTCCGTATTAGAAGTGCCGTCAGCAATGATAATATTTGAAATAATTCTTGTATTGTTGCCATTAACCCCAATGCCATCGTTATCGGATGACGAGCCTATGGAATAAATTGTATTGTTGCTCACAAAAGAGTCATTGCTCCCGTAGACATAGATGCCGTAATTAGAACTAACACCATTGTTCCTGATAGTGTTGAAGGATATATTGGTGTGCGTGCTGTAGTTGGCAAAAACTCCGTAATTGGATGAGCCGCCATTCCCGGATTTTTGTATAATGCAGTTTACCACTGTTGTGTTATCCGCGCCTATGACAATCCCTGCCCCGCTGGTAGAACTGCCATATGTTATATTAAAGCCCCAGCAGTCAAGCAAGACGTTGTCTGCTCTTATGTATATGCAGGTTCCCGTGCTTGTAAGCGACCTATTCAGGTAATAAATCCCCGGCGAAGTTATATCCATGCAATTAGATACATTATTAATGGGAGACGCAGGACCCCCCTCCTGCGCCTTGTAAGTCGTGAAGCTGCTCACATTGAATACAAAAGTTCCACCGCCATAGCTTAAATTGGTGCACTGAGGCGGATTGCATACTGTAAACACCCCATCATCATTGAAATCAACCATTGCCTGCGGATTCGTAAAACTCAGTCCTTTCAAGGTAATCTGGCTGCTCTTGTTGAGAAAAGGCAAATTAGTGCTATCAATATAAACTCT
>PDVH01000334.1_pt1 | contig 11970 bp, 12 predicted proteins | sample 1369781 | NCBI WGS metagenome assembly PDVH01 (sample SAMN07795378, study PRJNA414565) | Alkali sediment metagenome, whole genome shotgun sequencing project. | isolation source: glacial lake sediment | place: Bosnia and Herzegovina: Donje Bare Lake | collected 2016-06
AGCTGCTCAGAAGCTGTTGAAGAGCGGGTATGGATAAGGGGATCTATTGTCTTGTGCTCCGGAATGCGGCCTGCTTTGTTAATGTAGGTGCCCTGGGGCGGCGTTCGTTTGCTGCCGGTTTCCATGTATATGTCGGTTCCGCGCAGGGAAGCGGCGGGCTGAAACGGGTTGCCCGCCATATTCGCCTCGCCCGCAACCACGATCGTCACCCGAAATGGCATATCGATTACCTCCTTTCCAGCACAGGATTCGTTCTCTGCGCTGTTGCATGTGCACATACTGAAGAAAAACTCGAGTGCGTGCTTGCAGGAAGATTCGGGGGCACACCGGTTCCTCTTTTCGGGTGCAGCGATTGTTCCTGCAGCTCGCACCTCCTTTACTACCCCGATAATCCGGAGGAGCAGATAAAGAAGGCATTCAAAACCCTGGGATTAAATCCCACCATCAAAACAATCATTTACCTCACGCACCGACTGTAACATATGAAGGTGCTTGGGATCTCCGGGAGTATGCGCAAGGAGGGTAACACATCCCAGTTGATCAAACTCGTTCTGGAACGGTGTGAGTCTGCAGGACTTAAAACTGAATTCATTTCGCTTGCCGGGAAAAAGATCCACCCGTGCCTGGGTTGTGATAAATGCAAAAAGGAGAAATGGTGCGTCATTGAAAACGATGACTGGAATGCAATCGCAAAGAAGATGCTCAATTGCGAAGTGCTCGTCATTGGTTCACCAACGTATTACTATGATGTCTGCGGGCACCTGAAGAACTTCATCGATCGCACCTATTCACTGTACCATGATCGCAAGCTCTCGGGACGAAAGGGGGTTGCCGTTGCAGTCCAGGCGTCGAAAGGTGCGAACCGGACGATTCAGACACTTGAGGGGTTCTTAAGCACACACGAGTTCTCTTCCCTTGGCTGGGTAAAGGGGACCGGCTTTGCAGAGGGCACTGTGCTTAAGGATAAGGAAGCGGTCCAGAAAGCCAAGAAGATCGGGGACAAGATCGTACGCCTGCTCAAACCGCATGATGATTAGGGATTATCCAATTGTGCTCCCCGGCCAATCGCATTTTTTTTAAAAAAGAAAAATGGAATTCTCCGTGCTGAATCATCCGGCAGGTTTCCCCTTTTTCTGAAATTGTTTTTCTTCCATAAGATAATTGATCACATTCTCCGAGATATCAGCTGCATATTCCCCCGCTCTCCTGATACTCTCCGTAATGTAACCGAGCGCGATGGCATCAGTTGTTTCTTGTTGGAGCACAAGGTTGTTGATCTCTCCGCACAGGGATTCAAGCACCTGTACGGACTCGATGTTCTTGTGCGACTTTTTCATGTCGTTATTGAAAAACGAAACAATGCTCCGGTCGAAGATGCCGACAGAAAGCTCACTTGCCTTTGTGATCTTTTCGATGATTACCGGATCGAGATCTTTTGTCAGGATTGCATGTGCGTTGTCTACAATCCGCTCCGCATGATCGCCAATCCGCTCGATGATCCGGCTAATCACGAAATAGTGCACCGCCATGCCCGTCGTAATCCCCATCTTTTTTGAGAGTGCGACATTGGACAGGATCATGTGGGTCTGGCGTGCGATGAGCCAGTGGAGGCGATCCACGTCATTGTCGCGGGCGGTCACATCAGCAGCAAGCGATGAATTCCCGGTCCTGATCGCGGTGATCGCATCCTCATGCATCGCTTTCACAATCACAAACATCCGCTTGATGGTGTTTGCAAACGGTATCTCTGACGGGTTGAGCAGGTCTTTTAGTATGATCGCCGACTCGGTCTCTTCAATGACTTCCTGCCCGATCGTCATCTGGGTGAAGTCCCGCACCACCACCCGGACAAACGATGGCAACCGCTCTTTTGATGAAATCACGATCGTGGTGATTCCCGAGATATACGCACCGATCAGCAGCCGGAATAAATACGTAGGTTCGGTAACTTCATCAACATGAAATTCTTTTTTCCGCTGCAGGGGCTCCTGTTCAATAGTCTTTGTAACAAGCAGCGTCCCGTCCGGCTGGACCTCAATCCCGAGGGGATCGTTCTTCTTGATCTTCTGTGCATCCACCCAGTCTTTCGGCAGTGTCAGGACATATGACGACCCGCCTGTGAACTGGACTTTACGGATCTCCATACAACTTTCGCCTCACGGTACTACAACTATGTCTCTATTTCTCAATGGTTGATATATATATAACTATATTCTCTATCGAAAAAGAGTATATTCTCTCCCATGAATTTCATGATAGAACACCATGAACAAGCGAACCAATGCCAGTCCTGTTGTAACACTTTGCCTTATCGTCCTGCTCATTGGAGCAATGGCGGTGGCAGGCTGTACTGATAGTGCGAAAAAAACGAGTGCGGCAACCCCAGTTCCAACCGCTGCTGCAGGTACCACACCCCAGGTCCCTGTTCCAACACCTGTGGCACAACAGACAACCGCATCACCTATGATAAATGCCCCGGCGACCTCCGGGCCAAAAGGGACACTCAAGGTCTCCGGTTCAACAACCGTTTTGCCCATTGCCCAGAAAGCTGCTGAAGCCTACATGGCCACCCACCCGGATGCCGATATTCAGGTAACCGGTGGTGGATCAGGAGTCGGTGTCCAGCAGATCGGCGAAAAGTCTGTTGATATCGGCATGTCCTCCCGTGAGCTGAGTGCGACCGAGAAGACCAAGTACCAGGCTCTTGTCAGGACCGTTGTGGCAAAAGACGGTATTGCCATTAATGGTATTGCAATCATTGTCAACCCGGCAAATGAGATCAAGGTGATTTCGGCTGCAAATGTTGCAGATATCTATACCGGTAAGATTACCAAGTGGTCGGAGGTATTTGGCGGCAACGTCCCCAATACCAACAACCAGATTGTTGTCGTCGGCCGTGACAGTGCATCGGGCACCCGCGAGTTCTTTGACAAGGCCCCCGAGGGGATCCTGAAAGGGGCAGCACCGACCAAGTCCATGCTCGAGAAGAACTCCAACGGGGCAGTCACCCAGACCATTGCCCAGACTCCCGGCGCAATTGGCTATGTTTCCAGCGGGTTTGTTGACAGGAGTGTAAAAGCCCTCCCCATCTGGTGGAACGATCCCAACAAGGCTGTCGCACCAACCAAGGAAAATGTGCTCTCCAGGGCATACCCGATCAACCGTGAACTCTTCATGTTCACCAATGGTCAGCCCACCGGACTGGCGAAAGACTACATCGACTTCATCCTGGGTCCGGACGGGCAGAAGATTGTGGACAGTGAAGGGTACGTATCCCTCATTTAAACAAATTGATAAGCTCCCCTATCATTTCTTCTTTTGATATGGATGGTATCCCTGGTACAGGACAAGCCCCTCTCTCTCCGCGTACCAGACAATTTCCTCAGACCCATACAACAGCTCAGGCGCGTGAGAGAAAAGAAAAGGTAATCAAAACAGTCTGGTTTTTAACAGCCTTTTCTGCCATTCTTGCTATCTTTTTTATCCTGTTGTTCCTCCTCCGCGACAGCCTGCCGATCTTCCGGCAGGCCGGTATTGTACAATTCCTGAGCGGGACAACATGGTATCCTTCAGGTTCCCCGCCGGAGTACGGCATCTTTGTCCTGATCATAGGAACAGTGCTCGTCACCCTCGGTGCGATGGTCTTTGCCGTCCCGCTCTCCATCGGGTGTGCAATCTATATCGCCGAACTTGCCCCCCTGTGGGCAAAGAACATCCTCAAACCGGCAACAGAGCTGCTTGCAGGGATTCCATCGGTCGTGTACGGGTTCTTCGGGCTGATCGTACTGACCGACGTAATACGTACCACGTTTAATGTCCCTACCGGTGAGACATGGCTTGCCGGATCGATCCTGCTGGGCATCATGGCACTCCCCACCATCATCAGTATTTCGGAGGATGCGATCAGCATGGTCCCGCGGGAATACAAAGAGGGGTCACTTGCTATCGGCGCCACACGCTGGCAGACAATCAGCCGGGTGCTCATTCCCGGCGCACTTTCCGGTATCACCGCCGCAGTGATACTCGGATTCGGGCGTGCCATCGGTGAGACCATGGCGGTTATGATGGTGACCGGAAATGCAGGAATCATCCCTGATCCTGTCTGGAATATTCTTTCACCGGTCCGCACGCTCACGGGCACCCTTGGTATTGAGATGGGCGAGGTAGCTGTCGGAAGCGATCATTATGCCGCATTGTTCGGTGTTGCGGTCATCCTGCTCGCAATCACCCTGATCATCAACACGGTAGCGGTTGTGATCCTGAATAACCTCAGGGAACGCCAGATGGGAAGCGCCCCCACGCGGAGTGCTATTCTGCAGAACCTTGTTGCACGGCTCCGGCGCCCTCTTTCGATCTGCGGGCTGTTTCTTGTTGTGATCGCGATTTTCATGGTCGCCCCCCTTCCTGTCGCACTTCCCGTCCTTGTCGTGTTCGGTGCAGTATACTTCTTCAAAGACCGCCTCAGCCCGCGTACAGCAGAACTGATTGCATTTTGTTTCATCACGGCAACCGCGATCATTGTTGTACTGATTCTTGTAATCCTGCTGCAGGATATTGTTATACATGGTCTCCCCGCGCTCTCATGGGAGTTCCTGACGCAGTCACCAAAAGATCTTGGCAGGGCGGGGGGAATTTTCCCGGCAATCATTGGCACGCTCTATCTCGTCTTTGGCGCGATCCTCTTTGCACTACCGCTCGGGATGGGTGCGGCAATCTATCTTATCGAATATACCAGAGAGAGTTCACTCACCCGGATTATCAGGACAACGGTTGACCTCTTAAATGGAACACCATCGATCGTCTTTGGGCTCTTCGGGCTTGCATTCCTCGTGTACTTCCTGAATTTCGGCATCTCCCTGATTGCCGGTCAGATCACACTGGGACTGATGGTGCTGCCCACGATCATAAGGGCAACGGAAGAATCATTGAAGAATATTCCCCAATCGCTGCGGGAAGGGAGCCTTGCACGGGGTGCCACACGCTGGCAGACGATCTACCGGGTCGTCCTTCCGCCGGCAATTCCCGGCATGTTGACCGGCACGATCCTCTCCATCGGCAGAGCAGCCGGGGAGACAGCGCCGATCATGTTCACCGCGGTTGTTTTTTCCCAGCGGTATCTTCCTTCGTCGCTTGCGGATCCGGTCATGGCACTGCCCTACCACCTGTTTATTCTCGCAACAAATGTGCCGGGTTCGTCAACCAACAAATATGGAACAGCACTGGTTCTCCTCATGCTCGTGATCGGGATCTACATGGTGGCGATTGTTATGCGAACCCATTTCCAGAAAAAACTGCGGGGGTAACATGACACCCGAAGCGATCATTTCAACACACAACCTTAACCTCTGGTATTATGACACCCATGCGCTCCAGTCGATATCCATGAAGATACCGAAGAACCAGGTGACGGCGCTGATCGGTCCCTCCGGCTGCGGCAAGTCCACGCTCCTGCGCTGTTTCAACCGGTTAAACGATCTCATCGACTGTGTGAAGATCAGCGGTGAGATCCTGCTGGCGAGCACGAATATCCATGCCCCGGGAACCGATGTGGTCCAGCTGAGAAAGAGGGTCGGCATGGTCTTCCAGAAGCCAAACCCGTTCCAGAAATCGGTCTACGAGAATATCGCATATGGTCCCCGGGTCCATGGTATAAAGGATACATCAGAACTCGACAGGATTGTCGAGCAGAGCCTTCGAGATGCCGCGCTCTGGGATGAGGTGAGGGACCGGCTGGACGATTCAGCGCTCGGGCTCTCCGGCGGGCAGCAGCAGCGGCTCTGCATCGCCCGTACGCTCGCAGTCGAGCCGGAGGTGATCCTGATGGACGAGCCCTGCTCCGCGCTTGACCCGATCGCAACCGCAAAGATCGAGAAGCTGATCGACACGCTCAAGCGGGATTACACCGTGATCATTGTCACCCATAATATGCAGCAGGCGGCGCGGGTGAGTGATTATGCCGGCTTTATGTATCTGGGCAAGCTCATTGAATTCGGGCAGACAACCCAGATTTTCGAGAATCCAAAAGAAGACCTTACGGAAAATTACATCACCGGACGGTTCGGGTAGGTGAACAGGATGTCAGAAAAATTTCATACTGAACTTGACAGGCTGAAACAGGACACAGCAGAGATGGTGCAATTTGCGCGGGATATGCTCAGTGAATCGTTGAATGCACTGACCGGCCAGGATACCACAAAGGCACTGCAGGTTGTCTCGAAAAAGAAACATATCAGGGAGGTGACAATCAGTCTGGAGGACCGCACCTACCAGCTGATTGCGTTGTACCAGCCGATGGCAAAAGACATGAGGGTGATTGCCTGCATACTCAAGATGATCACAGCCGCTGAACGCATCGGAAGGTACGGGAAGGATATCGCGAATATGGTCAAGCACCTCAATAATCAGCCTGGTTTTATGCAACCGCTTCCCATACCGCACATGGCAGAACAGGTACTGGGAATGATCGACGATGCGATCACTGCATTTGAGACCGAAAACCTTGAAGCTATCAAAGATTTTTCTTCACGGGACGACACGGTCGATGCCCTGTGGCATTCAATATTCCGGGAGACGCTTACCTTCATGATGGAGAATCCAAAGACCATCACCCGCAGCACGTATTACATCATGGTCGCACGGTATCTCGAACGATCCGGGGACCATGCCTGTAAGATGGCGGAAAATATCCATTACATGGTCACCGGTGAACGGATCGAGATCAAATAATTTGAAAATAATGCTTACATATCTGAACGCTTGCCTAAAAATGTGCAATTAATGCTATCAGGTGCATGCCATGTGAGGGTTAAAGAACCCTGAATGCATCGAAAAAACATATTTTTGAGATGCTGCTGACCAGACGTGGCAGGTAAATGAGCGCGTGAAAAAATCCTGCTGCAGGTATCTGATTGGGTGCCTTTCTGAACGATTGTCCCTTTACCTTGAAAAAAAGGCAGACAGGATAACCGTACCTGTACAAATGGTCAGGAAGACGAATGCCGGAATGCAATATCGGAGAGCACATCTGCCACATCTTCACATTTGTCGGTGGCAATCTCGAGCCATTCGTAGATATCTTTCAGCTTGATGATAGTCATCGTATCCTTGGTCCCGAAGAGTTCGGTGATCGCTACCGCAAGGACGTCATCGGCAAGGTTTTCGAGCCGGTTGATCTCAATACAGCGATCCCTGATGAACGAAGGATCCCTGATCGAGCGGATACTCTTGACAGCTGCATCGATCTCAACCGTTGACAAGTGGATCAGCTTTGAAAGTTCGACCATGTGGGCGTCTGAAGATGTTATACCATAGTAGACCATCTTTTCCGCGGATCCGTCAATATAGTCGAGCACTTCATCAAGCGAAGAGGCAAGGGATGAGATCTCTGCAGGTGCAAGCGGGGGATTGCGGGTCCGGTTCAACCGCTCATAAATGGCATGGGTTATGTCGTCACCCCGGTGTTCGAGCAGTTCGATCTCGTGGCGCTTCTCCTTCACACTGGTGAAATCCTTCGTAAGAGTGACAAGCGTGTGCCCTGCGTCCGAAACGATCGCCACCTGTTGTTCGAAGAGGTCGAAAAAGACCTTGTCCTGCGGAATAAACCACTGCGTAAGCCCCATAATAATTTCAGGCTAGTATCAGGCATGACAGATTAAAAACATGATGGTCAAAAATATAAAAAATCATAAAACGGTAGATATACCGTAATAATAGAGAATTGAGTGAAAAGAAGACGCCGGCGTCAACCGGATATGCACTCCTTACATGGAGAATCATTAGCATATCCCTCATTGAGGTGCAATAATATGCTTGTCTGGTATATCGAAATGTGGTCATTCATACCATGCAAGATGGCGGAGAATGTATACAATATGAATACAGGTGAATGTATCAGGATCAGGCGATCTGTCATCGTCACAGGATCAACGCGAGCGTGATACCAAGTGTGACATGATACAAATATGAGGATACTTTTTCCCTTCACACAATGCAAGGGGGGCAACAAAAAAACACACAGTCAACACTGTATTATTAAAAAAAATCATGGGAATAACTCATACAGGGTTGTGCGGCGCACCAGCGTTCTGCCAATATCTTCTGCAATCCGCCGCATTTCGGCAGGATCCAGATAATCGGTATTGACCGCGCCGGCACCTTTTGAAATGCTCTCTTCAAACATCGTGCCACCCAGATCATTGCCCCCGGCAAGGAGCCCGAGCTGCGCCATCTTGACCCCTTCTTTGACCCATGAGACCTGAATATTTTTAAAATTATCAAGGAAGAGGCGGGAGACTGCCACCATGAGCAGATCTTCCCTCCCTGTTGCACCGGCACGTGCAAGCCCTTTTTTATACAGCGGTGTATTCATGTGAATGAACGAGAGCGGTACAAATTCGGTAAAACCACCGGTCTCGTCCTGGATCCTTCGCAGGATGCCCAGATGTTTTACGCGGTCATGTTCACTCTCGCAATGCCCGTACATGATCGTTGCAGTTGTCGGGATGCCGATCCGGTGCGCCTCTTTGATAATCCGCACCCATTCAGACGTGCTGATTTTTTGCGGGCAGATCTTTTTCCGCACACTATCAACGAGGATCTCCGCTGCCGTCCCGCACATCGATCCCAACCCGGCATCTTTCATCGCAGCAAGCACCTTCTGAGTCGAAATACCGCTCTTTTTTGCCGCATACGCCACCTCCATCGGGTTGCTTGCATGGATATGGACCCCCGGCGCCGCTTCACTGATCCATCGATAAACATTCTGATAGGATTCGGCATTAAAATCGGGGTGGAGCCCGCTTACCGTACAGATCTCGGTCACGTTACGGGATGCTGCAAGTGCTGCCTTTTTCTGGATCTCGTGCTTGTCATAAAAATAAATGCCCTCGTCACCAGCTTTTTTCGAAAAACCGCAAAAACCGCAGGCATTGACACAGACGTTGGTGACATTGATATTCTGGTTCCGGACATACGTGACAGCATCGATACCTTTCAACTGTCGTACTGAATCTGCTGCTGCTGCGACAGCCCAGATATTTTGTCCCCGGACGCGGAAGAGCTGCAGGGCTTCCTGCTGAGTGAGACGGTGACCGGCACAGACCTCTTCGAGGAGTTGTTGCAGTTGATCCATGGATCCAGCACACCCGGCTTTCGGCAGTATAGAGCTCACAGGGACATAAATGCAGCGTACCACATCGCAATATGATTATAATTATTCTGCCAACCACTCTTGTTGTGTGTCGTATGGAACAGATGAAAATTCAACTGGCAAAAAAAGAGGCAGATGGTTATATCATTCCTCTCGGTCCTGCAAATGTGGTTGCTGTCATCACTGATATCGGCATGGTGGGGTGCGGGGCGTTCGATGTGGCGGCACTCGATTCGTTCAGCTATCCTGCCGCACGGGTGAGACCCTCAACCGGGCCGTCAATTGTTGATATCGATGACCTGCTTGCGGGAATAGTTAAAGAGGCGAACCGCGCTGCAATGGGGAGGGGGATCCATACCGGCATGACCGGCAGGAAAGCCCTTGATCTTCTCTGAAGACTTTTTTTTATTTTCCACGACGTGGAATAAAATACCAGGGTGCTGGAAAGCTTGCTGTCGTTATCTGCTCATCGCTTCTTCTTTTTAACTTTATTCTGGGATGTTTTTGTATTATTCTCACGGGAGCGGAGGTAGAGCTCATGAACGCCCATGAGGACAAAGATGATCACGGTCACTTCCACGATATGGAGCGGGAGGTAGCCGATTATCGGTACGGCAAAGAGTGCTTTACCAATGATCCATTCCTCCCTGACGGGCTCGATCATACCAATACCAGGATAACTTGAGAACTGGTCCGGGTACCTGTTGTGATCTCCCCAGGTAACATATCCTCCGTGCGGGGCGGTATAATTGGCCGGTGGTTTTTTTTCCTTTATATCCACTACAGGGCCGGATTCTACGTATTGTATTGCGCGGTGAATTATCGGGTGGATATTTGTCATCCCGTTGGGCTTGTATATAATGACGTCCCCGTAATTTCCGAATTTTATGGTGCCCGTGCGATTCCCGTCTGTCCATGTCTCAAAAACACCATAGCGATCTTTTTCCACAACTACAACCAGGTCACCCACGTTCATATTGGGCACCATGCTCTCAGACTCTATCGTGACAACCGCGGGCCATGTGCCACAGATCAGGTAGAGCGCAAGCGCTATCCCGCCAACAACAACCACAAGCCACAGGATGTCCCGGGCGAGCGAGACTGCCCAGTGGTCGCTTGTCCGGAACTGACCGATGAGCGATCTGATCGTACTGGGCTCTTTTTCGTCTGTCATTCTTCTGCTCTTTGTTGGATTTGGCGGTTAATATACAGCACCGTTCTGTTCAGCCGAACGCGGAAAGTGCGATGATATATCCCTTTGCCCATCGATAGGTAAAGTATGCTCGATGCGCAGCAGATCGCGCTTCGGTTTCTCCAGATCAAATTGCAGGTGCATCCCGATGTTGTGCGGTACATCCAGGAACAGGACAATCCCGACCTGATCGAGCACATCATTGCGCAGGTGCCGCCAGGTACCGTTGTTGTCACATCAACATGCATCCCCGGGCTGAACACGCTGCGCGATGGCACGCGGTTCCTGACAGATCCGTCTGTTGACATTATCAGCGGGGGTGCGGGGACTTCCGGCACTATCAACGGCACTGCCGATTTCCTCCACTATTTCAGGGACAGGTACCAGCGGCTGGGCAGCATGATCCGGAGCCGGTGCGGGGCGATGCCGATTGAGGGTCTCAGACGTTCCACCAGGTACCGGCAGGAAGAGTGCACAATTATTGGCATGGTCATGGAGGTTAAGAGCACTTCGAACGGCCACCGGATCGCTCTCGTTGAAGATACTACCGGTACTATCGCAGTACTCTACCGGAAGGATCGCCCGATCTTTTCGGATGCGGAACGTCTTATCCATGACGAGATCATTGGCGTAAAGGGGAAACTATCGAATGACGGCAAACTTTTTTTTGCCGAACAAATGTACCGCCCCGATATCCGCATCGATAATACGCCTTTTAAAAGCGATCGCCCGGGCAGGGCTGTATTGATCTCTGATATCCATCTGGGCAGCAACACATTCCTCGAAGAGGAATGGAACCGGTTTAGTGACTGGCTGCAGGATGACCCTGCGGGTTACCTGCTGATCGCTGGCGATCTTGTTGATGGTATTGGTGTGTATCCGGGGCAGGAGCACGAGCTGCTGATCAAAAATATCTACGAGCAGTACGACCGTTTCGGTGAGATGCTCCGTGATCTTCCCTCCCGCGTCAGGATCATTGTCTCTCCGGGTAACCACGATGTGGTGAGGGGGGCAGAACCCCAGCCGGTAATTCCAGAACAGTTCACAAAAAAATTCCCGAAGAACTGTATGCTTGTGGAGAACCCTGCGCTTGTCAACCTGCAGGGCGTGAGGGTGCTGATGTATCACGGCAGGTCAATTGATGACATGATCGGGTTGATCCCCGGCGCCAGCTACGAAAAGAGCGGGCAGATGATGGAGGAGATGCTCCAGCGCCGCCACCTTGCTCCTGCATATGGTCGCAAAACACCCATTGCCGCGGGACGACAGGACAGGATGATCATCGATCCCATCCCGGAAATCCTCCATACCGGTCATGTCCACGTACGGGGGATCACGACATACCGCGGGGTGCTCGGCATCAATGCCGGCACCTGGCAGTCACAGACGTTATTCCAGAAACAGATGAATGTCAACCCCACACCCGCACAGGCAGTGGTCGTTGATCTTCAGACACTGCAGCCGGAGATACTATCGTTTGGGTAAAACAACCAGACAGCCTGAAATAAACGATACGGGATCGGGACAAGACCATGGCTACAAACATCCTGCTTGGTATCGGCAACCCGATGAACGGGGATGATGGTGTTGGCATCTATGTGGCTGAGCAGTTCAGGGTGGATGGCTGGAT
>PDVH01000335.1_pt1 | contig 11955 bp, 9 predicted proteins | sample 1369781 | NCBI WGS metagenome assembly PDVH01 (sample SAMN07795378, study PRJNA414565) | Alkali sediment metagenome, whole genome shotgun sequencing project. | isolation source: glacial lake sediment | place: Bosnia and Herzegovina: Donje Bare Lake | collected 2016-06
AGCGCAGCGGAATATCTCAATAAAGCCAAGACGCTGTTTGAGGAAATGGACCTCAAGTGGGATCTGGAACAACTGGAGCATGTAGTCGCCGGACATTCTTAAGAAGCGTGATTTCAAGCGGCATGATTTCACTCCTTAATCATTAATCTTATTTCCTCGATGAGGACTGCAAAAAATGAATTGCCATAAATGCCAGTTTGAGAATCCTGACGAGAAGAAATTCTGCCGGGAATGCGGTGCAGACGGCTGGGTGACGAGAACGGAGAAGACGCTGGCGACATTATCGTGAATCATATTGTGAAAGGAATAACAAATGGAAATTGTAGAAGCCATAAGGGCAAGAAAAAGCATTAGGGCCTTTAAGCCAGATCCCATCAAGAAAGAGATGGTCAAGGAAATTTTGGAAATTGCTACCCGTGCTCCCTCAGGGACAAATACCCAACCGTGGGAGTTCTTTGTTCTCGCCGGAGAGGTTTTAGAAAAAGTCAAACAGGCTAATGTTGAACATCTTAAGTCCGGGACACCACCCAATCCGGAAATTAGCTTTGCCATATCAAACCCCGACACCGTTTATCAGAAGCGACGAGTGGAACTTACCAAACAACTGTTTCAACTGATGGACATTGCAAGAGAAGATAAGGAAAAAAGGACGGCGTGGCTGGAAAGAGGCTTTCGTTACTTCGATGCACCCGTAGCCATTATTATATCTGTAGATCGATTATTATCGGAAGAGGGACCTCTAATCGATATTGGTTCTGTTATGCAAACCATTTGCCTGGCTGCATTAAACTATGGCCTTGGTACCTGCATCGAGTACCAGGGTGTCATGTATCCGGAGGTGCTCAGGCAATATGCGGGCATACCAGAAAGCAAACGAGTATTGGCTTCCATCGCCGTCGGTTTTCCCGATTGGGATTTTCCGGCGAACAAATTGGAGAGTCATCGAGAACTCGTCGATAATATCACTAACTGGTGTGGCTTTGAATAGAAGTAAGATGAACGGTTGAATTTAACCAGGAGGTAGAGCATAGTGATATTCGATTTGATGTTATTTTCTTTTTTACAGAACTGTTCTACCGGTTGTTTTTCTCGGCGGAAATAGATAATTTTTTCTATGTCCGGCAGGCGGGGCTGTTCCTTTTCTGTCTCGGCCTCTTTAATCTTGCCATCCTAAGGGACATGAAGAGGGCGACGGTCTCATGGCTTTGGTTCTGATCTTTTTTTACCGCCGTGTCGGGTTCATCACTGAAAAAAGTTAGGATCACATTAGGATCACGAAGTAAGGCGTGCTCTTGAAGATTGAGGCACAGTGGGCGGTTCTTGCAGTTCCCTAAAAGACAAATAGAAATATCAGTGACGTGACAGATAGAATCACCAAGTGCGCTCTGTAGATCATTTTGGGCAGTGAATATTTGGCGGCTATGGACTTCAACATGAAAAGAGAAAGGATAGCGCCTGACAATGTGATCATGGGGATAAGCGCCTTCAGCGTCCCCAGGTTCGGTGTAACCGCGTCAGCAGGAATGACGCTGCCAAGTCCTGCCATATCAATCAGCCACGGAAGCAGGTTGTGCCCGTTGTAAACGAACTCATGGAAATAGATGTTCAGAAATCCTGCAAAGGCGAGAAACAGATAGACGTGCCCCACGTGAACAAAATGCTCCCGCCATCCTTTGACTCTTGGAAATCCCGAGGCAACTAAAGCAAGGGCTGTGAACAAAGTGAGAATCAGGCAGGGGAGAGCGGCGTCCCTGAAAAACGTTCCCGCCCCCTGGAAGAAGACGGGATATTCCGTCGCGTACCTGTCGAGAGGTATTAAGGAAGGCAGCTTTACGGCAAGAACAGAGCCAACGATCAGGATTGTAAACATGGCGCCCGGCACTTCCCATTTTTCTCTCGCCATCATTTCCTGCCAGGGAAGACGCGCGTCTATGCGTACAGATTTATGGGTGCAGCTCTTCAGGCAGGAGAGGCAGAGGACACAGTCTTTGGTTGCCTTAGCGGCTGACGGATGAATGCCCATGGGGCAGTTTTTGTCTTTCACACAATCCTGTGTAGTGCACTGACTCGAACAGACATTGCTGTTGCTTCCCAACTCCACCAGGGAAAGAGCAGCAAAGTGACCGACCACTCTCCCGAGGGGACATATGTGCTTGCACCATGAGCGCCTGCCGAAGAGAGAGGTGGTAATGACTGCTCCGCCGAGGATCGTGAGGAGAAGGCCGCTTGTTGCCCGCGCTTCGGCGAAGCCGGCAATCCCAATCCATATACCATGTCGGCTCAGAAATGCGGGGATCGCCAGAAATGTTATCCTCTTGGAATTAATGCCGTTGGCAATTACCGGCAAGGGACAGTAGCCGCACCAGCTCCGTGCGCTCACAGCGATGGAGAAGATTATAAAAGGCCACCATACGGACCAGACGACAAGATTTGCGAGGTTGTTCTTTTCCGGTCCCAGGAGTGTATATAGGATTATGCCTATCATGAACGGGACGGTGAGGAACTGCAGACCCGAAGGAACGAATCGATTATGAACAAGAGTGTCGATGAAGGGGAGTCTCAGGAGGTTTATTTTTCCGGTGGTGGAAAAGGCTGGGAAATTAACAAAAATCTGCCGGTCCGTGATTTGATTCCCCTCGGTGATGGCAACTGCCCGCTCAATTACCTGGCGCAGTTCATCGATGTTCAGAGGCCAGTCATGATCCACCAGGGCGTTTAACGCGTCGTTGGAAAATCCCGTGACATTTTTGTTGAACTTTCTGTTGAACCCTCCAAGAAGGCTTTCAGCTATAAGCGGGACATCCTTCTTCCTATACCGCAGAGGCTTCAATTGGACGACGGCGCTGCTCAAGAGGGCAAGGAATTCCGGGATGAGGCCTGCCTCCGGCCCCTGATTTTGATTATCACCCGTAGTTGCAATAATACGTACTTTGCTCGTGAGGCTGTCGGTTTCGCCTTTCCTCGTGAATCGATGCTCCGTAAGATAATGTGCCAGTAATCTCTGAATCCTGGGAGCGAGATTTTCGACGTTTTCCAGAATCAGGGTTCCGCCGTCGGCAATCTCCAGGTAGCCCCGTCGAATCCCACTGGCATAGCTGGCAACTCCGGGCCCGTGTCCGAAGAGGGCCGACTCCTGAGCAACTTCCAGGTGCACTTCGTCCCTTGTGGCAAGGCGGCCTTCCGGGCCTTCCCGCTGTATCGGCGGCGGGTTGTCGCACTCCAGGTGAAGGAGCGGCCGGGCTGTATCTCCGTTGTGATAATGTATCAACCTTGCCGCCAGAAACCTGCCACTACCTCTTTCTCCGAGAAGGAGAACATTTGCGTCGCTCTTCGCCAGCTCTGCGATTGTCTTATTTATATCTTTGACCCACTTAGTATTTCCGAGAAATTGGCTGACTTCTGAAGGCGGGGGCACGCTGAGGAGACCGGCAATAACCTCCTTGCTCTCAACATCTTTGACCTGCTGAAGGATATCCTTTTTCACCAGCCGTTGTGCCAGCAAGCGGAAGAAGGCGCTATTCAATTGCTGATAACGCATTCTCAACTCATCAAAAATGTCACGACTCAACTCGATTACATGCACATCCGTAATTGCTTTGACGTTGGCAGTGCGCGGTTCACCGGTCAGAAGGGCAATCTCTCCAAAGATATCTCCCTCTGTCATGGTTGAAAGGGCATATTCAACGCCCTCATCATTGGTTAACGTGGCTGCCGCTCTTCCACTCAAGATCATAAACATAGAATGGCCGGGATCGCCGCGATAGATGATGGTTGTATTTGCAGGGAAGGTGTTACTAATCAGGCGCGGTATAATAGCGGAAAGGGTTTCCGCCGGTAAATTCCTGAACAAAGTGAATTTGCGGATGTCTTCTACGGTAATCATTGCACTCCTGGCAGAGCTCCACTTACCTCAAAGATGCTTCTTCACCAAGACATGAGACACTGGAAGTGTCGGTTATATTCGTTCCCCGCACTGGTTACAGAAGATAGATTTTGGCAGATTTTCAGTACCGCACTTCGGGCACTTGAGGGACTGAGGTTTCTGTTCTATGGCGTGGCCGCACTGCACGCAAAAGTTTGCCTTGGGAGGAAGATTCTTGCCGCACTGTGAACATTGCTGAAAGACAACGATCTGGTGCCCGCAATGGGGGCAGAATTTGGCTTCTTTAGACACATTTTGCCGGCAGTCAGGGCAGCTGAAAGTTTCCGGTGTCATGGTCTGCGGTGCCGGTGAGCTCTTACCAATCCGGCGCCCGCCTGTCCCTGGGATTGGGACGCTGTTTCCATGGCCATGGCGGCCTTCATCTTCAAGAGCTTGTTGAGGTCATCAAAAATCCCGAGGCGGCTCTTGTCGTCTATGGCCTTCTGGACTTCCGGAGGCGGTGTGATCGAATTGATGTACAACTGGGACAGACCAAGGCCAAAGTGAGAAAAATCTTCTTCGAGTACCTTTTTCAGGCCTGAAGCGAGCTCATCGTACTTTGCAGGAAGGTTAAAGATGGTATCGATATGATTTCCCATGAAGTCGTTGAACCGGGAAACGATTACACGGTTAAGGTATTCTTCGATGGCATCGGCAGTAAAGACTCCCTGGGTTCCGACAAGACTGTTTATGAGGAGAACAGGCTGAAGAACCTGGATGTTAAAAACACCGAAGGCCCTGAGACGGATGAGACCAAGCTCGGAATCCCTGAAGGCTACAGGGTCACGTGTCCCCCATTTCAGATTAGGGAAGACTTTCATATTGACGAAATAGACTTCTGCCCGAAGGGGGCTGGTCATGCCCCATGGCAGGCTGAGTGCCTTTGTCAAGATGGGGATGTTGGCTGTTTGCAGCGTGTGTCTGCCGGGGCCGAATGCATCGTAGGCCTTGCCGTTATAAAAAAAGACCGCCGCCTGGCTTTCCCGAACGGTCATCTGGGCGCCGTACTTGATTTCGCCGGATCCACCTTCGGGTATTCTGTGAACCAGCTCTTTCCCCAACTGGTCAAACCATTCGATAACTTCCAAAAATATTAAATTGTTGGTTCCCATATATTTGGTCCTTTAAGAGTTTTTCTTATTTTGCCAGTGTGCGTCTTAATCTTTAGAGCCTCTCATGACAAGCTGAAGAGGCCTGCTTTTAAACTCGACGTATGATAGGCAAGGGCGGATGTGAAGTCAAGGACAAATGATTTGTAAAACTGGGTTTGATATTTGCGAGCGAATATTGTAAACCTTGGTCATGAAACGCAAAGACGAAGACTATGCCGAGGCTTATCAAGGGAAGGCGTTGATTGCCGACCCTATATACCAGTATGCCTCTTTCACTGTGCCAACGCCTGATTTCCCGGGTGAGAAAACGGAAAAAGACTTGATCGACTCTCCTTGGGTTCAAAGGCTACGGAGGATTTATCAGCTTCAGTCCGCGCGCTGGGTGTATCCGGCCGCCGAGCATAGCCGATTTCAACACTGCCTCGGGACTATGCACGTGGCGGGCGAGTTCGGGAGATATCTCTATCCGAGTCTGAAAAAGGTGTGCAAAGATGCCCCTTCGCTAAACTATGTTGAGGAACTCCTTAGGGTTGCGGGACTGTTGCATGATGTGGGACATGGCCCGTATGGGCATTTTTTTGATGACCACTTTCTCAGCCAGTATAAGATTACCCATGAGGACATCGGGAAAGCGATTATCACCAAGAAGTTGGGCAAAATCATTCGTCAGATTCGGAGAAGTCCTAATGGACCCTTTGCCGCTGGCGAATGCCTCGATCCGACTCACGTGGCAATACTAATAAAGATGCCGGAACGGTATGATGTTAAGATGCCAAGATGGCTGCAGCTATTGAGGCAGCTCTTTTCAGGCATTTACACCGTGGATAATCTTGACTATGTCCAGAGGGATGCCTACATGACGGGATTTTCCCTCGATATTGTCGATATTACGAGACTTCGCTTTTATACTTTTTTTACGAAAGACGGCCTTACCCTTCATCAGGCAGGCATCTCGGCCCTCAGTCGCTTCATAAATGCAAGGTTGAATCTATATACGAATGTTTATTTCCACAGGACAACAAGAGCTCTGGACCTCCACCTGCAGGAGATATTCAGGGATACGATGCGCATAATCTTTCCGTGGAATCCACTGGAGGCGCTGGACGAGTATCTGAACTGCGATGAATGGCATCTGTACCATACCGTCTTGGCCTGGCTGAGAGGCAAGGATCGAAAGAAAATGAAGCTGAGCCAGGAATGGGCGAAGCTTTACGAGAGAAAAGTAAAATGGAAGATGTCTTTTTCAACGGAGATATCCATAGACCAGATTCAGAAGGGTACACGGTTTGCCCATGCCAGTGATTATGAAAGGCAACTCAGAGGATTTCTTCCTCAGAAACTAAAGGGCATTTCATTCCGTATCGATTTGGCGACCCAGGACCCACGGCCCATTAATCCCATGGCAGAGACGGAGAAGAGGGTTAATATCTTCAACCCAGCCACGGGCATGACATCCCCGGAGCCATTAAAGGATATCTACCGCTTTATACCGGCCCGGGTCGTCCATCTGCGGGTCTTCTCCCTCTCACACGATAATGATGCAGAGATTTCCGCGGCTGCCGAAAAGATGCTCAGCGTCCTGGAGGGAACTGAAAAAACTAATATATGACCAGATCATCCGAAATATTTCTTGTCTATAGTATTGAACGTATAACGTCTTTTAGACCCCTTTACATTGCTTAGCGCGGAACTTTAGCTCTGCTTTAAAGACGGGACTAAAGTCCCGTGCTACAAGGAAAATACGGTTGGAGAGTCACAGATGGCAAATGACGAGACCACAGATATTACCCTGTTCGTGAAGACTTCTGGCGAGGATATTACCAGATGGAATCGACAGAAGATCGTTGACGCCCTGATTCGTGAGACGAACGTCGATGTTGATACGGCGGAAGCAATCAGCAGGGATGTTGAAAAACAGATCATTGCGTCCGGGATCAGCGTGCTTACCACACCCCTGATCAGGGAACTGGTGGACGCAAAACTCATCGAGAGAGGTCTTGAACAGGCAAGGAAGATGCACGCACTCCTTGGATTTCCCATTTATGATGTAAGGCAGCTAATCCTTCTACAGAATAAAGAGAATGCCAATATACCTCACTGTCCGGAAGGTACAAATCTGATACTCGCGGAAGGGATAAAGAAGGAATTCTCCCTTTATGACGTCTTTTCTCCGGATGTCGGAGATGCCCATGTGATGGGTGATATCCATCTTCACTCCCTGGGATACATAGACAGACCGTACAGTTCATTTCAGTCTCTTGAATATATAAAAAAGTTCGGTTTGAATCTTCCGCATTCTCTTACAGTAGCCAAACCGGCCAAGCATGCAGAGGTTCTCCTCGCCCATATGGTCAGATTTGGCGCCATTCTGCAGGGGCATTTTGCGGGTGTCATAGGCTGGGATGCCATTAATTTTTCCTTTGCACCCTATCTCACCGGGATGAGTGAAAAGGAAGTAAGGCAATTTGCCCAGATGCTCATTTATGAATTTTCCCAGTTGACCTCGGCCAGAGGCGGGCAGGCCATGTTTACCGATATACACATCTACTGGGATGTTCCCGAGCATCTTAGCAATGTTCCAATTATAGGCCCGGGAGGAGAATTATCGGGCAGCAATTATGAAGATTTCACCGCTGATGCCAGGAGGTTTGCCTGGGCCATTTTCGAAGTCTTTATGAAGGGCGACGGTACGGGTAAGCCTTTTATCTTCCCCAGGCCCCTTGTTCACATCACGGGTGCTTTTTTTCAAACACCGGGTCATGAAGATTTTCTAAAACATATCTGTGGCGTGGCCGTTGAAAAAGGGAACACCAGCTTCCTTTTCGATCGCGAAGAAGTGATTAAGGCTTGCTCGTGTTGTCTTCCGGCTGCTGCAGAAACGGGGCATATGTCTCTCGAAGCGAAAATGCCCTGGCGCATGAGATGTCCGGCTTTACAGAACGTAACGCTTAACCTTCCCAGGCTGGGTTACAAAGCCCTGGGGGATGAGAGCAGATTATTGTCTATGCTATCGGCTATCATGGAACTTGCAGTAAAGGCCCATGTACAGAAGAAAGATTTTATTGAGAAGCTCCTTTCCTATGGCGATGAAGGACCTCTCTCTATGCTCGCCATGAACAGAGATGGCTACCCGTATCTGAGGATGGATAATGCATGCTTCCTCATTGGCATTGTAGGGCTCAATGAGCTGGTCCAGATTCAAACGGGAAGCCAATTGCATGAGTCGGAAGAGGCCCTAATGGTTGGTTTGAAACTGATAGGCCATATGAAGGATGAGGCTGAAAAACTCAGCCGGAAATATGGCTTGAATTTTATTCTGGAACAAACGCCTGCGGAAACGACAGCTTACCGCTTTGCAAGGCTCGATCTGAGATATCATTCTCCCAAGGCGGGTCACCATGTGAGAGGTGATATTTCGAAAGGGGAGGTATATTATACAAATTCAACCCACCTTAGCGCATCTGCCTCCGTGGATCCCTTAGAACGTGTAAGACAGGAAGGTCGCTTTCATCCTTTCATAATGGGAGGAGGCGTTACCCAGGTGTGGCTGGGAGATATTCGGCCTTCGGGTGAGGAACTTGCAGGGTTCATCACCAAGGCATTTAGAGATACCAAGAACGATCAGGTTCTGTTCTGTCCTGAATTCACCACCTGTCGAGAATGCGGCCAGACATTCAGGTGTCTCAAAGACGAGTGTCAATTCTGCGGCTCTAAGGATGTTGAAGGGATAGCGAGGATATCACAGTATTTCAGCAGGATATCCGGCTGGAACAGAGGTAAACTGGCTGAACTTAGAGACAGGAACAGGTACGAGGGCGCCATATGACTCTGCGTCCGTCTAAGTATGCTTCATACCATATGATTTGCACGCCTTAGGACTCGCGTTTTTGCGCGGCCGTCTGTTTATCAATCCTGTTTAAGACTTTTTTAGTAGCTCATTAAGGCCCTGCCCTTGACATGGGGTAGACCGATAAATATATTATTGCAAAAATTTGGACGTTTTAACCGCAAGACCGCATACTTTGATATGGAAGATCATATTATAAAGATATTTAAGGAAAGCAGTAATCTGACGGATGTTTTCGTTGGAGAAAATCTTGACGGTATTGTCAGTGTTATTGAGGTGATTACGGCGGCATTGAAAGCAGGGAACAAGATACTGTTGTTTGGAAACGGTGGCTCCGCCGCGGATGCCCAGCATTTGGCAGCAGAATTTGTGAACCGCTTCGTCATAGAACGTCCGCCGCTTCCGGCGATTGCTTTGACTACCGATACATCCGTAATTACGAGCATCGCTAATGATTATGACTTTTCTGAAATATTCAGCAAGCAAATCAGGGCGATAGGTCAAGCAGGCGACGTGGCATGGGGCATAAGCACCAGCGGCACTTCTCCAAACATCATAAAAGCCATGGAAGTGGCTAAGAAGATAGGGATGATTACAATAGGCATGACGGGGAAAGATGGGGGCGAGTTAGCTAAGATGGTGGACTATTCTCTCAATGTTTCTTCAAACAGCACACCGCGTGTGCAGGAGGTCCACATTGCCGCAGGGCATGTGATCTGTGAGATGATTGATTATAAACTCTTTCAGCGGCCGGACGCGAAATAACGGCGAGTGCTGAGGGGCGGGCATAAGATGATTTAGAGGGATGAATCGACACCATATGGGCCATAAAACGAAGAAAGAAGTTAAAAAAGAAACACCGGATGTTCTGGAAAAGGAAGGGGAAGAACAAAAGACCTCCGGTGAAGAGGATATAATGTTAAAGCTTCAGGAAAAGGAAAAGGAGGCAGCCGACAACTACGACAAATATGTTCGTGCGGTTGCAGAACTTGAAAACTACAGAAAACGAGCAGCCAGGGAGAAGGCTGATTCGATAAAATATGGTAATGAAAATATTATTAAGGATATTTTGCCCCTTGTAGACAGCATGGACAGGGCGTTACAGCATGCCGACAACCATGGCTATTCCGATTCGTTTAAGAAGGGATTGAAACTCCTCCAGGATCAACTCCTGGGTTGCCTGGGAAAACACGGCGTCCAGCAAATCGATTGTGTTGACAAAACTTTTGATCCTAATATCCATGAATCCGTATTTCAGGTTGATACTGGCGACCACGAGGATAACAAGGTCGTCGAGGAACTGGAAAAGGGGTATCGTCTGCATGAGAGGCTGTTGAGACCGGCCAAAGTGTCTATTTTTAAACGACCGAAGAAAGAAAATAGCGAGGAATTAGAAGAGGGGAAACTAGAAATTAAGGAGGATTATTAGACATGGGAAAGATTATAGGGATTGATTTAGGGACGACAAATTCATGTGTCGCTATTATGGAAGGAGGAGATCCCGTTGTAATAGCAAATCAGGAAGGAAGCAGGACCACGCCGTCCATGGTGGCGTTTACAGATAGCGGCGAAAGGCTGGTCGGTCAGGTTGCCAAGCGGCAGGCTGTAACCAATCCGGAAAATACCGTCTATGCCATAAAGAGGCTCATCGGGCGAAAGTTTTCCTCGAAAGAGGTTCAGTATGATAAGAAGGTCTGTCCTTACAGAATAACGGAGGCGCCCAATGGTGATGCCCAGGTAACCGTAAAGGCACGGAACTACAGCCCGGCGGAAATATCGGCTTTTGTTCTTATGAAGATGAAACAGACGGCGGAGGATTACCTTGGAGAGAAGATAACCGATGCCGTTATAACGACTCCTGCCTACTTTAATGACTCTCAGAGACAGGCCACGAAGGATGCAGGAAGAGTTGCCGGATTGAATGTGCTCCGAATCATCAATGAACCGACGGCGGCAGCACTTGCCTACGGTCTTGATAAGAAAAAAGATGAAAAGATTGCCGTCTTTGACCTCGGTGGCGGGACGTTTGATATTTCCATCCTCGAGTTGGGTGACGGCGTCTTTGAAGTCAAATCAACGAACGGAGATACCCATTTAGGTGGTGAAGACTTTGACCAGCGACTGATTGAATATATTGCCACGGAATTCAAGAATGATTACGGTATTGATCTCCGTAATGACAGGATGGCGCTACAGAGGATCAAGGAAGCGGCAGAGAAGGCGAAGATGGAACTTTCCACCGTTATGGAAACAGATATCAACCTTCCTTTTATAACTGCTGATGCGTCAGGTCCTAAACATTTAACGATGAAATTGACGAGGGCCAAGCTGGAATCTCTGGTTGAGGACCTGATTGAAAAAACAGTCGAGCCCTGCAGAACCGCGCTTAAGGACGCAAATCTGACACCAAAAGATGTCGACGAGGTAATCCTCGTTGGCGGCATGACCCGCATGCCGCGGGTTCAGCAGAAGGTTAAAGAGATATTTGGGAAGGAACCCCACAAGGGGGTGAACCCTGATGAAGTAGTTGCTATTGGTGCTGCCATTCAGGCGGGTGTTCTTGCCGGTGATGTTAAGGACGTCCTCCTTTTGGATGTGACACCTCTGTCTCTCGGAATTGAGACGCTGGGCGGCGTGCTGACGAAGCTGATCGAGAAAAATACCACCATTCCTACAAGGAAGCGTTAGCATTCACGTCCTGCAGGGTGAAAGGTCTATGGCGGCGGACAACAGAACCCTGGGAAGATTTGAACTCGTGGGAATACCGCCCGCGCCGAGAGGTATGCCGCAGATTGAGGTGACCTTTGATATCGATGCCAATGGCATAGTTCATGTGTCTGCTAAAGACCTTGGGACAGGCAAAGAGCAGAGCATCAAGATTACTGCATCGAGCGGTTTGACTGAAGCAGAGATACAGAAACTGGTCAGAGAAGCGGAAGCTCATGCAGATGAAGATAAGAAGAAGAGGGAGCTTATAGAGGCCAGAAATCAGGCAGATTCCATGGCATACAGCGCAGAGAAGAATGTCAAGGAATTCGGGGACAAGATAGATGCCGCAGAAAAGGCACGCATCG
>PDVH01000336.1_pt1 | contig 11943 bp, 9 predicted proteins | sample 1369781 | NCBI WGS metagenome assembly PDVH01 (sample SAMN07795378, study PRJNA414565) | Alkali sediment metagenome, whole genome shotgun sequencing project. | isolation source: glacial lake sediment | place: Bosnia and Herzegovina: Donje Bare Lake | collected 2016-06
GACCCTTTAATTGAGACACCGAATACCGCTGCTTGAATGATTGCGTTCTGTTCCGCGTGCAGCCCCCGGCAGAGCTCATGTCGCTGACCAGAAGGGATATTCTGATCCTCGCGGAGACACCCGGTTTCAGAACAATGCCGAAGACCTTTCGGCGCCCCGTTATACCCAGTGCTTAGGATATGTTTTTCTTTCACAAGGATTGCACCGACTTTCCGCCGCAAACATGTACTCCGTTTAGCGACCACATGAGCCATTTCCATGAAATATTCATCATAGGACGGTCTGGGTTCCATAAAAATCAGGCATACGAATGAGAATGCAGCTTAATAAAATTATTATCCCGTATTATATTTGATCTCCAAGCAGAGCACGGAACACCGTTGTGAGAAGGGAGAAAACAAGGATAACGCCCCAGACCACCGGATCAAGCACCGGTACCGTTGTAAACAGCGTATTCAATCCAGGGATGAAAATGATCGCAAGAATCATAAGGAACGTAAACACAAAGAAGGATTTCAACAGCAAATTTTTTCGTTTGAACTTCTCGACAAGGGTACCTTCCCTTAAAATGAACACATAGATCTGCGGCGAAAGTAGCGTAATCGCAAATGCGGCAGTACCTGCCAGTAGCTTCGTTTGTTCAAGACCGATGCCCTGGGCTTTGAGATATTCAAAACAAAGGATATACCCTGCAGCTATGGATAAACCAAAGATGATGCCATCGACGATCATGATGATCCGATGCTTGCGAGAAATAATCGGCTCGGTCATCTTCGAGGGAATCCGTTTCATGATATCCTTGTCCGCAGAATCCGTACTCACTCCGATGCTTGGGAATGATTCCATGATCACATTCGACCAGAGCAATTGCAACGGCATCAACGGTACGGGGTACCCAAAAAGAGGGGTCACTAGTATTCCGACGACCTTACCGATATTGTTGGTGATGAGATACCGGATGAGTTTTTTAAGGTTCTGATACACCCGTCGCCCTTCCTCAATGGCCTTGACGATGATAGAAAAATTATCATCGGTCAAGATGATATTTGCTGCTTCCTGTGACACCTGTGTTCCTGCTCTGCCCATCGCGATGCCGACATCAGCCTTTTTCAACGCAGGAGCATCATTGACGCCATCACCGGTCATGGCGACGATATGATTTTTCGCCCGTAACTTCTCCACAATCTTTAATTTATCAAGTGGTGCGACCCGAGAATACACACGAAGTTCCTCGACTCGGTTTCCAAATTCCTCGTCCGTCATCTGCTCAAGATCGTTCCCTTCAATCGCCTGGTTTATATCAGAGGCAATGCCAACGCTCTCTGCGATGGAAAAACCGGTTTTTATGCTATCACCAGTGATCATCACCACGTTGATGTTCGCATCTTTCGTCTCCTGAATCATCTGTTTAACTTCATCCTTAGGCGGGTCATAGATAGCGGCAGTGGCGAGAAAGGTGAATCCTGAAAGATTATTCATATCGATTTTCTGTATATCACCGACATTTGATTTTTTCACAAAACAGAAAGTCAGGATCTTTTCCGGGGCACCTTTGATGTAGATTTCCTGTTTTCCAAGGCTATCTTTTGTCAGAATCGCTGAAAACATTAAATCAGAAGAAAATGGGATACTATCGATAACGTTAAAGGAATCGAATTGATCCGGTTTAAATCCATTTAAAATCGATGCTTTGATCAGGGCGATCTCTGTGGGATCTCCAACTTCTTTGACGATGTTACCATCTTGTTCAACGACCTGGGCAGTTGAACATTTCACCGATGTCAAGAACAGATCATGCAGACGCATCGATTTCCCTTCCGCAATCATCTTGAACACGTCAGTCATCACATAGAACTTCGAACCGATAAAGAACTCCTTTACGGTCATATCATGTTTTGTGATCGTACCGGTTTTATCGGTGCAGATATAGTCGACATTGCCAAGGGTCTCAACCGATGAAAGCTGTTTAATGATGACAGAGTTCTTCGCAAGTCGTTCCATTGCCAACGATAGCGCAATAGTCAGCGATGCAGGCAATCCTTCAGGAAAAACCGCGACTAAAATGCTTATCGCAAGCAAAATTGAAAAACCAAGATCGGCCCCTCTCAGATATCCCATGACTAAAACAAGGACAAGGGCAACGATTGCCAAAGCAACCAACGATTTTACTTCACGATCCATTTTCTTCTGGAGGGGAGTGCGTTCGTCATCCGACTCCTGAATTTTTTTTGCGATTTTCCCTATTTCAGTGATATTCCCTGTTTTAACGACGAGCGCCTTCCCATGCCCATTGAGAACTTTACTACCAGCGAATACGATGTTTTTCATCTCATAAAGTTTTGGGTTTTTCTCAAGGAGCGGTTGAATATTTTTCTTAATAGGCTCGCTTTCACCAGTGAGATGGGCTTCATCAACGAGTAAATCAGTCGCTTCAATCACTCGTGCATCACTCGGAATGATATCCCCAGATTCAAAGATGATGATATCTCCAGGTATTAAAAATTTTGAAGCGATAACATCAATGTTTCCATCGCGAATCACCTTGCACTGAGGTGAAAGTATTTTTTTCAGTTCTTCCGCTGCCTTTTCTGCCTTTCCTTCCTGTACAAGGCTAATTATTGTATTAATTAGAACAACCGCTACTATCGCAATAGCCTCAATAAAATCATTGATGATAAAAAACGAAAGAAGAGCTGCGATAATCAAAATCAGAGCCATCGGTTCGATGAGTGCCTCAACAATTTTTAGGATAATCGTCTTCTTCTTCGTCTTTGCGAACTCATTTGTTCCATAAATTCGCAACCGCTCTTCAGCCTCCGATTGAGAAAGGCCTTGAAGTGAGGTCTGAAATACTGTAAATAAATCTTCCTTTGTCTGGGCTGAGAAAGTTCCTGATAAATCAATTTTCTCAATAGTCATTTTTATCCCTGAGTTGTGCACCAGAAATCATCTCTTCTTTTTATTAGTTTTTAATTTACGTAAAAAAAACCTGGTTATCTAGGGAAAAAAACCATACATTATTAAAGAGTTTAAAGATAAAGGATTTCGATTAACTGTCATAGAGGGGGAAGCATGAAAAAAATCGGTATCCTAACTGGTGGCGGTGATTGTCCTGGATTGAACGCGGTGATTCGCGCGGTTGTGAAAAAATCATTAAAATACCATTGGGAAGTCATCGGCATATTAGATGGATGGAAAGGCCTTATTGAAGGAAACATCCTTCCGCTCACCGATCAGCACATCTCTGGGATTTTACCTAAAGGCGGGACGATCCTTGGGACGTCTCGTACGAACCCGTTCAAGGATCAGAAAAACGTCGATAAACTTCTTGCGAACATGAAGAAATTCAAAATCGATGCGCTCATCACAATCGGTGGAGAAGACACCCTGGGTGTCGCCTTGAAATTATATAAGCTGGGTGTTCCCGTCGTCGGCGTCCCAAAGACGATCGATAACGACATCTCAGGAACGGATTACACGTTTGGGTTTGACACCGCTGTTTCCATTGTGACTGATGCGATAGACCGACTGCATACTACCGCAGAATCTCATCATCGAATCATGGTGCTTGAGGTGATGGGGCGGCATGCGGGATGGATCGCGACTGTCTCAGGGATCGCTGGTGGAGCCGATGAGATCCTAATCCCTGAAATCCCGTTCCATATTGAGGATGTCTGTCGGAACCTTAAAGCAAGGCATGACAGCGGTAAGAAGTTCAGTATCGTGGTCGCCTCCGAGGGAGCAAAACCGAGCGATACCGATCATTTTGAGACGTTATCAGAGGAAAAAGATGAGTTTGGCCATGTGCGTCTCGGTGGTATCGGTCAGCAACTTGCCAAAGAGATCGAGAAACGTCTGGGCGTGGAGACACGGTTCACCGTCCTTGGACATGTGCAACGTGGTGGGTCTCCAACAGCATATGACCGGGTCCTCGCGACTCGATATGGGGTGGTCGCCGTTGAACTAGTAAACGAAGGACATTTTGGAAAAATGGTCGCCCTACGAGGATATAAGATCGTGCCAGTCGATCTGAACGAATCAGTCACGAAGCTGAGGACCGTCGACATGGACCTCTATAATATCGCGACAACCTTCTTTGCAAAACCCCATACGGAATAATTAACTTTCATTCTTTTATTTATTTTTTTAATTTCACTTCAACTTCCTGAAAATCCCGTGGGGTGTACGAATGCGGAAACACGCAGCGTGCCTCATCCTCCAGCACATGGTAATCAAGATAGCGGGGGCTAAGATGAACCAAAAACAGTTTCTCCACCCTTGCTTGTTTTGCTATTTCCGCAGCCTGAGCAGCAGTCGTATGTCCATATTCCTTCGCAATGTCCTGAAGCCGTGTGTCGAAGGTGCTCTCATGAATCAGGACATCAGCATCCTGTGAAAACCCAATCATCGGGTCGCATGGTTAACCCAATCATCGGGTCGCATGGTTTCGTATCACCAGAAATCACGATCGTCCTTCCATTCCTCGAAGGCCCCAGGATCATATTTGGGGTGATTTTCTTACCATCTGCAAGCACGATGGTCTGGCCTTTTTGTAACTTGCTGAATAAAGGGCCTTCAGGAATCCCCAGTTTTAACGCCTTGGGTTTGTTAAACTTCCCTGTGCGAGGATACTCACGCAAACGGTACGCAAGGGCTGGGACGTTATGGTTGACTTTCAATGCTGAAATGCTGTAATCATCGAATTTGATTTCCTCACCATCGGTGATATCATGAGCGATAATTCGATACGATGGTCGGAAATATCCTAATGTAAGCAGCTGATTGGTCAGTTCCACCATCCCTTTTGGACCGTAGATGTGAAGCGGTTTATCTCGATCATTTAACTGCATTGTTTGAATAAGACCTGGTATTCCCAGAAAATGATCACCATGGAAATGGGTGATGAAGATTTTTGAAATCTGCATATAGCTCAGATTAGATTGCTGGAATTGCCGCTGGGTTCCTTCCCCGCAGTCAAATAAGATGATTTCACTACCTCGTTTCACAGCGATGGATGAGACGTTTCTTTTTATGGTTGGCCAGCTTCCACCGGTCCCTAGGAAAATGATTCTTAACTGAGTCATGCGCGGGACGGATACTCCCCAGGGGTGTAAAAGCGTTTTGGTCTAGGTTGCCCTACCAAAGATAAGAAATAAAAGGGGAAACGGGGGTTTCCCGTTATTCTCTGTTGTGTTACGTGTTACATCTTGATATAGAAGAGATAGAGTTTTGCGTTTGTCTTTTCAACGATGGGCGCGGCCTCAGCGTTTTTGAGACTGACGGTTATTTCAACATCCCCAAATCCAATGATCAAACCAGATGAGATCGTCCGCTCTTCACCGATAGGTACTGTAGAGAGTTTCCCAGATGATTCCGATCCAAGGAGGATTAGTCCATTGCCGCTTACGGTAATTTTATATTCAACGCCAATAGCATCAGCGGTACCTGTATTTGAAACCACGGTATGGACCCGGAAGAAACCTCCGGTGATATTCTCAATCTGTATCTTTGGCGTGGTCCCGATAACCACCCAGAGCACATAGATTTTCGTTCCACCATTTGATTCGATGGTGATGTGACTTTCTTGTGTCGAACCTAAAGGTAAACCGGTCGTATTGATGCTAACGGTTATCAGATCATGTTCGCCTGTTGATGAGCCATTGGTTGGGGATACAGTCACCCAGCTTTCAGCACAGGATAATGAGTAGGAAACCTTCCCTGTTCCGCTGTTCCAGACTTCAAAGGTGGTCTCATCGGTCACGCCTTCAAGTAAAATCCCAAAATAATGAGACATCGGGTACACTGCTAATGCTGGATATGTTTGTGAGATGATGTTTACGGTGATGTTGAAATAACCCGTCATACTGACGTTGGTCGTAATTACAATCGTGCAATTATGGACTCCATTATCCAAACCAGTGGTATCGATCGTTACTGTAATTGGCACATGCTCCCCATTGGAGACACCACTGGTGGGAAACGCATCAATCCAGGGACAATCCCAGGTCAGATCGAATGACAGTTCACAGCAGCCGCCGCTTGTCCATATCTCAAAAATCGTTGTATTGGTTTCTCCCTCGTACATATCACCAAAATCATGGGATCTTGGTTCGTATTCAAGGATACCAAGAGGTTGAGAATTCTCATCATGAGGAGGAACTCCTATAGACCCTACGGTTGAGAGAAGCAAGAGAAATAAGACACCAGCTCCAAATATTTTCCCACTATTCTTCATAATTCTTTCTCCTAAATCGGATTTAAATCTCCTCCATAGTATTAATAGTTTTCTGAAGGATTTCTATAGACGGATTTTGAAGGGGAAACCAATCGACATTCAACCAAGTAAGAGAAACGTTTCCCATTCGGATTTTACCAGGGATTATATTCGGGAGGAACCGAGGCTTGCCCCAGTAGTTATGATACCAGTGTTGACGACCATGGGCGAGAGTCGTCCCATAGTAGAACGCATTAATTTTAAAGCTATTGAATGTGTTTTCCGATATCATCGTATCCGTGCTTGAGAAGATTCGTACGCCGTAGACATTTTCTTGAAGGGAGTTCCAGGAGATCGTGATAAAACGACACCCATTCTGCACTGACACACCATGCAAGCCGCTGAAAATGATGTTCCCGGAGATGTTTGCATACGCGGAATGATTCACAAGGATGTTGAAATGACCGTTTACAATGCTAAATCCGCGAACGTGGACATCGTCCGCGGTTATAGTGATGATGTCCCTTGTTCCATTTCCCTCAAGGATGGTAGTTTTTTTATTCTCACCAACCAAGGTGAGCGGTTTATCGATGAGAACCGCTTCATAATAAGTCCCGTTGAACACGTAGACGGTATCGTTGTTGTGCGCATCCTCGATCGCATCCTGGATGGAGGTATAGTTGTTCGGGCCGGTCCCGCCGACATAGAGAATTGAACTATAGCTTTTCAGATTCTTTGGTTGATTTGTCTGTGAAGGGTGTACTAACGGAGTCCAGTCGATATTCATACAGGAGATAGTGATTTTCTCCAACTTGATGCAACCCAGGATTGGGTATGGCATCATCCGTGGTCGTTCCCAATAGTTTTGTCTCCAGATGTTCCGTCGATGGATGAGCGTATGGGCGACGAAGCACCCGTTCATCTTGTAATTTCTAAGGTTGTTGTATTGAATGGAATTGCCAGCAGAATCCTTCAGGTACACGCCATTATCATTGTCCCAAAACGCGTTATTTGTCACACTGGTATCGAAGGAGGATTCAAGGAACAAACCGACATCGATATTGGAAGAGATCGTGTTATTGCTGACAATGTTATTAGAACATTTCTTCAGCCACAGCCCGTACCATCGGTTCCGTCCGATGGTGTTTCCGATGATAGAGACTTCCGATGAGTTAATCATGAAGACGCCTTGGGAGTTGCTGAAAACATTATTGAAAAAAACAATGAGATCAAATGCATTTTCAATATGTATCCCAAGCCCTCGGTTGGTCACATTATTATAACCAATCGTTGAATCATATGACCCGACGACATACACTCCCTCCTGGTTATCGCTGATATTGTTGCCCATGACGAGGGTGGATGGAGCATTAAAAAGATAGACACCAAATGAATTATTTCGAATGATGTTCCGATAAATCATTGTCTCTGTGGCATCAGGTCCTTTCAAAGAGATGCCTAGCATTCCATTATCCTGAATAACATTGTGCTCGATAATGACATTGTCTGCATTAGAAATTTCTATTCCTGCGGAATGGACATCATCCTTCGCATGTTGGATGGTAAATCCGGTAATCATCGTGTGGCTAGCAGAGATAGTAACAACGGTTCCAGACCACCCACCATCGATGATTGTCGTCGTTTCCTGTATACCATATAAGCTGATTGATGTATGGATCTGAATGTTTTCTTGATAAAAACCACTATAGACAAACACTAAGTCGCCTTCGGAGGCATTATCCACCGCATCCTGAATCGTACTATAGTTCCCAGGACCAGAACCACCAACGTATAATATCGTCCAATTCATAGATGAAGGTCGTGTGATTTGGATTGGTTCATCAATAGCGGTTGATATCGGAGAAATCGTAGGGAGGGCAAAGAGAAAAATCAGGACTATCGAACAAAGTTGTACCTGTTCTTTTTTCATTCACCTTCATCTCCAAACAAAGGGAGTTCATATGGTTTTGCAGCTGGACGCAAATCAATGTTCACCCAGTGAATCACAATCGATTTATTCCAGGGTATCCTCACAAGTCCTTTGATACATTTCGGCCAAATCCCATGATGATCATCCCAATAGTTCTGTTTCCAGCGATTGAAAGAGGAATTCTCAAAAAAAGCGCTGATGTTATTTTCGATAAAACTGTTGAATTTTATTATAGTCGAGTTGGCCATGGTAAGATGGATCCCTTCATTGCTTCCCCAGATCGTGTTATTCGCAAGGATGTTCCCCTGCGCCCGGGTTATAATAAACCCATAGAGGGAGATATTGCTCAGGTAGTTATGATGAATATAATTATCATTCGCACCAGGCCAAATGCCAACCCCGCTGAATTCCTGGTTCCTCATGAGATTCCATGCGATTTCATTGTCTATCGCTCCTGGCCAGAGGCTCACTGTCGCATAATTATCATACATGGTGTTATAAATAATTGAATTATTATCAGAAGCGGAAACAATGATTGCACAATGACCATTCTGTGTAAAAACGTTATTTCGAATCATGCAATTCACAGCGTTTTCAAGAAAAACACCTTCCCGGCCGTTTTCAGAGATATAGTTGTCTGTGACCAGATTGTTCAATGACCCATTGAGGAAAACACCTATGGCATAGGCACCATTGTGGATGATCCTGTTCCCTGTGATGATGTTCCTGTCCGATCGTGATTCAACTCCCGCATCCACTTTCGCGGTTTCCCCGCTATGCTGGACCGTAAAACCGGTCATGGCAATATCATCAGCTTCGAACACAACGACATCCCCTGTGTTTTCTCCATCTATAATGGTCGTAGTATCGTTTTCTCCGATTAACTGAATTGACGTCTGTATGATGATATGTTCAAAGTAAGGAGAAGAATCATCATAGACAAAAACAGTGTCTCCGTTGGTTGCTTCGGAGACCGCCTGTTGTATCGTCGTATAATTATTCGGTCCAACTCCTCCAACGTATAAAATTGTCCCAAAGTTCTTTTCGGATCGATAATCTGTCGCAGTGATTGCCGTATTTGCGGGAATCGAAAGGAGAAAAACCAAGAAGAATGTTACTCCCATGACCAACTGTTTTTTCATCAGATGAATTTCGCCTTCATATTTATATAGAAATACACATTATATAAAATTATTGTCACTTTTTTCTCAACGGTAATTGAAGGAGCAAAACTTATTGATGAATACTCGATTTGTATGAAGAGGTTTAGGATTTATGATATGAGGATTACTTCCGTTGATAGATCACGAAATACCGTGTAAGGCTTCGATGGGATTTGACAGGATAGGTTGCAACGATCGAGAGGTATTGTTCCCCGACTGCCTGTATCGTCTCATTTGAGAGACCGACAACTGCATATTTCTTTTTTTTCAGGATTTGTGCTATTGTGTTGAATGCACGGTCGTATAATTGGGTGAGTTGTTCTCCTTTTGTAGTGGTCGAGCGGGCATAGGGAAAATCTGTCGCTATTGCATCTACTGATGGAGCATATTGAGATATTTCTCCGATATCCGCACGATATAACCGATACTTTTTCAGATGATAAAACTCCAGGTTTTTTTGACTCCCGTCAATCATTTTCTGTTCGATATCACCGCCAATGATTTGTGCTCCGAGGAGCCCGGCTTCGAGTAAAATGCCCCCTGTGCCACAGAATGGATCGAGTAATATCTGATTTTTTTTTACTTGTGATAGATTGACCATTGCCCGTGCTATTTTCGGATGTAGGGTAATAGGCGAAAGGAACGGTCGAAGATGACCTCGTCGTTGTTGAAAATGGCTGGTGTCAAGGTCCGCTTTTTTTATCCCAAGATATGCGGTATTCTCCGTTATTATCGCACGTACCTCTATATCTGGTTTCGTGAGATTCACCAGTCTTTGCCTCGTATAAATATCTCCTAATCGGTCGATGAGGTGTTCGGAACTGATTTGTGATGATCGATTTTTACATCGGATTGCAACCGATCCTTTCAGGGGGAGTGGGTGTTTTTCAGCATGTTGTAAAATATCATCTAACGTTGCTGGGCAAGAGAATAGAAACTCATCAATCATGAATGTAAAGGCAAGACGTTCCGCTAAGCGTTTGACGTTGGAGGTATCTTGCTTTGTTTCGACAATCAGGACATCTTCGTTGGAGTTCACAACGGTAGCGTCCATTTGTTCAGCGTTCAATGATGCGAGTGCTTCTGCCGTGGGCAATGTCGCATGTTCTTTGGAGAGTTCAAACATCAGCTTCATAGGGGACCAGACAATCCAGATGCCCTGAATGTGGTGCTCCTACTAAAACAATTGGTCTTATAAAAAATGAGAGTGGAGGGTTCTTTATTCGACCGAATCTTCATCGATTTTTTTCTTCTTCAGGTTCTTCTTTAACGCCTCATCGACCTTATCTTTGGTGATTTGTTCCCCTTCGAACCATTTCCCATCCGTGTTCTGATCGATTTTACCAGTGAGCTCATCGATCTTGTACCGCATGTAATCCTGTCCTTTGAACCATTCGTCAGGGTGTTTTTCCTCGTCCTCCGCGATATTCTCCTCTGCTTTTTCTTCAGCAAGGATGGTCGTCTCCTTTTTTTTGGATTGAACAGGGATGCGGATCTCCTCGACTCTTGATTCAAGGGTCGATGTCGAAATATTACGCTTCTCCGCCATAGGATATTCCGCTGTGTCTGTTTTGGATCGTTGCTGTCTTTCCTTATGGGTATGTGGCGGTTCATCCGGTGCTTCGGTTGGTGCGTTCCGCGATATTTTCGTCTGATCTTTCTTTTGTCTTAAGAATACGTAGAGAATTGAGATGACGACGACAAGAACAGCTAGAAGAACTGGGAGAATCTGAAGAAATTTCGATTCGGTCAGGTTGAAAATGGGGGTATCGATATTTTCGATATGGATCGTTGTGGAACCAGGAAGGTATCCGCTTTTGATGACCTGAATGGTCATGGCAGTAGAAACTTCTACGTCTGGAGCCAGGGCTACTGTTTTTCCAAGTTGGTTTGTCTGTATCGGTTGAGCATTTTCAGTGACATAGACAAGGGCGCTGTCCACGGGGTGGTTGTCTTGGTCGGTCACGGTGATCTGGAATTGTGTCTTTTCGTTGAGTATGGTCCGGTTTGTCATGATGGAAAGTTCCCCTTTTAAGACCGTTAGTTCCACAGCATCAGGTTGATAGCCTCCTTTTGTTGCGGTGATGGATAAGGAGTCTGACTGTTCGAACGGGGGAACTGTCACTGTAACAAATGGTTCTGATACGTTCGTTCGATAGGTGCTGCCCAGGACCGTGATATTCACCTCCATGATCACTGTTTCATTTTCCGTGCTGGCCATGATGTCGTAACTTCTTCCTTCGAAGACGATCGTTCCTGTGCTCTCGTTCCAGTCATTTGAATCATAGACTTCGATGATGAGCTGTGGCTCATCCTGTGAAATAACCGAGGGGACAACAAGGAAGCCTGCTATGAACAACAGAAGAACGAGACTCAGAAAATTCATGAGAGTTTTTTTAGACACAGGTATCCTCAACGACCGCCTTTGAGTGCTACTGGCGAACATGTGGTAATACATATTTATGTTTTTTGAAGAAAATGAAGAATAGAAAGAAAACCCGTTCGTATTTATTTTTCCGCAAGTCGTTTCTTAAGTTCCGTGATGATATCGACCGGGCTAGGGTCGATTCCTCGTAACACGGCAAGATAACAACTGGTGAAATCACCAAGGCACATGAGGTACATCATTTTTGCCA